>JGI25909J50240_1000567_pt1 | contig 9407 bp, 15 predicted proteins | sample LauGreSpBDMM15DD_2_FD_50240 | JGI IMG/M metagenome (IMG submission 50240) | reverse complement strand
CCTCGATTGATTACCCCCAAAATAAAGAGTACTCAAAGCCAGACAGGCCCGACAGACGTGCGACTTTTTTCAATGTCGCCATGTCCCAAAATATTGGGTCCCCGGGGGACAGAGCGTTTAGGGCCCGATCGACTATGAAGTGCGCGCGGCCAGAATGGACCCTCCAGGTATCAGAGCACTCAGAGACTCAGATAAACCAATCAATGGTAACTAAGACACATAGACACATTTAATGTCTTAGTATACTCCATAGGACTAAGAGAACCCAGAGGACCTGAAGGACCAGCGAAAAAAAAGAGAGTACACAGAGTGATGTGTCTTACACACTACATCTGAGCCATATAACTAATCAGTGACCTAGACCAAGACTGACCCTGCAGAACGCCAAAATGCCCAGCGACTGATCTATGACTTACTATGGTCACACGTCACGCCAATGGTATCAAAGAGACCTCAGAGNTACTGCGAGTTGGCCAGAGCAATCACTGGTATGGAATAGAAATTGGGATACCACTTCCATGTGTATTAGTGGTGTGCCAAATTCAAGCAGGGCCTAGATTTGGCCAGTTTGGTCAGTTTGGGCCTAAGGGTACCGGGTACCAATCTAGTTGGGTGGGGTTTTCCCATGCTGAAATTTTCCCAAAATCTAATTTTCCCAGACCCTTGAACTAACTATGAGAGATGAAACAAAATGCGAAAAGATTATATAATGATTAATACAGGAATTATGAAAGAACCGAACACAAATTATTGGACCTCAACTGAATCTAGGCTTCAATACCGAGATTTAGCTAAAGAGGAACAACAAGTGCGAAATAACGTTTTTCCTAGTTTTAACGCTGGAATTATTGATGAACCAGTTTTGATCTACTATGAAATATTTGACTGTCATTCTGCAGGTTATATTGATGATTGCTTATACCAAAAAGGTGCATGCGAAATCAGATCTAATGATGTGGTTTTGGACTTAGGTGCAAATATTGGTGTTTTTAGTAGATTTGCTGCAGCCAAAGGTGCCAAGAAGATTTATAGTGTAGAACCTACAAATGAAAACTTTTTGCTTCTCTTACTAAATAAACCAGATCAATGTGAAGTATTCAAAGTAGCCATTTCAAATACTGATAATCAATTAGTTAAGATAGCTTATAAAGCAGATTGTCCAGGCGGAAGTTCAATTGTTAAATATGATGATGGAGTTTTACAAAACGTAATGACTATGACAATAGACACCATGATTAATAATAAATTAATTGAACAACCTGACTTTATTAAGATGGACATAGAAGGTGCAGAGATATTTGCATTTGAAGGTATGAGCGATCAATTCTTAAAGAATACTCGATGTGTATCTATGGAATTACATATCGAAGCTATTGGTGAAACTGAAGCCCAAAAAATATACGACAGAATGGAATCACTTGGATTTAAGCATTGGACACTTCATAATCCAGATCTAAATAATATAGTACATTTTGTAAATTCCAATCTAATTTGAAACTTGGTTTAAATAGGATCATATAACGAACATAATATAAAATATTAAATAATGGTAGAAAATCAAAGAAAAGGCATGCAATTGGTTAAATGTATGAATCATGACCCTGAAAACTCAAAATGGGGTGCATATGCGCCAGAAGGTGGTTGCAATGAAAAAATGTATATTGATCAACATGCGACCAAAGGTCTATGCTGGCAATGTACTTCTAGAAGTGTAAGTAATATCAAAGGTGAATCTTATACACGATCAACAGAAAACTAATATTATGGATAATTTAAACGAACAACACATCAAAGCTTTGGATAAAGCCAATAGTGAATTGGTTCAACCACAGAAATTAATTGATTATTTGGGTAACACTGAAGAATTTAAAGTGTGGGCAGAATTAGGTACAACTGAAGATTTACGTGCTGCACTAATAGCATTTGAAAAGGATGGTCTTTACGAGCACTGTGTTATCTTAAAGGAGTTATTAATAGAAAAACAAAAACAATAGATTTTTAAACAAATATTTAGATGACATATCCAGAATTTATCGTACAAGAATACTTGAGTGATATTTACAAAATAGCTTTAGACCAACCTAAAAATGAGGATGGTACTAAATCATATAGATTTATTAATAAGCTTGGACCATTTGTCCATGTTAGTGTCCAAGTAGAAGTTGTAGATATTTACACTAGATCAGCAAAATTACATTTAACATTTGATGGAATTCATCGAGAAGATATATTTTACATGTCAAGCCATAAGAGTCCAGATCAATTAAGTAATGAAATTTATAAAAAGATTGATAAAATCGTTAATAAAGCTTTAATTGAAGAGGGCAAAGAGGATTGGATTCGTGCAGAATTTGCAAAAGCACAAGAAAGATTAAATGTATCACTACAGAATATAGTAGGTAAAATAAAAGAATTGGATGAAAAACACGATAGCACGAATTATTTGCAAGATTAGAGGTCATCAATACTCTTACAACTTTGGATGGATGCCAAGTAAATGTTCATGTAAAAGATGTGGTAGAAAATGGAAAACTATTAGCAATCCTGATTATATTCCTGGTAAATCAAATCCATTAGAGACTGATATTTATATATGGGTGGAAGAAGGTGAACAATTTGATCTTTTTATATGAGTGAAATAAACTTAATAGAAGAAGATTTATGGGACCACTATAGCGGATTACCAAATCCAGCATGGTATCAATATAAAAAAGAATTAGAGGATGAGGAAGACGATACAAATAATAGTACTGATTTGGGAACTACTGATAAAAAGATTTAAACGAAAAAGAAAAAGCATATGGGATCTATAAATAGAGAAATCAAAAAATGTGTTTTAGAAATTTTTGATGCACTTTGCGATAGAAGTGGATTTGATGATTGGTGGTATAATTTAGATGATGATACACAAGAAGAGATTGAATCCTCTATTGAAGAAATAATTAAAAGAAGACTAGACAAAAATGAATAATATAGAACGCGATTACTTAAAATTACTTAAAGATATTCTCGACAATGGTATTGAGAAGCAAGACAGAACTGGAACAGGAACTGTCTCTATTTTTGGAAGACAAATTAGACACAAAATGTCTGAAGGATTTCCATTGCTTACCACTAAGAAAATGGCATTCAAAACCATGGTAACTGAATTGCTTTGGTTTTTACAAGGTGATACTAATATTAAATATTTGGTTGACAACAATTGTAATATTTGGAATGGTGATGCTTATAAAGGATATGAAAAAGAATGCGTTGCACATGGTGTAGATCCGATGTCAATAGAACAATTTATCCAGGGAATTAAGAACTACAAAGATGATCGAGATTGGATCGAGAAGATTAAAAGTCCTGCCACTCATTTTATTCCAGATTTGACAGGTTACCAACTTGGAGACTTAGGTCCAGTTTATGGCAAACAATGGCGTAAATGGCAAGGTTGGATGCATTATAAAAATGATGATGGTTCGAAAGGACACGGTTCGTTATGGTACGATCAAATACTTCGACTTATTGCAGATCTTGAACGTAATCCAGATTCTAGAAGATTAATGGTTAATGCATGGAATGTTGCAGAAATAGATCAAATGACTTTACCGCCGTGTCACTATGGATTTCAAGTCTATACAAGAGAGTTGAGTCACGATGAAAGATTTGAGATTTACAAAAAAGTATGTGGTAGAGATTTACAACAACATATAAGTGGCATTAATTTCAAACAATTTCATTTTGACGAATACAACGTACCTAAAAGAGCAATCTCATTAATGTGGAATCAACGTTCAGTAGATACGTTCTTAGGTTTACCATTTAACATCGCATCTTATGGTTTATTGTTGATGATGTTAGCAAAAAGAGTTAACATGGTTCCTGATGAATTAATAGGAAACCTAGGTGATGTTCATTTATATTCCAATCATATCGATCAAGCAAAAGAGCAATTAAATAGAGAACCTATGAAATTGCCTAGTATTGAATTAGATTTTGAGTATACATATTATGATGGTTATATTACTGAATTCGATAAAATAGACCGAAACTCAATTAAGTTGGTAAACTACGAATCACATCCAGAAATCAAAGCACCATTATCAAATTAAATTATGCAAGATAATATTAAAGAAATCATCCGTCTAGAAATAGAAGCGATTAAGAATATTCCAATCAATGATTCTTTTGAATCTGCAGTGAATATAATCAAAACACAGGTACATGATTTGGGTGGTAAAGTAGTAGTCAGTGGAATGGGAAAAGCTGGACAAATCGGCATAAACATCGCGCAAACTTTATGTTCTACTGGAACACCTGCAGTTTATTTGCATCCAAGTGAAGCTCAACATGGTGATTTAGGAATTCTTTGTATGCATGACGTTCTCATATTGCTATCAAATTCTGGTAAAACTAGAGAGATCAGTGAATTAATCATGCTGTCTAGGATTTTACAACCAAGAGTTAAAGTAATTTCTATCACTGGTAAAATAGACAGTCCATTAGCACTCGAATCTAATGTAGTATTACATACAGGTGATTCAGAAGAAATTTGTCCGCTTGGATTAACACCTACTATTTCAACAACATTGATGACAGTGATTGGAGATATTATAGTGGTAGAGTTAATGAAGAAAATTGGCTTCACTAAACGAGAATATTCAAAAAGACATCATAGTGGTTATTTAGGTCAAAAGAGTAAAGAACAATAATGAAAGTAACAGTTGTTATACCGGCAAGATTTAAGTCAACTAGATTACCTGGAAAACCATTAGCAATTATTGGTGACAAACCAATGATTCAGCATACATGGGAACGAGCATGTAAATCTAATGCAGATGAAGTGATAATTGCCACAGATGATTATCTCATATATGAAGTTGCAATTGGATTTGGAGCTAATGTAAAGTTAACAATGCAATGCGAAACTGGAACCGAAAGAGTTATTCAAGTATCTAAAATAATTGATAGCGATATTATTATTAATGTACAGGGTGACGAACCTTTTATTAATCCATTGGATATTGATTTAGTTATAGAATTAGTTAAATCAAATCCAAATTGTGTGGCAACACTTAGGACTGATTTAATTGAAAATGAATCTACAGATCCAAACGCAGTTAAGATTTTAACAAATAATGGTGTTGCAGCAATGTTTACTCGAAGTAATGTTTACGATCAGATCGATTTCGTATATAAACACATTGGCATATATGGATATTCAGTAGAGACTCTTAATAAAATATCTAAATTAATACCCACCCAAAATTCAATAAATAATTCATTAGAGCAATTAACGTGGATGGATAATGGAATCCAAATTGTCTCAGAATTTACAGAATATAAATCATTTGGTATTGATACGCAAGAAGATCTTGAACGTGCCAATAAAATTATAAATTATTTTAGATGCGTTTAAAGAAAATTGTTAAAGAATGGAAAGATGCAACTCGTAGAGAGATTTGGGAAGCTACGCGAGATAATTTTATTTTTGGATTTTTAGGAGCCATACTTGTGGTTTTTATTTCAGCACATATCGACTGGGCAGTATTAGTTGGATACTTAGTATACTATTCATATATGGGAACTATTGTTAATAGACCTAAATATGTAACAGATCTTGGTAAATTAATAGTGTTTCCAATTCCAACTGCATTAGGTGCATTCGTCGGTTATAAACTAGCATACTTGCTAACACTTTACATATAATCACACCATACTTTTTGAGATAAATAGCATATACTAATATGTTAAATAATGAAATTTCAAAAACTAACTGGCCCACCTCAATTTGAACTAGCNNCATACGTTAAAACTATACTTAAAGAAAACGAAGGACTTGATGTAAAAATATATCTCGGATGTGATAGTCAAAACAAAGCTATCAAAACTGTTTATGCAGTAACCGTGGTATTTCATATATCAAATACTGGATGTCATGTGATTTATAAAAGAGAAGAGATTCCAATAGTTAGAGATATGTGGACAAGACTATGGAAAGAAACTGAACTATCATGTGAAACTGCATTATATTTAAGAGAACATGGAATTGAAGTTTCAACAATAGATTTAGATTATAATACAGATCCTTCTAAAAAATCTAATAAATTAGTCAGNGCTGCTGTNGGATATGTAGAGTCTTTAGGATTTAAAGCTAGATGTAAACCTGATCTTTTACCAGGTGCATACGCTGCAGATAATATTGTAAACTAAATGAAATTGATACATATAACAACTATAATAAAACTAAATTAATATATGTCATTAGCAGACGGATACGAAAACGAGAAAAACAGAAAGGGCAACCAGAAGAAAAAGACTACACCATTCTTAGATGAATTCGGTGAAGATTTGACTGCTGCAGCCGCTGAAGGTAAATTGGATCCTATTATCGGTAGAGATAAAGAGATTCATAGAATTTGTCAGATTTTGGCACGAAGAAAGAAAAACAATCCAATTATCTTAGGTGATCCAGGTGTTGGTAAAACTGCAATTGTAGAAGCTATCGCACAACGAATAGTTGANAAGAAAGTAGCAAGAGTCTTAATTAATAAAAGACTTATTTCATTGAATATGACTACTATCGTTGCAGGTACCAAATANAGAGGTGAATTCGAAGAGAGAATGAAAAACATTGTAGAGGAACTTAAAGCCAATGAAAATGTTATTATATTCATTGATGAGTTACATACNATTGTTGGTGCAGGTGGTGTTAGNGGTGCTTTAGATGCATCTAATATTCTTAAACCAGCATTAGCACGTGGTCAAGTACAATGTATTGGTGCAACAACATTAGATGAATATCGTGAGAATATCGAAGATGATGGTGCATTAACTAGACGTTTCCAAGAAGTGTTTGTAGATGCGCCCTCAGTTGAAGATACCATTAATATTCTTATGCGTATCAAACATAACTACGAAGATTATCACTCTGTAGAATACACAGATGAAGCTATTGAAGCTTGTGTAAGAATGAGTGATCGTTATATTAAACAAAGAGAACTTCCTGACAAAGCTATCGATTTATTAGATGAAGCTGGTGCAAGAACACACTTATTAGAGGTTAAAATTCCATCTAAGATAAAAAATCTTGAGAAACAATCTGAAGACATTAAATTACAAAAGAAAAAAGCAGTCGAAGAGCAGGATTATGAAGTAGCTGCAAGACTAAGAGACGATCAATTATCAATAGAAAATAAAATTACACAAGAGACCACTTTATGGGAAGAGTCTCTTAAGGTAACTAAATTGAAAATTACAATAGAAGATATCGCTGAAACAATATCTACACAAACTGGAATTCCTGTAAATAAATTAGGACTTGATGATCTTAAGATGATTAAAAACATGGCCGTTGAAATCAAAAAAATGATTATCGGACAAGATAAAGCAGTAGATGCCTTATGTAGTGTTATTAAAAGATCTAGAACTGGTGTTGCTAGTCATAGAAAACCAAGTGGATCATTCATGTTTTTAGGACCAACTGGTGTTGGTAAAACTGAAACAGTAAAAGCTTTAGCAGAATACTTATTTGGAGATATNGATGCAATGATTAGAATTGATATGAGTGAATATCAAGAAAAATTCAATGTNAGTCGTTTGATAGGATCTCCTCCAGGATACGTCGGTCACGAAGAGGGAGGTCAATTGACCGAGGCAGTTAGACGTAAACCTTATTCAGTTGTTTTATTTGATGAGATCGAGAAAGCCCACCCAGATGTATTCAATACATTATTGCAAGTATTAGATGAAGGTCGATTGACAGATTCTAGTGGACGTACAGTAGATTTTACAAATACTATTATCATTATGACATCAAANGTTGGTGCCAGAAAGGTTGCAGATTTTGGATCAGGAATTGGATTTGCAAGTGGTTCAGCAATAGCNGAAGAAAGCAAAAAGATGGATTCNATTATTAAAAAAGAATTAAAGAACAAATTTAGTCCTGAATTCTTAAACAGATTAGATGATATTGTTTTATTCGATCAATTAGAGAATGCTGACATATTAAAAATTGTTCAAATAGAATTAGATAACTTTTCTTATAGAATGCAAGATGAAGGTTATTTCTTTAAGTTTTCTAAACAAGCCAAAGATTTCTTAGTAAAAGAAGGATACGATCAATCTTACGGTGCAAGACCAGTGAAAAGAGCTATCCAAAAATACGTTGAAGATATTGTTGCTGATGCAATCATAGATCAAACTATTAAAAAAGATACAGAATACACAATCACTAAGAATACACCAGACGATAAACTATTTATTAAATTATAGTATAACTACTATAAAACAATTAACAAATGACAGACTTTTCAAACATACTTAAAGAAGTAATATTACAAATAGACGAATACGGAGATCTTTCAAAACCGAGAGATCTCGAAGTCAAAGAATTATTATTGGCTGATATAACAATTGATCCTAGAAAACCAATTGCAAATTTTGAATCTAGAAAATTCAATTGGAAATACTTTGCAGGTGAAATGGCATGGTATCTTCACAGAGACAATGATATTAGTTACATTAATAAATTTTCAAATTTCTGGAAAGGTATTACAAATCAAGGTACAAACCAAATCAATTCAAATTATGGTGCATTAGTTATCAATAATGAACAAATTGGTTGGGTAGTTGATTCACTCTTAGCTGATAACAATAGTCGACAAGCTATTATGTTCTTTAATCAACCTAAGTTTCAATTCAAAGGCAATAAAGATTTCGTATGTACAATGTACGCTAACTTCTTTATTAGAGATAATAAATTAAATATGAAGATTCAAATGAGATCAAACGATGTTTTCTATGGTCTTACATTTGATGCACCATTCTTTTCATTCTTAATGCAATCTGTATATTTGATTCTTAAGAAAGATGATAAGTATACGTCTCTAGAATTAGGTGATTATTATCATTTTGCAGATAACTTACACTTTTATGAAAGACATTTTGAACTGACAGAAAAGATCAAACAAGAAGATCTACATAATAAAGAGATTTCGAGTTTAGTTTTAAAACAACAACTTATAGATTACAAAGATGGTAATGTATTTTTAACAGATGCTGGTATTGAATTTGTAACTAGAGTAGATCAAACAAGCGGAGACAGCGATGTTAATTACAAAGCAATATTAAGTGATTACTTTACGTTATAACATGAATACACCTCCAAGAATACATATTGATCCTACGCATATTTTAGCAGAAGACTTTGAAAAACTTTTAATGTCTAAGTATGACATATTCTATAGAAGAATTGTAGAATATATACTAAATAAGTTAGAGAAAAAACCCGATTCACATTTGCTGGCAATTTTAGTAGATGCCGAAGATAGAGAATATGAGATGGTATTACCAGAATCCGGTTATGAAAAATCATTGAACAAAGCAAAGAACTATTTTGCTCTTATCGAAGAGTATGAAAC
>JGI25909J50240_1000559_pt1 | contig 9509 bp, 9 predicted proteins | sample LauGreSpBDMM15DD_2_FD_50240 | JGI IMG/M metagenome (IMG submission 50240) | reverse complement strand
ACACGATCACGGGATCGACCAATTTTGCTGTAAACGTCAACAACCAAGACTATCGGGTTCTTGCCGGCACAGTGGCTGACTATGTGCAGGCTACTGGGGCCACTGGGGACGGGAAGGTTATCCAGTACGCTGGACCTACCTCCACAGGGTTCACTGTCAATATCCTAGACGGAGACGCCAGTGTGTGGCTTGTGTTGACTCCTAGCGGCACACTTGCTGCCGGCACACTTGTGCTCCCTGCTGTGGCGAATTGTGTTGAGAATCAGGAGATTCTTGCGGCCAGTTCACAGACGGTTACAACACTGACTGTGAATGTGAATGGCGCGTCAATTGTTGGCGCTCCGACGACCATTGTGTCTGGAGGATTCTTTAGGCTCAAATTTGAGCCTGTGCTTAAGACTTGGTATCGTGTTGGATAACTACTAAATTTATGGGCCTTGCTTTTCAACCTGCTTACAGCCTCGGCGTCACTGTTACTCCGAATGTCACTTCTGCCTCTGTCACTCTTGGGCTCACGTCTGAGTCCATTGTGTTCACCAATCTTGGATCGACTATTGTTTATGTCCGGGTGGGCACTGCTGGCAGCGGCGCCCCGGCCACCACGGCGGGCTACCCGGTGTTGGTGGGCTCACAAGTGAGCATTGGCAAGGACCAGGACGATAACACTGTTTCGTTCATCTCGCCCGGTGGAGCTGGCTCACTGCATATCATCCAAGGAATTGGCCTGTAATGATTCGGTTCCTGTCCAGACGCCGGTCAAAGACGCCCGCTACTGTTGGAGGGGTTACACCTCCTCCTCCAGTGACATTCACCTACCTGCGTCCCGGTGGAGTGGATACTTACAAACGCCCTGACGGCACTTCAGACTACATTAGACCCTAGTTATGCCAAATCTCACGGTTTCTTCTGATATTGACTCTTTCATGCAGTCAGCCAACAAGGCTGCTGCTGTTACCTTTCTTGGTGCGCTGACCACCGCTCAGATTGCCGGCCTGTCTACCACTGCTCCTGCTGCGCTGGCGACCACTGCTGTCATTGGACTCAGCAGCTTTGCGGCTAAAGCAGATCATCAGCACATCTTCCCTACTGCCGCTGAAGTAGGAGCACTGAGCACTTCTGTGCTTTCTGGCTTGGCAACCACTGCTCCTGCCGCGCTGGCGACTACTGGTGTGGTTGGCTTGAGCACTTTTGTGGCACGGGCAGACCACCAGCATCCGACTAACTTTACCAACGTACAGACATTCACCTCAAGCGGCACATGGACAAAGCCGGCTGGTGCAGTTGCTGTGGATGTAGTGATGATTTCTGGTGGCGGCGGTGGGGCAGGTGGTCGAAAGGGAGGAGCGGGATCAGTTGCACCCGGCGGCGGCGGCGGGGCGGGAGGCTCGTATTCAATGCGGAGTTTTGCAGCTGCACTACTTGGTGCGACAGAAGCTGTTACTGTTGGGACAGGGGGAACAGGGGGAGCCGCTCAAACCAATCCCAACGCAAATGGATTTTTGGGCACTGCTGGAGGAAACTCTTCTTTTGGAGCATGGGCTGCGGTTACAGAAGGTCTTGGAGCCCAGACCGTTACACCAGGAGCCGCCACTCCTGGATCGGCTGCATCTGCTAGGGCAATGTTTTTGGGTGGGAGTGGAGGCACTGGAAGTTTTGGTGTATCTCCGGGAATTATCGGCATTAATTCCATCGCTGGCCCTGCGGGCGGGGGCGGCGGAGGCGGCTTAACTAGTACGACACCAACACCAATTGCCGGAGGCGCAGGGGGATGTGCGCTTGCCTCTTTTATTGTTGGCGGCGTAGCCACAGCAGGCGCAGCAGGTGGAGGCAATGGTGGGGCCGGACCGGCGGCAACAGCCAATACGGCAATTCCCGGGAGCGGCGGAGCGGGCGGCGGCTCATCAATTACTGCCGCAAATGGGGGCAACGGCGGCGCTGGGGGGCTTTACGGCGGCGGGGGTGGCGGGGGTGGTGCTGGGCTTGATGGCGTTAATAATTCTGGCGCTGGGGGCAACGGAGCACCGGGCATTGTGATCGTTACGACTTATTTCTAATATGCCCAAAAAACAGGTAAACCTATCCGTTAAGAAAGGTGAGAAGCTGCCTGTCTCCAAAGGGGCCGGGCTTACAGCAAAGGGCAGGGCCAAGTACAATGCGGCCACCGGGAGCAACCTGAAGGCGCCTGCGCCTAATCCCAAGACCAAGGCAGACGAAGGGCGCAAGAAGTCCTTCTGTGCTCGTATGGGCGGGATGCCCGGTCCCATGAAGGACGAGAAGGGCAATCCTACTCGCAAGGCTGCATCACTCAAACGCTGGAACTGCAAATGAAAAAAGGACTNTANNCTAACATCGCAGCTAAACGCGAACGCATNGAAGCNGGCTCAAAGGAGCGTATGCGCAAGCCTGAATCTAAGGGCGCCCCTACCGCTGCCGCATTTAAGGCATCAGCGAAGACTGCCAAAAAGAAGTAATGCAAATCCCCATCCTCAACGGAATTTACACGAGCACCGCTGGGGATTTTCGCGTGGAATACCCGCGCAACATGGTGCCTGTTATCCTTCAGTCAGGCATCTCTGATGGGTACTTTCGTCCCGCTGACGGCATCGTGAGCCTGGGCACAGGCCCCGGGATTGATCGTGGAGCTATTGAGTGGCAGGGACTGCTGTATCGAGTGATGGGCGCTAGTCTTGTGTCAATCTCTAGTACAAGCATCGTCACTGTCATAGGCAATGTAGGCGGCACGGGACAGGTTACGTTTGACTACTCCTTTGACTACCTCGCTATAGCCTCAAACGGAAACCTGTTCCTGTATCGTCCCAGCACGGGTCTTCAGCAGGTCACAGATCCTGATTTGGGAACTGTCGTNGATGTCGTTTGGGTGGACGGCTACTTTATGACGACTGANGGAGAGTTCCTCATCGTCACTGAACTCAATAACCCGTTTGCCGTCAANCCNCTCAAGTACGGGTCGTCTGAAGCTGATCCAGACCCTATTGTGGCCCTCCTGAAGGTCCGTAACGAGGTCTACGCGCTCAACCGGCACACCATCGAAGTCTTTGACAACGTGGGAGGCTCGCTGTTCCCATTCCAACGTGTGGAAGGCGCCCAAGTTCAACGTGGCACCATTGGCACTCGCACCTGCTGCGTGTTCATGGAGTCCATCGCGTTTATTGGCGGAGGCAGAAACGAGGCTCCTTCAGTCTGGCTGATCTCTGGCAGCAACGCACAACGCATTGCCACCCGGGAGGTTGATTTGCTGTTGACCCAGTTTACTGAAGAACAGTTGTCCAGTGTGCTGGTTGAGGCTCGTGTGGACAATGGCTACCGACATCTGTACATCCATCTGCCCAATCAGACGCTGGTCTTTGATGCCGCTGCCACCACTCTGGCCGGCGCCCCCATCTGGTTTACGCTGGCTACCAGCCTCGTTGGAGACGGTCAGTATCGTGCTCGCAACTTAGTGTGGGCCTACAACCGCTGGAACGTGGGTGACCCGGCTAGTACTGCTTTTGGTTATCTGAGCGATTCGTTGTCCTCGCACTGGGGAGTGCTGAATGGCTGGGAGTTTGCGACCATTATCCTGTACAACGAAAGCCGGGGCTTGGTCTTCCATGAGCTGGAGCTGATTTCCTTAACCGGCAACTCGATCTTTGGCACTGACCCAAGTATCTGGACTTCGTACACCGAGGACGGCTTGACCTGGGGACAGGAACGAGTCTGCAAGGCTGGCATGACCGGCGTGCGTGGCAAGCGACTATCGTGGCTCCAGCAGGGTCGTATGCGCCAGTGGAGAGCGCAGAAGTTCCGGGGCACCAGTGACGCCCAGCTTTCTGTGGCTAGACTTGAGGCTAGAGTTGAACCGCTTGCAGTATGACCGGGCCATTTAAGATCACTCGAAATGAACTGGCTCAGTTCCTGCCATCGCAACGTGCGATCCGGGCTTTTGAGCAATTATTCGATCTCATTCCGTCTAGTCTGGACTCAAACACGACGTTAATTGAGGAAGCCTCGATAAACGCACAGAATGCCGATTCTAGGGCACAGCAGGCAGTCTCGGCTATCGCTAGGTTGGCTGACGCCGTAGAGCTTCTTGCGCTGGCTCCTGCGAGGCCGTCAGAAAACCAGAACGTAGACATTGCTCCTCCGTTTGTCATTCAGCCAGTTCAAGAGCAAATCTTGCCTCCAGTCTTTGAGCAGAACAAACGAAAGCGCTATGGGGCCTTTCAATCAAACCTGACTCAGACTGCTGCCGCAATCAACACGGCGTATGGAATGACAGTTGATGTCACTGACTTATCTTTTGGAGTCAGAGTTGGCACGCCAACATCTCGTGTGTATGTGGACACTGAAGGCATTTACAACATTCAGTTTTCTGCTCAGTTACTAAAAACAAGCGGTGGAGTTGGGCTTGTTTATATTTGGCTAAGAATCAACGGAGTTGACTTGCCAGATTCGGCGGGTAAGATCCGCATTCAGGGCAACAATGGAGAATCCATTGCAGCTTGGAACTATGTGATCCAGCTTGGGCTGGAAGATTATTTTGAGATCATGTGGTCCACAGATGACGTTGATTGCGAAATTCACGCCTCGGCAGCGACTCCACCAGCTCCCAGTATTCCCTCGCTGATCCTTACTGTTACCGATAACATTTCCTAACCATGGCCGTCACAGTTAAAAACATTATCCCGCCCAAGCAGGCCGAGGCCACTCAGACTGCGCAGTACACGGCTGTGAACTGCAAGACGATCATTGACAAGTTCACTGTGACGAACACAAACACGTCTAACGTCACGTTTAGCACGAACTTGATTGCGTCTGGTGGATCAGCTGGCAACTCAAACCTGATCCTCAAGACTCGTACTATTGTGCCGGCAGAGACGTATCAGTGTCCTGAGCTGGTTGGTCAAGTGCTTGAGGCCGGCGGGTTCATTTCGACGCTGGCAGGGACTGCTACGTCTTTAACCATTACTGCCTCCGGGAGGGAGATCACCTAGTATGGTGTGTGAACTCACAGCGCCAGTTGATGCAGCGGATCAGATCGAGGCTAAACTCCTTGAGTTGCCTCAGATTGACTGCCCTGTTTTGCATCACTTTGGCCCTGGAGTTTACATCCGCGAAGTGAGAATGCCGGCTGGCTCGCTGATTCTTGGGCACAGGCACAGAAACGCACACACAAACATTTTGGTTTCTGGACGACTCAAGTTCCTCAATGAAGGAGGAGATGTCGTTGAGCTTGCAGCTCCCGCTGTTATTAAGTCGAATCCGGGCAGAAAACTGGCATTCATTCTCGAAGACACAATCTGGCAGAATGTCTATGCCACAGAGGAGCGTGATATTGAGAAGCTGGAGGAGACTCTACTAGACAAGAGTGATGCATGGCTGGAGCACAAGAACAGGGTGTTTAAGCTGCAACAAAGTCTGCATATTGAAGACCACTCTGACTTTCAGGATGTGATCTCTGCTTTTGGAATGGACGAGGAGTTTGTGGATTCCATCTCTCGCGCAGAAGAAGACCAGATTCCGTTTCCAGAAGGATCGGCTCCAAAGGTGGCACTTCATCCTAGTCCAATTCACGGCACTGGAGTGTTTGCTTCGTTTCCGATTAACGCATTCGAGGTTATCGGCCCTGCTAGATTGAACGGAAAGCGCACTCCGCTTGGTCGCTATGCGAATCACTCTGCAAATCCTAATGCTTTTTTCGTGAAGCACGATAATGGAGACATTTGTGCTATGGCATTCAAAGACATTCGTGGATGCTCTGGAGGCGACAACGGAGAAGAGATAACCGTGGACTACATGCAGGCATTAAAGGTTAATGGCTATCAGATAGAAGGAGGCATCAAATGAGTGCAATTGCTATAGGAGTTGGAGGACTTGTAGGGGGCGGCCTTGCTCTTGGTGGGGTTGGAGCCGCGACTGCGCTTGGAGTTGCTGGAACAGCAATATTGGGTGGAACCGCAGCGGCTGGAATTGTTGGATCTCAGCTGTCTGCTGCCAAGGGTGCGGCAGCATCAAAACAAGCCGCAGCACAGCAGGCAGCCGCTCAGGGTAGTGCAATCGATGTTCAAAACGCACAGTTTCAGCAAATTCAAGAACTGCTCCGTCCATATGTCGAAGCAGGCAAGCCTGATCTAACACAGCCATATATTCAGGCTGGACCCGGTGCGCTACAAGCCATGCAGGGACTCGCTGGGCTTCGCGGCGCTGGCGAACAACAGGCTGCTATCAACCAGATCCAGCAGTCTGCTCAGTTCCAAGAACTAGCCAAACAGGGCGAGCAGGGTATTCTTCAGAACGCTGCGGCTACAGGTGGCCTTAGGGGTGGAAATGTACAAGCTGCACTTGCACAGTTTCGTCCCGCTCTTCTAAATCAGCTTATTGAATCTCAGTATGGCAAGCTGGCTGGACTGACATCACTTGGTTCCACTTCTGCGGAGAATCTACTTCGCACTGGTCAAGCTGCTGCTGCCGGAACTGCCGCTGCTGGCACGCAGTCTGCATCCAATATCGGAAACCTTCTAGTGGGACAAGGACAGGCGCAGGCAGCAGGCACCATTGGCGCGGCAAACGCCTATGCACAAGGTATGTCTGGGGCAGTTGGAGCAATCGGTGGAGGACTACAGAACTACATGTTAATGCAACAGCTTAACAAGCCAAGCATGGGATCAGGAATTGGTACTGGTGGATTCTATGGAAACTATGGTGCGGCACAAGCGGCATATGGACCTGGAGCTAATATACAATATCAAAATCCAGTTGGACCCGGAGCACCCGGAGGCTTTTACGGAACACCTGCTTAACATTTTATGGCTGGACCTTACGACTACACCGTCAATATCCCGCAGCCTCCGGCTCAGAACTTCCTTCAGAGCCTGATGGGCATCCAGCAGCTCAAAGGGCTCCAGCAGCAGGGAGAACTTGCGCAACAGCAGGCTGCCATTCAGCAGCAGCAAGCGGCATTTCAACAGCAGATGCAGCCTTACGAGGTGCAAAAGGCAGAGGCCGCGATTGCAGCGGCAAAGGCCAATGCGGCACAGTCTGGAGTGGCTGCGGACATTGGAAGAGAAAACCTTCGACAAAGTAAGCAGACTTTTGCTGAGCAAGAAGAAACAAAAAAGCAAGAAAATCTTCTTCGTGAAGATGTAATGGCCGTTGTGAAAGACCCAACGCTTGCAACTCAAGAAAGGTTAAAAGACATTTCATTTAGAACAGCAATTTTTGCACCGAAATCTTCCGAGCCTCTTCAGAGAATGTTTGAAGACTTTCCTAGGGCTGGAAAAGTTCTTGAAAACACTGCTTCCGACGTAATCTTTGCGGTTCAATCCGGTCAACCTAAAGTTGCTGTTGCTTCTGTTAATAAGCAACTAGAGGCCGCCCAAAACTCATTACAGATAAATCCAAATGACAATGAGGCTAAAGCGACAGTGTCGCTTTTAAAGGGAGTAAAATCTCAGATGGATGAGGGGAAGTATGGTGAAGCAATGGTTTCTGCCTCAATCTTTTTGAAAAACCAAAATTCAAGGAAATGGAATGCTGTTACAGGAGACTTGCAGGAGCTTGGTAAGGCAACAAAGGCAGTGGCTGAGGCTAAAGAGACTCAAGCAAAGGCAAAAGTAGAAGAGGCCAAGCTAACTCCCGGTGGAGAAAAGATTTCTGACAAGCAACAGTCAGACATCAATGCGCTTACAGATGAAGCGGTTACAGCAAGGATGAATGTTGCTGGGGTTACTGATTCTGTTAATGAATTGCTAAAATTTGCTCAACAGAATCCAAAGGAGTTCAAGTCTGGAGTCGAAGCCTCTTTTCAAAACTTTTTTTCTTCACTTACTGGAGACACTACAAGAGCACAAAACTTGCGGGCAAGCATTCAGCCATATGCAACTAAAGAGTGGATTGCAAAGGCCGCTGGATTGAAGGGATCGCTATCCGAAAAAGAGGGTGCTCGTCTGGATAAAGGCGCTCCTGATGTAATGAAGGCCGGCCCACAGGAACTTCTTAGTTGGGCTAGGTTGGTTCAAAAGGTTGAACTCGCAGACGCTGATAAAAAGGAACTCAACGCAGCATGGCAGCAAAATGCTCGCTCATTGCAATCCAAGGCTCCTGTTGGGTTTGAAGTGGCCGGCATAACAGTGAAGCTAGGAGAATCCTATCAACAGGTTCTTACAAAGCTCCAAGCTGGTTACAAGAAGAAGAGTGAGCAGGATGTGCTGGATGACGCCATCAGGCTGAAGCGCATCAAAGAGGCTGAACAGACAGGCAGAACTCCTGTTCCAAACATGTACAATCTGGGCGGCGCTCCACAACAGCCTAGCCCTGTTGCTCCAAACCAGATTTCTGGCACGCCTGAGAGGCAATCACTTCTTAACAAGTACCGCTAATGGCTACTATTGATGAGCTTTTTTCTGCTTTAGAAAAGGCAGATGCCGCCGGCAATACGGAGGACGCTAAAGCGTTAGCTGATTGGATTCGTGAAACGCAGGCTCAACAAGCCTCTGCCGGCGCTCAAATGCCAGTTGAGCGTCCAGACATGCTGGTGACTCCGATTGAGTTTGCTGGCAAGTCTCCTGAAGAAGTTGGCGCTACTCTCGACAACACTCCTCCTCCAAAGGAACTGGCTGCCGACATCCTGAAGGCTGTCTCGCCTCAGGCAGAAAGCATAACTCAGTCTGAGGTCGATGCGATTTACGGCACGATGTCTCGCAATCCCTCGATCAGGGATTACTTCAACCAGCAGGTCGCTGCCGGCAACATCAATCCTAGCACGCAGTTCGACGCTGAACGTACTCCTGTGCTTGCTGGCCTGTGGAACCAGTACAAGTCAGAGATGCAGAGTCCGACAGGGGCGTTTAAGCAGGGTTTTGTAGAGGCTATTGGACCCACTATTGGAGGGTATGTTGGCGAGGCTGCTGGCAGTGTTCCTCTTATTGGAGGACTTATTGGCGTTGCTACTGGAGCCAAACTTGGCTACGAACAAGGAGGCATTCCTGGGGCAATTGGTGGAGCTGGACTGCTTGGCTTGACTGGGGCTACCCCTGGCGTTGGCACAGTTCAGACAGGACTGATTGGAGGCTACCTTGGGGGCAAGATTGAAGAAGCAGTCACCCCAATGACCACAGAGGAGCGTGCAAGGGCTTCTTTTGCGGAGCAGGATCGTGCAAGCAGGTATGCAAAGCTGACTGGCGAAACGCTTCCAGCCTTTGTAACAGGAGGAAAACTTGGAGTTGCCAAGGCAGTTGGAGGTGCTGTTGTTGGGGCCGGCATGGAAGCTGTAAGGCAGGCTCAAGAAGGCCGCCTGAATATCTCTGGATTGGCAGAGCGAGCCATTCAGGGCGCAGTTGCCGCACAGGCAAGGGATCTGCCGGATGTGCTTAGGTCTAGGGCCCTCAGAACCGAGGCAGCAGCAATCAAGCAGCGCAACGAGGCTCTAGGAAATTTTACAGCAGACCCGACGGCAGCCATTGATGCTATTGAAAGGGCGGCTGAAATCAGGACGGCAGGCTTCGAGCCAA
>JGI25909J50240_1000557_pt1 | contig 9520 bp, 9 predicted proteins | sample LauGreSpBDMM15DD_2_FD_50240 | JGI IMG/M metagenome (IMG submission 50240) | reverse complement strand
GCTCCCAGTTAGCCGATAAAACGTTTTCAATGGTGTGTGGAGCATGACGCAAAGCCGACTCCTCCACCGAAATCTTGCCTTCCATAATCTCGGTGATTTCACCGTGGATAGCTGTCATGGCTGCAATAAAGCGATCAATCTCGGCGATGTCTTCGCTCTCTGTGGGCTCAATCATGAAAGTCCCAGCAACTGGAAAGCTCATCGTTGGNGCATGAAATCCATAATCCATTAACCGCTTTGCAATGTCATCCACGGTTACGCCACTTACTTTGGTGATCTCACGCAAATCTAAAATACATTCATGTGCGACTCGGCCATGTTCACCTGTATAGAGCACTGGAAACATGGGATTTAACTTTGCTGCCATGTAGTTCGCGGACAAAATCGCTATAGATGTTGCAAGTGTGAGTCCTTCCCCACCCATCATCCGTATATATGCCCATGAAATAGGCAAAATACTGGCAGAGCCAAATGGTGCTCCACTAATTGGTCCAGGACCAGTAGCAGGTCCTGCTAATTCATCCAAGGGATGGTTGGGCAAAAAAGGGGCTAGGTGAGCGCGGGAAATAACTGGTCCGACGCCAGGTCCCCCACCACCGTGTGGAATGCAGAAAGTTTTGTGCAAATTCAAGTGCGAAACGTCTGCTCCAAATTTTCCAGGTTGAGCTAAACCAACTAGTGCATTCAGATTGGCACCGTCAACATAAACCTGGCCACCGGCATCATGGACAAGTCCACATAGTTCGGTAATTGCAGACTCAAAAACTCCATGTGTGGATGGATATGTGACCATNATGGCCGCCAGAGCCGTTGAATATTGAATGATTTTAGCNTTGAGATCATCAAGGCTGACATTTCCATGTTCGTCGCACTCAATAACAACTACCTGCATTCCGGCCATAACTGCACTTGCTGCATTGGTGCCATGAGCAGAGGATGGGATCAAACAGATGGTACGCCCTTGATCACCACGAGAATCGTGGTAGTTGCGAATAGCTAAAAGACCAGCAAACTCCCCCTGGCTTCCGGCATTAGGCTGCAAGGAAACTGCGTCATAGCCAGTGATCTTTACTAACCAATCCGAAAGTTGCGCAATCAATTCCCTAGAACCAGCGTTTTGTTTTGCTGGGGCGAAAGGATGCAGGGAAGAGAACTCAGGCCATGACACAGCTTCCATCTCTGTGGTGGCGTTGAGCTTCATCGTGCAAGAACCCAGTGGAATCATGGTGCGATCAAGTGCTAAATCGCGATCAGAAAGTGTGCGCAGATAGCGAAGCATTGATGTTTCAGAGCGCATGGTATTAAAGATCGGGTGAGCCAAGTAGGCAGATGTGCGGGTAGCGAAATCCGGAATTGACTTACTCGCTACCCCTGCTGCCCCACTACCAAATACTTCACAGAGATCCGCAAGCATCTTCNCATCCGTTGTTTCATCAAGTGAAACACCAACATGTGTGGCATCAACTATCTTCAGGTTAATTTTCTTTNCTTCTGCCTTTTTGTGCAGTTGGGATGCATCCTTAACTTCAACAAGTAGTGTGTCAAAATAGTTTGTATGAACAACTCTATGTCCGGAGTCTGTAACTGACTTTGCTAACTCTTGTGTCTGTCGATTTACGCGAGATGCAATTATCTTTAATCCTGCTGGACCGTGCCACATTGCATANAACGCACTCATGACNGCTAAGAGAACCTGCGCTGTACAAATATTGCTTGTGGCTTTATCACGACGGATATGTTGCTCACGAGTTTGAAGCGCTAATCGAAATGCTGGGTTTCCATGAGAATCAATACTCTGCCCGATTAAACGTCCCGGTAAAGACCGCTCTAAACCTTCTCGAACTGACATGAATCCAGCATGCGGTCCACCAAAGCCCATAGGGACTCCAAAGCGCTGAGCAGATCCAACTGCAATGTCTGCGCCCCACTCCCCTGGTGGTGTTAACAGCGTCAGTGCCAAGAGGTCCGTGGCAGCGCTAAGTAAACCTTCTTTTGAATGCACCCAATTTGCGAGCTTGCTGTAATCAATAATTTCACCGTGAGTATTTGGGTACTGAACAAGTGCACCAAATATTTCAGTATTAGAAGGTGTCTTAGCTAGATCGACAATCTCAATCTTTATCCCTTGTGGCTTTGCGCGCGTCTGTACCACCGCGATTGTTTGTGGGTGCACGTTGATGTCGATAAGAAATACGGCATCATCACTGCCCTTATAAACCCGACGGGCTAGCGTCATTGCCTCGGCCGCTGCCGTACTTTCATCGAGCATTGATGCATTGGCTATCGATAGCGCTGTTAAATCGCAGACCACAGTCTGGAATGCAAAAAGCGCCTCTAAACGGCCCTGTGAAATCTCTGCTTGATATGGAGTGTAAGCGGTATACCAGGCTGGGTTTTCAAAAACATTTCGCATAATAACCGGCGGTGTAATTGTTCCGTAATAGCCGGACCCAATCACATTGCGATAGACATCATTCTTATTCGCAAGTGCACGGAGTTCTGCAATAACATCAACCTCATTGAGGGCTGTAGGTAATGTCTGACTTAGTTTTTGGGTGATTGCGATATTTTGTGGAACTACATCTGCAATAAAATCTGCCATCGATGCGTAACCAAGTTCCATCAACATGGTTTGTGCTTGATCCTCAGAAGGACCTATATGCCGACGTGAAAAAGCGTCGTAATCAACCATGGACGAACTTCTCCTACCCATACAAGCGGACCGTGAGCGACCCGAAGTGGCTAAGAATATGTCGTTTTAAGCGCCTTTGCTCTTTCGACGTAGCGAGAGCTCATCGTTAGATTCGACACCCTGGCTTTGACCAGTGATTTCACCCTGTAGCAGTGAGAGTGAACCCTCGACCTCATGCCAAACTTTTCCAACTGCAATTCCAAAGACACCTTGACCACCTGCTAGTAAGTCGATGATGTCGTCGGGACTTGCGCACTCATAGATGGATGCACCATCACTCATCAGTGTCATGCTCTCAAGCTCCACAACTCCCCGGCTGCGAAGGTGATCAACAGCGGTGCGAATGTTTTGAAGCGATACGCCAGCATCAAGTAAACGCTTCACGATCTTTAATACAAGGATGTCTCTGAACCCATAGAGTCTCTGTGTTCCTGAGCCACTTGCAGTTCTAATACTTGGCTCCACTAAACCTGTGCGCGCCCAATAATCTAACTGGCGGTATGTAATACCGGCCGCAGAGCACGCTGTAGCGCCACGGTAGCCAATTTCTAGTTCCTGGGAAGTCACGGGGAAACTCGTTTCTCTTGGGGAGTGATGTAAATCTAGGGTAGGCAGNGCCNGTNTTCAACGACCGACACGGTCGAAACCTCTACTAGAGATTGAGNGTTTNGGCNCNTAGCCCGCNAANTCCTCNGGGTTGATCTGNTCNANGAACTCTCNAAAGCGCTCCACNTCCTGTGTTCTCATCCCCNGGCGCNCCCTCGGCCGGGATCTCNATNCCAATNTCATCGAGNAGCTCTGAGCTAGCCAAGATGTTNGCNGNNGCCCGAAGTGCCAGCGCGATGGCATCTGAAGGTCTTGCAGAAATGGTGTGGGTGACTTCTGCGCTGTCTCGAACGATGAGGCTGGCATAAAAGACGCCCTCATCAATGTGAGTCACATGGACCGCCGTCAGAGTTGCATTAAGTTCTTCGACAATGTTCTGAGTTAAGTCGTGTGTCAATGGCCTAGGCGGTAGCACACCTTGTTGGGCAAAAGCTATAGCTGTTGCCTCAACTGCGCCGACCCAAATCGGTAGGAAGCGTGAACCATCAATCTCCTTAAGAAGAACGATGGGCTGGTTGGAAGGCATTTCGACCCTGACGCCGATGACTTCCATGGAAATCATCATTGGTTATGAACGAAGGCGATGGAGTCCGCCGCGAACAAGGGCGGCATGAAGACGAATCGAAAGCGAAGCAATCTCTTTTTGAACCTCTTCAGCACGGGCCTTGGAATCAGCGCCCTTCTGACGAGTGAGCGGTGTGATGACTTGCTCAATCAAGCCGATTTCACGATCTGCTGCAGATTTAAAAGAGCGTAGATGGCGCGCTTCAATTCCAAAGCCAGCCATCTCTGTGACAGCTTTTGCAATTGCTAATGCATCACCGTCATAGTGACGACCACGAATGTTGATCAGGCCATAGCCCTCTAGTTCAACAAGCTGATCTTCCTTTAATCCTGAGTTCTTCAATAGCTCATCTCGAGATAGACGCATCTCTGATACTTCACCGAATGTGCTTGGTGCCATTTCACCATCAATAGTTGCAAGACCAAGTGTTGGACGGGGAGCTGGTACTGAACCAGTTGCTGCTGGCACAAGGCCACGATCGATTGCATCCAAATTATCTTTAATGACTTTGAGAGGTAAGTACTGATCTCGCTGAGCTAGAAGAACGTAGCGCAGGCGCTCTAGGTCCGATGTTGTGAATTTTCGGTATCCCGATGGTGTTCGCTGCGGCTCAATCAAACCTTCAGATTCTAGAAAGCGAATCTTTGAGATTGTTATATCTGTAAAATCTGGGCGAAGTCTATTAAGAACTTCACCAATGCTCAGATACGCACGAGCTGGAACTGCCATTGTGATTCTCCCCTAATTATTTTCTGCCAGAAACAAAAAGCATGTGGAACTTGCCTATTTGAATCTGATCTCCGGAATGTAAAATGAGTTCTGTTACTGAAGTGTTGTTGACGTAGGTGCCGTTGAGTGATCCGCTGTCTTTGAGTGCAAATCCTGATGAGGTACTTTCAATCTTTGCGTGAGATCGTGAAACAGTCACATCATCTAAGAAGACATCACTGGAAGAAGAGCGGCCAAGGCTTGCACCTTGTGATGTAATCAAAAACCTTGAACCAAGATTTGATCCACGATTGATGATCAACATCGCTTTGTCTTGTGACTGTGCAATTTCTTCAATAATGCTGCGATCTGATGCGGCAACAGTGGCTAGAAACTCATCGAGTGCTCCAACTGGGGAATCACTGGCCGTGCGCAGACCGAGGTGCAAAGTGGTGGTGAGTTCGCTGGGCGTTTGTTCTGCCTTCACTTCTCTCTCCTCCTTCACCGTCAACCTGAGGCTGACACTAAAGGGGTGAGAGGCNTTGGTCAAGCCGTGATTTGGGCGTAACCGGCAGCATCCATCAGGTCAGAAGGCGTACCTGAGACCTCAACCTTTACCAACCAGCCAGCACCATAGGGATCGCTGTTAACAAGCTCTGGGGTTTGGGATAGTGCACCGTTAATTTCGCTAACAACACCGCTCACTGCGGCAAAAATCTCAGATACTGATTTTGTAGATTCAATTTCTCCACACACTTTTCCGGCAGTAAGCGTTTCGCCAACTTTAGGCAGTTGAACATAGACGATGTCACCCAGTGCAGCCTGTGCAAAGTCGGTTATTCCCATTGTGTAGAGAGTTCCAGTACAGGTTACCCACTCATGCTCTTTTGTATACTGCAAACCATCAGGAATTGATGACACGTGGTCCTCTCATTCGCGAAAAGCCTTCGCGTCCATAACTTATACCGGTAGAAATGTAGAGGGCAATCCCCCAGATGGCAAAACTCCACCCCAAGACAAAAGCAATTGTTCCGAGAGGTGTGTCACCTTTTGCTAAAAGAAGGAATGGGAAGGCATACATGAGGTTAAAGGTCGCAGCTTTGCCCAAATACGTCACTGTGAATGGAGCTAAGCCCTTTGACTTCATCATAAGAGTGATCACACCAAGGTATAGATCACGAGCAATCAGCAGAAGGATTATCCAACCTGGAACTATGTCGCGAATCAAAAAGACAATCAAGATTGTAAGGATATAGAGACGATCAATTGCAGGATCAGCCAACTCACCAAAGCGAGAAGTTTGATTCCACGCTCTGGCTATTTTGCCATCAAAGTAATCGGTCGCTCCCCCGATAGCTAGGACGAGAATAGCCCAGCCATCTGCTTGGAGATAAAGGGTGAGATATACAAAGAGAGGAATCCCTAGAAAGCGCAGAAAGGTTAAAGCGTTAGGAACTGATATCAATGATGAATTCACTTTTTTACTCGCGCTCTTTAACCCTGATTGCCACCTGCACTGGGGTGCCTGGAAATGAGAACTCTTCACGCAATCGGCGTTCAATAAAGCGACGATATGAGGCCTCTATCCAGCCATTAGAAAAGACGACAAATTTTGGTGGAGCGATTCCAGCCTGGGTGGCGTAGTAGACCTTTGGTTGCTTGCCCCCCCGAACTGGTGGCGGTGTTGCACCGATGAGGGCTCCTAAGAATGAATTGAGCTTGGCCGTTGGAACTCGCTTTTCCCAACTATCAAGGGCGGTGCGAAGCGCCGGTGCCAGGCGATCTCGGTGCCATCCGGTTTTGGCTGCGACATTTACCCGCTGCGCCCATTCCACCTGGTCTAAATGTCTATCGATCTCTCGATCCAACAGGTCCCTTCGATCTTCATCAACTAAATCCCACTTGTTCATCACAATGACCATGGCTTTTCCCGCCTCTTCCACCATGGTGATGACTCGCAAATCCTGTTCAGTGATTGGCTCGGATGCATCCAAAACAACTACTGCAACCTCACAGCGCTCTAAGGCCGTCTGCGTGCGAAGAGATGCGTAGTAATCGGTACCCGATGCTTGGTTAGCACGTTTCTTTAATCCTGCTGTGTCGATAAATCTCCAGATCGATCCACCAAATTCAATGAGTTCATCTACTGGATCTCTAGTCGTTCCAGCAACATCATCAACGATCGATCGATTCTCACCAGCTAGGGCATTTAGCAATGAAGACTTACCAACGTTTGGTCGACCGATGAGTGCAACCTTGCGATAACCATCTTGTGTTTGCGCTCCCCCAACTTCAGGAAGTTCAGCGACGATGTGATCGAGTAAATCTCCAGAACCGCGGCCGTGCAAAGCTGAAACAAAATATGGTTCACCAAGTCCCAGAGACCAAAGCCCGTGCGCCTCGGACTCTTCACGCTCACCATCAACTTTNTTTCCAATCAAAATNAGTGGCTTCTTAGCTTTNCGTAAATGCTGAACCAAAATATCATCTTCATCTAATGCACCCACTTGTGCATCAACAACGAAAGCCAACACATCGGCTTCCTGCATCGCTATTTCGGCACCGGCACTTACTTGCACAGAGATACCGTCAGGTTTAGCTTCCCATCCACCAGTGTCCATGATGATGAAACGGCGACCGCCCCACTCGCATTCGTACTGAACACGATCGCGCGTGACACCAGGTGTGTCTTCAACGATTGCTTCGCGCCGTCCAAGGAAACGGTTAATCAAAGTTGATTTGCCAACGTTAGGTCGCCCAAGAATTGCAACGATTGGTAATCCTAGAAGTGAGCGCTGGCGAAGTAATTCCCAGATTCGCTCCACGGTTTCATCTAAGTCAAGATTTGTTGAGTCCACTTCTACGGCATCAAAGGCCATAGAAAGTGGGGAAACTGTTCGTGTGGAGTCTACAGAATCGCGGTTTTCTAATGAGCTCTTAACATCAACGCTCTTATCATCAGTTTCACCCTCACGACGATAGGCACGGGCATCTAAATCAGCGGTCAAATAGATCTTTAGGGCTGCATCTGGAACTACTACTGTTCCAATATCTCGTCCTTCAACAACAATTCCTCGAGGTGCCTGAGCAATAATCTTGCGCTGTATTCCAANNAGCTCTTCACGTATCTGTGGCATTGCGCTGATGCGACTTACGTTTTCAGTTACGGAAGTCCCACGGATTGCATGAGTAATTTGCGTATCACCTGCAAATACATCTGGCGAATTAGGATCTGAGACAAATCTGATTGGCGCACTCTTGAGTGCTTTGAGAATGTCAGTAGCCTCGGTACATTTATTTTCTAATGCAACCCAGGTAACTGCGCGATAAAGCGCGCCTGTATCTAAATAATTCCAACCAGCACGAATTGCAATCGCTTTGGATGTGCTTGATTTACCTGCGCCACTCGGGCCATCAATTGTTACGACTATGCCCATGTGATGAGCCTACTTCTATTTACGGATCGGATGAACGTTCCACCCGATCGACGAGAGATGATTTGATAACTTCACTGCATCGTCTGCAGAAAGCGCCAAAGTGATTAATGCATTGAGTTGTCCTGGTGAATGCTCAATTGCTAAATCTTCAACATTTACCAACATTGCAGCACATTCATTAAATATTGCGCCTAGTTGACCTGGCTTATCGTCAATAACGATTGGAACGTATGTGTATTCACGCGCTTTTCCACCGTGTTTGCCTGGAATCAAATTTCTTCCATCACGTCCCTTGCGCATAATCGCTGAAATCTTTTCTTGATCATTAACTGCATCAATCATTGCGCNGAGATCGTTGTGCAAAGNGGTGAGCAATCCTTTGATTTCCTTTGAATTAGAACTAATAATTTCTTTCCATAGATTCTCATCTGATGCAGCAATGCGAGTTGTGTCGCGAAGACCAGCTCCTGCTAAATCAAGCCATTCAGGGGCAACTCCATGGAGTGAGCCAGCTACAAGGGTCGCTGCAATCTGCGGCAGATGCGATACCCGAGCCACGGCGGCATCATGTGAAGCAGCATCTAGCTCAACACAGGTAGCTCCTAGGAGTTGGATCAAAGATTTAACTTTAGCTACGGCGTCGAAATCGGTCTGTGTATCTGGCGTGATGATCCAACTTCTGGAAAGGAAGAGATCAGCGCGGGCAGACTCTGCTCCCCCGACTTCTCGGCCCGCCATTGGGTGGGTTCCAACAAATTGCTTCATAGGCAGCTTCGATGCCTTAACCTTTTCTAGAGGTTCAACTTTTACACTGCAGACATCCATAAACGTTGAGTTGGGGTTTAGTGCATACTGCTCATTTATGACCTGGGATAGGGCTCTGAGAGGAGTTGCCAGAATAATTAGCTCTGGATCGGATAATTTGGTAGCTCCCGCCAAATCCTGAGCTAGGCCCTGATTTCGGCTATCCACATCGACCATCTCTACAGGGATGTTTCTGGCAGCTAAGGCCAAACCAATTGAGGTCCCTATTAAGCCGGCCCCTACAATACGAACTGAGCGGACCATTACTGAGCTATATCTCGGCGCAGGGCAACTGCCCCGTGTAGATAGATATGAGAAATCTCTTCATGGCTCTTCGCGCTCTCCACATGCAACATCGCCCGGATAACCATAGATAAAGCCCCAGGAACGTCCACTTCAACAGAGCCAATAAGTGGGACAGAGGCAAAGCCGATCTCGCGACACGCTGCAGCTGGAAAGGCGGCCGTTAAATCTGGTGTCGATGTGAAAAAGACGGAGACGACATCATTAGGCGTCAGTGAATTGGCATCTAAAATCGCCAGGATCAGCTCTTTAACCCCAGTGGCGATGGCTTCTGGAGTATTTGCGCTCAATTGCGTAGCGCCACGTATAGCTCTGATCGACATGGGATAAGGGTACCTTTCTCGGTCACTATTTCGCTTGATTTTGAATACTTCTAAGGCCGTTTAAGTATTTATCGATAAAACC
>JGI25909J50240_1000556_pt1 | contig 9522 bp, 7 predicted proteins | sample LauGreSpBDMM15DD_2_FD_50240 | JGI IMG/M metagenome (IMG submission 50240) | reverse complement strand
AATCCATGTAATGTTGAAGAAGAAATGGGAATTCCTTTAAAAGATTTAATTGAAAAACATGCAGGTGGAGTAATTGGTGGATGGGATAATTTACAAGCAGTCATACCTGGTGGATCATCAATGCCATTACTTAGCAAAAGTATTTGTGAGACTATAAAAATGGACTTTGACTCTTTAGTTGAAGCTAAAAGTGGCCTTGGAACAGCTGGAGTTGTCGTAATCGATAAGTCGCAAGACATTGTTAAAGTCATAGCCAGAATTGCAAGGTTTTATAAACATGAAAGTTGCGGGCAATGTACTCCATGCAGAGAAGGCTCTGGTTGGATGTGGAGAATGTTAGAGCGAATTGCAAAAGGGGACGCTGAAGTTGCTGAGCTAGATATGTTAATGGATGTGACTAAGCAAATCGAGGGACATACAATTTGTGCATTTGGAGAGGGATCTTCTTGGCCAGTTCAAGGTTTATTNAGACACTTTAGAACTGAGATGGAAGAAAGANTAACTCATAANAAAAATATTTAAATGGTAAAAGTAAAAGTNGANGGAATTGAAGTAGAAGTTCAACAAGGTGCAACAGTGTTGCAAGCTTGTGAAGTTGCTGGAAAAGAAATTCCAAGATTTTGTTATCATGAAAGATTGTCCATTGCTGGTAATTGTAGGATGTGTCTAGTTGAGATGGATAAATCTGCAAAGCCTGTTGCATCTTGTGCGATGCCTGTTGCTGAAGGACAAGTCATTTACACAAATACGGAATTGGTAAAAAAAGCCAGAGAGGGTGTAATGGAATTTTTACTTATTAATCATCCATTAGATTGTCCTATTTGTGATCAAGGGGGTGAGTGTGATTTACAAGATCAATCAATGAAATATGGAGTAGACAAATCAAGATTCGAACTAAATAAAAGATCCGTAAAAGAAAAATACATGGGGCCATTAATCAAAACAGTGATGACCCGATGTATTCATTGTACACGTTGTATACGTTTTGCATCTGAAGTTGCAGGTGTTCCAGATCTTGGAGCAATTGGACGAGGTGAAAATATGGAAATCACAACTTATTTAGAAAAAACTTTAGATTCAGAGTTGTCAGCAAATGTAATTGATCTTTGTCCTGTTGGTGCTTTAACATCAAGACCTTATGCTTTTGAAGCGCGACCATGGGAGTTAACAAAAACTGAAGGTATTGATGTTATGGATGCCGTCGGTTCTAATATTCGAATTGATACCAAAGGTTGGGAAGTTAAAAGAATTTTACCAAGAATAAATGAAGATATTAATGAGGAGTGGATTTCTGATAAGACTCGTTATGCCTGCGATGGTTTATTAAAAAACAGACTTGATACCCCTTATATAAAAATTGATGGCAAACATCAGCCTTGCAGTTGGGATAAAGCTTTAGAATTTATTTTTGAAAAAACAAAAGATTTTAGCGGCGATAAAGCTTACGGAGTTGTTGGCGATTTAGCTGACGTTGAGAGTATGTATATGTTTAAGAAATTTTTCAAAGACGTTTTGTTATCCGATAATATAGATTTTAGACAAACAGATTATTTTATCGACCCATCCCATAAAGTTAATTATTTATTTAATACATCTATTGCTCGTGTAGATGAGGCTGATTTAATAGTGTTGATTGGAACTAATCCGCGATTAGAGGCAACCATCTTAAATGCTAGAATTAGAAAGGCATATTTAGCTAGAAAAACTAAGGTTTATTCCATCGGTGATGTTGGCGATCTAACTTACCCGCATGAAAATGTTGGTTCATCATTTTCTTTGATTGCTGAAATTTTAAATAAAAACGGAAAAATCTACAACAATTTAAAATCTGCAAAAAAACCAGTTTTTATTATTGGTGAGTCCGGACTCAGTTCAAATGGAGAGTATGTATTGGAGACTGTTAAAAAAATACTTAAAGATAACAATTTTTTAAATAACGATTGGAATGGTCTTAATATTCTTCATCAAAATGCATCAAGTGTTGGAGCAATTTATTTAAATTTATTAAAATCTAATTTTTTAGATAGACTTAATGACGATAATCCCAAACTTGTTTATCTTCTAGGAGCTGATGAGATAAAAATTAATCCTAATAATAAATTTATAATTTATCAAGGAACTCATGGTGGACAGAATACAAAAATTGCCGATGTTATTTTACCAGGTGCCGCATATACAGAAAAAAAAGGTTTGTATGTAAATACTGAGGGTCGAGTTCAGGATTCTGGTAAAGCAAGTTTTCCTCCGGGAGAAGCAAAAGAAGATTGGAAAATATTTAGAGCTTTATCTGAAACTTTCAAAAAAACGATTGATATTAATACCCATCAAATTTTAAGAGAAAATTTATTTAAAGAGTTTCCTCTATTTTCAAAAATTGATCAGCTACCAGATTCTTCTGTTGATAATTTGCAACCGAAAAATATTGTTCCAATTAACGGTATTATTAAGATTGCTGATTTCGATTTTTATTTTTCTAATATTATTGCAGCTTCATCCAAAACAATGCTTGATTGCAAAAAAGCAAAGCAAATTTTGCAAATGACAGGAACAGATAATTAATGCTTACAGAATCTTTAAGTATTTTTTTATATAATCTTTTAAAAATAGCTGCCCTTGTGGTTCCAGTTTTAATTGCAGTTGCAATGGTTGTTTGGGTAGATCGAAGGGTTTGGGGAGCAGTTCAGCTTAGAAAAGGACCTAATGTTGTTGGACCTTTTGGTTTGTTTCAAACTTTTGCCGATGCGTTAAAATATATTTTTAAAGAAGTAATTATTCCTGTTCGTGCAAATAAAGTTATTTTTATTATTGCACCAATTGTAACTATGTCGTTGGCATTAATTTCCTGGGCAGTTATCCCATTTAGTGAAACTTTAGTTCTAGCAGATATAAATATTGGAATTCTCTATATTTTTGCTGTGTCNTCTNTAGGTGTGTATGGNATTATTATGGCNGGTTGGGCATCAAACTCTAAATATCCATTCTTGGGTGCTCTAAGATCAGCTGCGCAGATGGTTTCTTACGAGGTCTCAATTGGATTTATTATAATAAACGTACTTTTATGCGCAGGTTCATTAAACTTAAGGGACATTGTTATGGCACAGAAAAATATCTGGTTCGCAATCCCATTATTTCCAATGTTTGTCATCTTTTTTATCTCTGCTTTAGCAGAGACTAACAGACCTCCATTTGATTTACCTGAGGCTGAAGCTGAACTTGTATCAGGGTACCAAACCGAATACTCAGGAATGATGTACGCTTTATTTTGGTTAGGAGAATATGCAAATATTTTATTAATGTGTGCTCTTGGTTCTATATTGTTTTTAGGGGGTTGGTTATCTCCAATAGATGTATATCCTCTAAATGCAATTCCATCTCCGTTATGGTTAATTTTTAAAATATTATTATTATTTATTTTATTTGCGCTAGTTAANGCAATTGTGCCTCGATATCGCTATGATCAACTTATGAGATTAGGTTGGAAAGTNTTTCTACCNTTTTCATTATTTTGGGTAGTATTAACNGCAGGATTTTTATATTTTTTTAACTTATTACCAAAATGAAAATTAAATTTTCTAGAATATTAAAAACAATTTTTTTATCTGAATTTGTCAAAGGATTGTACCTTGCATTTTTTTATATGTTTAAAAAAAGAGCAACAATTAATTACCCATTTGAAAAAGGTTCTATTAGTCCAAGATTTAGGGGTGAACATGCATTAAGACGATATGCAGATGGCGAAGAAAGATGCATTGCATGTAAATTATGTGAAGCTGTCTGTCCAGCGCAAGCAATTACTATTGAAGCAGAACCACGTGAAGATGGATCAAGACGAGCGACTAAATATGACATTGATATGTTAAAATGTATTTATTGTGGTCTTTGCCAAGAATCCTGTCCCGTTGATGCAATTGTTCAAGGACCTAATTTCGAATTTGCTACCGAGACCAGAGAGGAACTTTATTATAATAAAGAGAAACTTTTAGAAAATGGCGATAAATGGGAAAAGGAATTAGCTCATAATATAAGAGTAGATAAATCATTTAGATGACAGCCTACGCACTAATTTTTTATTTTTTATCAACAATTACAATTCTTTCTAGCATAATGGTTATTTCAAGCAAAAATACTGTTCATGCTGTTTTTTTTTTAATTTTAGATTTTGTAAGTATTTCAGCTTTATTTATTATGATCGGAGCTGAGTTTGTTGGGATGATTTTACTTATAGTTTATGTTGGTGCAGTTGCTGTGTTATTTTTATTTGTTGTAATGATGCTTGAGGGTAATTTTACAAAAATAAAACAGAGTTTTTTACAATATTTACCATTTGGTTTTTTTATCGGAGTTGTAATCCTTCTAGAATTGGTTCTGATTATTGGAAGTTGGCAATATAGACCAGAATTTATTAAGACTGCAAAAATTTCATATAATGCAAATGAGACTAACACTGAACAAATAGGAAAATTAATTTACACCGATTATTTTTTACCATTCCAACTTTCAGGAATAGTCCTGTTAGTTGCTATGATAGGCGCTATTTTACTCACTTTTAGACGCAGAGATAATATTAAGAGACAAGATATTTTAAAGCAGTCATCACGTGAGAGAGAAGACTCAATTGTGCTTGTGGATGTTGAAAGCAACAAAGGAGTAAAAGTGAATGATTGAAATTACTTTAGTTCATTATCTCTTTTTATCTGCAATCATTTTTACATTAGGCGTGTTTGGAATTTTCGTTAATCGTAAAAATGTAATTGTCATTTTAATGTCTATTGAATTAATTCTGCTTTCNGTGAACGTTAATCTTGTGGCTTTTTCTGTTTATTCACAAAATATAACCGGACAAATTTTTACACTTTTTATATTAACCGTAGCTGCAGCAGAATCTGCAATTGGTCTTGCAATTTTAGTTGTTTTTTTTAGAAACAAAGGATCCATTCAAGTTGAAGATATCAATTCAATGAAGGGTTAAATGCTTTATTTAATATTATTTTTACCTTTACTTGGTTCTTTTATTTCAGCTTTCTTTTATAAAAAGATTGGCGATAGAACTTGTCAGATTATAACATCTGCATTTATTGTAACTGGAGCTATTCTTTCTTCGATTATTTTACTTGAAACTATTAAAACTGGAAAAGTTTATGAGTATCCAATTTTTAATTGGATTACATCTGGATCATTAAAATTGCATTGGTCTATTTATGTAGATTCACTTACAGCAGTAATGCTTGTTGTCGTAAATTCAGTTTCAGCTTTAGTACATATTTATTCAATTGGTTATATGAGTCACGATCCTCATAAACCAAGATTCATGTCTTATCTTTCTCTTTTCACATTTATGATGTTATCGCTAATTACGGCTGATAACTTTTTACAATTATTCTTTGGTTGGGAAGGAGTTGGGCTTGCATCTTACTTATTAATTGGTTTCTGGTTTAAAAAAGAAACTGCAAACAATGCGTCCATGAAGGCTTTTATCGTGAACAGAGTAGGGGATCTTGGTTTGTTAATTGCAATGTTTTTAATTTTTAAAACTTTTGGAACTTTAAATTTTAGTGAAGTTTTTTCACAAGCAGCAGATCAGTCTAAAAATTCAATTAAGATCTTTGGTGGTGAATACAATTTAATTACAACGATTTGTGTATTCTTATTTATTGGGGCAATGGGTAAGTCCGCTCAAATTTTTCTTCATACTTGGCTTCCTGATGCCATGGAAGGACCAACACCAGTATCAGCGTTAATTCACGCTGCAACCATGGTTACAGCAGGAGTGTTCTTAGTTGCAAGATGTTCACCTTTGTTTGAGTATTCACAATATGCTTTAAACTTAGTTGCTTTTGTTGGTGCAACAACTGCAATCTTTGCAGCCTCAATTGCAATCGTACAAACAGATATAAAGAGAATTATTGCTTACTCTACATGTAGTCAGCTTGGTTATATGTTTTTTGCAGCTGGAATGGGTGCTTATAACGTTGCTATATTTCACTTATTTACACACGCTTTCTTTAAAGCTCTTTTATTCTTAGGGGCAGGTTCAGTAATTCACGCATTTCATGATGAACAAAATATAGAAAAGATGGGCGGAGTTTGGAAAAAAATTCCACTGACTTATGCTCTGATGTTAATCGGGACACTTGCTTTAACGGGGTTTCCACTACTTGCAGGATTTTATTCTAAAGATGCAATTATAGAGTCTGCTTATTTTTCTAAAAGTTTGTTTGCAGGTTATGCATTTGTAATTGGCCTTACCACTGCATTTATAACTTCAATTTATTCATGGAGATTAATTTTTAAAACTTTCCACGGAAAATATAATAACACAATGAGTTTTGAAAAAGTTCATGAGTCAGGACCGGTAATGCTTATTCCATTATTATTACTTGCAGTTGGGGCAATATTTTCAGGTTATGTGTTTCATGGAATATTTATTGGAGAGAATACACAGTTTTGGGGTAAGGCAATATTTTTCTTAAAACAAACAGCTCATGGTCATCCACCACTATGGTTACTGATCTTAATCCCAACACTAGTAATTTCTGCAATTCCTTTATCGTTTATTTTATTCTTAAAACGACAAGATATTGTTGAAGGCTTTATTAATAATAATAAACCCTTTTATAATTTTTTAGTTAAGAAATGGTACTTCGATGAACTTTATGATTCAATTTTTGTTAAAAGCTTTAGAGGCATTGGTACGTTTTTATGGCAAAGAGGTGATGTTAAAACAATCGATGCTTATGGTCCAGATGGTGTTGCAAAAGTTGTAAAAAATTTATCTGATAGAGCTAGTAGCATTCAATCAGGTTACTTATATCATTACGCAACAGTAATTTTAATCGGTGTAGTATTAATCGTCTCTTTTTTAATTATTATCTAACATGAACTTTCCAATTTTATCTTTTTTAACTTTCTTCCCATTAGTTGGAGTTATTTTTATTTTACTAAGACGAGGCACCGATGAAGTTGTTGAGCGTTCATCAAAGAATATTTCAATTCTAATCTCAATTATTAATTTTATCGTATCATTATTTTTATGGAGTAAATTTGATCCAGTTAATCCTGGTTTTCAATTTGTTGAAGAGACGCAGTGGATTAAGAATTTTGTGTCATACAAAATGGGTGTTGATGGAATTTCAATATTCTTAGTGTTACTTACAACTTTTATTTCTCCACTTTGTATTTTTGCAGCGATTAATAGTTTAAAGAAAAGAATTAAAGAATTTTTAATTGCCATCTTGATCATGCAAACTTTTATGATCGGAGTATTTTGTGCTTTAGATTTATTCTTATTCTTCTTATTCTTTGAAGGCGGGTTAATTCCAATGTTTTTAATTATTGGGATTTGGGGTGGAGAAAGACGTGTTTATTCTGCTTTAAAGTTCTTTTTATATACGTTTTTAGGTTCAATTTTCATGCTGATTGCGATCATCGCCATCTATTGGAACATGAATACTTTAGATCTTGTTAAATTAATGGGATCAAAAATTCCTGAAAATTTACAATACTGGATGTGGTTTGGTTTTTTTATTTCTCTAGCTGTAAAACTTCCAATGTGGCCGTTCCATACATGGTTACCAGATGCGCACGTTGAAGCACCAACNCCAGGATCNGTAATNCTTGCTGCAATNTTACTTAAAATTTCAGGTTATGGATTTATAAGATTTTCACTTGGATTATTTCCAATCGCTTCTCACTACTTTGCAAATTTTGTGTTCGTGCTGAGTATTATTGCTATTATTTATGCATCCTTAGTAGCTTTGATGCAAACAGATATGAAAAAACTAATCGCTTATTCATCTGTTGCTCATATGGGTTATGTAACAATTGGAATTTTCTCATTTACTAAACAGGGAATAGATGGCGCGATTTTCCAAATGATTAGCCACGGATTAATTTCTTCATCATTATTTTTATGTGTTGGTGTTTTGTATGATCGTGTTCACAGTAGATTAATTGAAGACTATTCGGGTATTGTAAATATTATGCCAAAATTTGCTTTAGTATTTGTATTCTCATCACTTGCAAATGTGGGTCTACCAGGTACAAGCGGATTTGTTGGAGAGTTTTTAACTTTGATTGGAACTTTTAAAGTAAATTATATTGTATCCATACTTGCAGCAACTGGGGTCATATTATCCGCTGCATATTCATTGTGGTTATGCAAACGAGTTGTATTTGGAGAATTTAAAGTTAACAATCACGGTGAAAAATTATTAGACTTAGATGCAACTGAAATAGTTATTTTGTTTACGTTGATGATTTTAACAATCGTATTCGGTGTTTATCCAAATTTAATTTTAGAACCAATTTCATCCTCAGTAGATTTAGTTGTTAAAAATATGGGAGTTATAAAATGAAAAATATTATTCCAGAAGTATTTATATTATTAAGTTCATTCTCTTTATTAATTGCTGGAGTTTTTTCTAAAACTTTAAATAAAATAATAAATTATATTATCGTTATATTGTTAGCCGCTTTAATTTTAGTTATTTATTTTAATTTTACGTCATCTGTCACTTTATTTGGCAACAGTTACACGATTGATCCGTTATCAAATTTTATGAAGATTTTAGTTTTGATTTCAGTTTTATTTACGATGTTAATTTCAAATACTTATCTTGAAAGACTAAAGATTGCTAAATTTGAGTATCCAATCATTATTTTGCTGTCTACTCTTGGAATGTTTGTAATGATTAGTGCTAATAACTTAATTGTTTTTTATTTGGGATTAGAGCTTCAATCTTTATGTCTTTATGTGCTTGCAGCCATTAACACTAAGTCTCTTAAATCTTCAGAAGCTGGCTTAAAATACTTTGTTTTAGGCTCTTTATCATCAGGTCTCTTGTTATATGGATGTTCTTTAGTTTATGGATTTACAGGTTCAGTTGATTATTCAGAAATAGCCAAAGTTGCAACTGAACAGAGTGGAGCTTTAAAATTTGGTTTAGTTTTTATTCTTTGCGGAATTGCATTTAAAATATCAGCAGTACCATTTCATATGTGGGCTCCAGACGTTTATGAAGGATCACCTACATCCGTTACAACATTCTTTGCTATGGCGCCAAAAGTTGCAGCCATTGCAGCTTTAATAAAATTTTTAAACGTTCCTTACGCAAACTTCATAAGTGAATGGAGAACAATTGTTATAGTTCTATCTATTGCATCTATGTTCCTAGGTGCTGTTGCTGCAATAGGACAAAGCAATTTAAAACGACTGATGGCTTATAGCTCAATTGGTCATGTTGGCTTTATTCTTGCAGGTCTTGCTATAGCAACACCTCAGTCATTAAGCGCTGTATTAGTTTATTTGGTTATTTATGTGTTTATGAATATTGGAGTGTTTGCCTGTATTATGTCTTTAAATCGAAATGGAGTTTATTTTGAAAATATTTCTGATCTATCTGGGATTTCGAAACATCATCCACTTATTGCAATTTGTTTAACAATATTAACTTTCTCTTTAGCAGGTATTCCACCGCTTGCAGGATTTTTTGCAAAATTTTATATCTTCTTAGCGATTATTCA
>JGI25909J50240_1000550_pt1 | contig 9583 bp, 7 predicted proteins | sample LauGreSpBDMM15DD_2_FD_50240 | JGI IMG/M metagenome (IMG submission 50240) | reverse complement strand
AGTGAATTGGTGATTCTCGTCTCTCAACAATTAATATATGGCAATAATTAAAAAGCTCATTCCATAAATGCCAGGATTCAAGTTTCAGAAAAGCATCACTTCCCATTAAAAAACATAAAGTCTGGTTTTCTTCTTTTTCTTGTGTAAGCCTTTTTAATGTTTCAATTGTATAAGAGGCCTGAAGATCGTTCTGATGTTTTTTAATTTCTCGATCATCGGTCAAAAATCCTGCATAAGGCTTTAAAGCGAGATTAAGCATTTCTAAGCGATGCTTGTTCTCTAATACGATATTTTTATGAGGTGCTAGACCGGACGGGATAAAAAGAACTTTTGACAAAGAAGCGAAGCTCTTCCAAGCTTGAGCTAATTTAATATGACCATAATGGATTGGGTCAAATGTACCGCCAAACACACCAATAAGCTTCAAAGACATTCCTTATTTGCGAGTATGACCGTTACCTAATACAATATATTTTAGCGAAGTGAGCCCTTCAAGACCGACAGGACCTCTTACATGTAATTTATTTGTTGAAATACCTATTTCAGCACCTAGGCCATATTCAAAGCCATCTGCAAATCGAGTTGAAGCGTTTACCATAACACTGCTTGAATCAACTTCTTTCAAGAATTGCATCGCACGCTCATAATTTTCTGTAACTATAGCGTCGGTGTGATGAGAGGAATATTGATTGATATGATGGATAGCTTCATCGATATCAATTACAATCTTGCATGAAATGATTGCATCGAGATATTCAGTATAAAAATCATCCTCACTTGCTTTTTTAATACCCTTAACAAGTTTCAAAGTTTCCTTGCATCCGCGAACCTCAACCTTATGTTGATGCAGCATTTTCACAATTTTAGGCAAGAAATCGCGTGCAATATGCTTCGAAATTAAAAGTGATTCAGTGGTATTGCATGTACCCAATCTCTGAGTTTTAGAATTCTCAATAATTTTGAGCGTCTTATTTAAGTCCGCATCTTTATCAACAAAGACGTGACAATTTCCATCTAAATGTTTAATAACAGGAACAGTTGCTTCATCACTAATCATTTTAGTTAAGCTTTTACCGCCTCTTGGGATGATGACATCAATGTAATCATTAAGCTTAATCATNCCNTTGACTATAGATCTATCCGTAGAGTCGATTACCTGAACAGCCTNAATAGAAAGACCAGATTTTTTAAGCGCCTCATGAATAAGGCCGCTTAAAGCAATATTAGAATGAATAGATTCACTACCCCCTCTTAATATAATGGCATTTCCTGACTTAATAGATAAACTCGCCGCATCAATAGTGACGTTAGGACGAGATTCATAAATCATACCTATCACGCCAAGAGCAACACGCATTTGACCGACTTGAATACCTGATGGACGTGCATTCAAATGCATAATTTCACCAATAGGATCTCTCAGATCGACAATGTCTTGTATACCTTTAATCATTGAATCAATGGTTTTACTCGAAATGATTAGGCGGTCGATAGAAGCACGATCTAATTTATTTTTTTTCGCCGCCTGTACGTCCTTTTCATTGGCTTTTAAAATGGTTGCAGCTTTTGAATTTAAAAGCTCAATGAGAAAAGTCAAAGCATCATTTTTTTGTTGAGTTGATACTTTAGCCATCAGGTGCGAAGCTTTTTTTGCCTCTAGACCGATATTTTTAAGGTATTGATTAGTGTTTGTCATGGATGAATTATACGCGCTAAGAAATTGCCTTGTATAGGATCAAATTTTTCGACTTCGAGATGCTATTTTTGCAAGCCCTAGGCAAAGTCTCCCTGTTTCTAACCAGGCGTCGCCCGGGGAAACACCTTTTGATATTTTATCGATTTCAGATAACTTTAGAATAGCCGCCCTTAAATGCTTAACTGAAAAAAAAGATAGCGCTTTTTTAACGTACGTAAGCTTATCTCCAAATATTCTTGATTTTGTAAGATAATTTTCTAAAGATTGACCTCTAAAATCAAGCTCTTTTATTTCAAGCATAGGTTTTAATACCCAAGAAAGAGAGCTTGTTATGCTAATTGGATTTTGACCCTCTTCTTTTAAAAAATTGAGTGTCGACAAGGTTTTTATCTGATCACCGTTTAATACATATTCAGTGAGTTCAAAAGTATCATAACGAGATACATTAGAGATGGACTGGGAAACTTTATCGTATGAAATTGATTGGTTTGGGAAAAGCAATGCTAATTTATTCAATTCCTGGTCTGCAGCAAGCATATTGCCATGAACAAATTGACTGACAAGCTGAATACCTTCTTCATCTAGGTTTATTGATAATAATGAAGCTCTTTTTTTTAACCAAGAAGGAAGTTCACCCGGCTTAATCTCATCAAGCCTAATCGTGCAAGATTTTTTTTCAAGTTCCTTAAACCATTTCTGCTGCTTGGTTTCCCTGTCTGTTTGGGGTAAGTGAACAATTAGTAGGTCGTCTTGAGAAAAATTTTGTAGAATCTCATAAAAGGATTCGCCACTTTCTGCATTTATTTTTCCTGAGGGAATGACGATTTCAATAATGCGCTTTTGAGAAAACAAACCCTGAGCGGAAAGGGATGAAGCGCATTGATCCCATTTAAAATAGCGATCAATAGTAAAAGTCAATTTTTCTAAGTATGAATGTTCTTTTGCAAATTGACGAAGGATGTCGAAAGCTTCTTTTCGTGAGAGAGCTTCATCCCCCAAAAGAAGAAATTTTGATAGCTGATTTTTTTGAAGCTCCTTATAAAGTGCTTCCGAATCAAATGCCGCCATTAATTATTTTTTAATAACTTGAATTTGATTAAATATACTTGTGATGGCTTCAATACGCATAGCTTCGTTAAGCTGCCTTTCTTCCTCTTCTTTACCAATAAGATTTGAATCACTGTAAGTAAAGTCCTTGCGTGTTTCTATTATGTTTTCTTGGCTCCAAATTTCACTGTCGCTAGCTTTAATACGATAACGAACTCTATAAAAAATTTCAAATTCTCGAACAAGACCCTGGCCACTTAGGGACANAATTCTTTTTTCACTTTCTTCGCTCAGGAACTCAACTCTTAATTCTGGATTCTCTGTGGAGGAAACAATAGCTACTTTATTAGTATTTAAGATTTTCTTGAGGTTTTTTGTGAGACTTAATTCTTTGCCTTCTAGACTAATTGTTTTATATGATATTTCTGTCATCCCTCTCAAATGAAATCCACAACTTGTAATCACTATAAGTAATAGTATAGCTATAAGTTTTTTTTGTATGAAATTCATAATTTATCCTGTGACGATATTAATGAGTTTTTTAGGCACAAATATCAATTTTTTAACTTTACTTTCAAGGTTTATAAATCGCTTAACGTCCTCATTTTCGAGGGCCATGAGCTCAATATCTTTTTGTGTAAGATCAGCCGATACTAGCATATTTCCTCTAAGTTTTCCGTTCACTTGAATCACCATTTCATATTCGTTCTTAATTAATGCNCTTGGGTCAGCTTTAGGCCAAACCTCTTGGTCGATCGCAGTATTAAAAAGNTGATCCCATAAGGCATGACAAATATGAGGCACAAAAGGATTGAGTAACAAAATAACGTTTTGTATCACTTCTTGTTTGACTGAAACTGTTATAGCATCTTCACCTTCCACTTTTGCAAAGGTATTCATAAGCTCCATCACAGAAGATATGGCTGTATTAAAACTATGTCTTCTTTGAATATCATCTGTAATTTTTTGTATGGTCTGATGTAACTCAAATCTTAAATTTTTTGTTTGAGCCGTGAGCACTCCTTCTTTATAAGACGCAATTTTACCTTTGGCATGATGATCATAAACAGCTTTCCAAAGCCGCTTTAAAAAGCGATTCGCTCCCTCAACACCACTATCAGACCACTCTAAACTTTGCTCNGGAGGGGCTGCAAACATAATAAAAAGTCTTGCGGTGTCAGCACCGAACTGATCAATAAGTGATTGAGGATCTACAGTATTGCCTTTTGATTTAGACATTTTGGTGCCATTTTTTAATACCATACCTTGTGTTAAAAGATTTTTAAATGGCTCTGAATGTTTAATGAGGCCAAGGTCTCTTAAGATCTTATTAAAAAAGCGTGCATATAATAAATGTAAGATGGCATGCTCAATACCGCCGATGTATTGATCAACAGGCATCCAGTAATTACTTCTTTCATCCACCATAGCATTTGGATTGTTATAACTTGGATAGCGAGCAAAGTACCAAGATGACTCCACAAAAGTATCCATCGTATCTGTTTCTCTTTCAGCTGGCTTGCCGCAAGAAGGACAGGTTGTTTTGTAAAAAGATTCATCTTGTTTAATAGGGGATCCAACACCATGCATAACAATGGACTCAGGCAGCACTACGGGTAAATCTTTTTCTGGCACAGGTACTTCGCCACATGAATGACATTTAATAATAGGTATTGGGCATCCCCAATAACGCTGCCTTGAAATTCCCCAGTCACGTAATCTAAACTGCGTTGTTTTTTTACCTTTATGGAGAGAGGTTAGTTTATTAACAATGGCATCAAATGCCTCCTGAAATTCTAAGCCATTAAATTCACCCGAATTAATTAACCGTCCATAATCAGTGTAAGCAGCCTCTTCAAGGTTCATTGTTTTTGTATCAATCGGCTCAATAACTTGTTCAATGTTGAGGTTATATTTTTTTGCAAAATGAAAATCTCTTTCATCATGCGCAGGAACTGCCATGACTGCTCCTGAGCCATAACTTATAAGAACATAATTAGCTATCCAAATCGGTACTTCTTTTTGTGTGATAGGGTGAATAGCTCGGAGCCCAGAGTCGATACCTATTTTTTCTGCAGTCGCAAGATCTGCCTCAGCAACGCCGCCTCTTGAACATTCGTTAATGAATGCTTCAATTGTAGGATTATTTTTTTTAATTAATGAAGCAAGGGGATGTTCTGCTGCAATAGCTAAGTAAGTCACACCTAAAAGTGTGTCTGGTCGGGTAGTATAGATTTTAATGTGATCAGCATGATCTTTAATAGAAAATTCAATTTCACAGCCATAACTTTTACCAATCCAATTTCTTTGCATGGTTTTGACTTGCTCTGGCCAGCCTTCAAGACCATCTAAATCCCTTAAAAGCTCATCTGCATATTCAGTAATTTTCATAAAATATTGAGGAATTTCTTTTTTCTCAATAACAGCGCCAGATCGCCATCCTTTTCCATCAATTACTTGTTCATTAGCAAGGACAGTTTGATCAACTGGATCCCAATTAACTGTAGAAATTTTTTTGTAAATTAATTTCTTTTTAAAGAGTTCAGTAAATAACCATTGCTCCCATTTGTAATATTCTGGTCGACATGTTGCAATTTCTCTTTTCCAGTCAATAGCAAGGCCCAGTTGTTTTAATTGGTGCTTCATGTAATCAATATTGCTATAGGTCCAAGCAGCAGGAGCAGACTTATTTTGTAATGCCGCATTCTCAGCAGGCAAACCAAAAGCATCCCAGCCCATGGGCTGTAATACATTAAAACCAAGCATGCGATGAAAGCGACTTAATACATCGCCGATCGTGTAATTTCTAACGTGCCCCATATGAAGTTTTCCGCTTGGATAAGGGAACATAGAAAGACAATAATATTTTGGTTTTTTAGAGTCTTCTGAAACAGAGAATGTAAGCTCCTTATCCCAATAAGATCGAACTTTTTCTTCAATACTTTTAAAAGGGTAGTTGGATTGCATGTACTAATTAATTTGATCAAAAATTGTTTTTTGGATATCTTTAACATCACCGAGGCCGTTAATCTTAATATAGCGAAGCTCTTGATTTTCAGATGCTGCCCATTTTGAATAATAATCAACAAGTGGCTTCGTTTGGCTGTGATAAACATCAAGACGTTTTAGAATGGTTTCTTTTTTATCATCATCTCTCTGAATAAGAGGCTCACCTGTGATGTCATCCTGATCTTGAATTTTAGGGGGATTATTATGAATATGATAAATGCGACCTGAAGCAATATGCGTCCTTCGGCCGCTTAACCTATCTACAATAATATTATCTGGTACATCAATTTCAATGACTATATCAATCCTAATGGAAGCCTGTTTCATTGCTTCGGCTTGAGGAATAGTTCTAGGAAAGCCATCTAACAAGAAGCCTTGTTTACAATCGCTATCTTGTATCCGCTCTTTAACTAATTCAATAATAAGTTGATCTGGAACAAGTGCGCCACTATCCATAAATTGTTTGGCTTCAAGACCTAATTTTGTGTTTGCTTTAATAGCNGAACGAAGCATGTCGCCAGTAGATATTTGGGGGATATTAAATTTGTCTTTAAGTATCTGGGCTTGTGTGCCCTTACCGGCACCCGGCGCTCCTAGTAGAATAATTCTCATGTATCTCTCCTTAAGTCTTAATTATATCAGCCGATGTTGATTTCACATGGCTATTAGCCTGTATAAATTAATCCAGATAATTTGAAATTTTTACGAAATCTGATACTGATAAATTTTCGGCTCTTAACTGCGGATTGATACCTATTTTCTCAAAGTCATTTTCGTTAATAAAGGATTTAAGTGTATTGCGAATAGTCTTTCTTCTTTGGGAAAAAGCTTCCTTAACAATCTTCCCAAACTGATTGATATTGTTAGCTATAAAAGGGTATTGCTCGTAAGGAATGAGCCTTACGAAAGATGATTCAACTTTAGGCTCCGGATCGAATGCCTCTTTCGGCACATGAACCAAATGCTCCATTGAAAAATAATATTGAAGCATCACTGATAGTCTTCCGTAATCGGAAGACGAAGGTGTGGCAATCATACGATCTACTACTTCTTTTTGTAACATAAAATGCAGATCTTTAATAATTACAATATTTTCAATACATTTAAANAGGACAGGCGTTGAAATGTTGTAAGGTAAATTACCTACAATTCTTACTTTTTGGTCGAACTGATGAAAGTTAAAATTTAGAACATCCTCATTGAATATGGTAATTTTTTTTTTGGGGTATTCTTTTTCCATCCAACTTACAATATCTCGATCAAGTTCAATGGCTAACAGATGATTAGATTTCTCGAGAAGCGGTTTTGTAAGCGCCCCAAGGCCAGGGCCTATTTCAATAAGAGCATCATCTAGAAGAGGGTTGATTGATTGAATGATTGAATGAATAATCGATACATCTTTGAGAAAATTTTGCCCAAATTTTTTCTTAGCAATATGTTTCATACGTGAGATTTTTGAGCCAAATCGATTGCTAAATCAATCGCACTGTAAAAGCTATTTGGATCTATGTTGCCTAGNCCAGCTAAGTCGATAGCGGTTCCATGGTCCACTGAGGTTCTAATAATGGGAAGGCCAAGGGTAACATTTACACCTAAGCCAAAATTAGCATGTTTAAAAACTGCGAGACCTTGGTCATGGTACATTGCCAAAAAGCAGTCAGCTTTTTGGATATACTTTTCTGTGAAAAGCGTATCTGCTGGAAGGGGACCCTCAATCAACATCCCTTCCAATTTTAATTTGTTGATGACTGGCGTGAGAATATTAATTTCTTCTAAACCTAAAATGCCATTTTCCCCTGCATGCGGATTAAGACCTGCAACAAAAATTTTTGGGCTATTTATTTTAAATCGATGAATCAAGTCGCGATGAATTGTTCTTAGTGTTTGCTCGAGTTTTTCTGATGTGATCAAGCGACTCACTTGTGATAGCGGCACATGTGTTGTCACAAGTGCAACTTTCATAGTTTTAGAGGTTAACATCATAACTTCATTTTTGGTATCAGTATAATGCGCAATATATTCAGTATGGCCTGTAAAAGGCTGGCTTTCATTGATGATGCTTTTATGAATAGGAGCTGTGACAAGCGCATCAAAAGATTTATTTAAGCAGCCGTCTAATGCAAAGTTTAGGACATCAATNACATATTGATTNTTTTTAGGATTAAGCAGCCCTGTCTGAATGTTTTCGCAAGCAGGAATATGATGTATGGAAAGTGAATGATCNCCCTTATGCTCTATAGAAGTATTCTCATAAAATGTAATCGATTTATTGAGTTGAGCAGCTCTATCAGCTAACGCATTCTTATCNCCAACCACTGNAATAAATGCAGGAAATTTTTTTGTGCTAAGAAGTACACANAGATCAAGCCCAATGCCTGAAGGCTCGCCTGAGCTTATGACGATATGTGGCTTAAAAGAAGTCAAGATATTAAATTAAAAGTTGTCTTCTAAGCGAAGCTCTACAAAAGAGCGGTCTCTTAATTCTTGCAGCCAATCTTGGTAAGCCTCTTCAGATTTTCGCATTTTGATTTGTTGTCTCGCTTGAATGCGAGCTGATTCTTTGGACATATCTTGAGATCTTTTTTCAAGAACTTGAATAAGATGCCATCCAAATGGAGTTTTAATAGGATCGCTGATTTGATTTATATTAAGTTGTTTCATTGTTTTTTCAAATTCAGGCACAGTATCTCCTGGATTGATCCAGCCCAGATCCCCACCATTGGTTGCAGAAGGATCTTCTGAATATTGCTTTGCCATATCCTCAAACTTTATACCATTTTCTAATCGCTCCTTAATTCCCATCAATTTTTGACGGCCCTCATTTTCAGAGGTAATTTCAGAAAGCTTAATTAAAATATGCCTTACATGTGTTTGCTCTACAACAAGAGGAGCGCTCGACCCTTTTTTATTAATTAATTTAAGGATATGAAAGCCATTAGGACTTCTTAAAATTGGGGTCAGCGAACCCACTTCTATTTTTTTAAGAGCATCCACAAATAATGTTGGTAAATCTGAAGCTTTTTTCCAGCCCAGATTGCCCCCCTCAAGTGCATTAGGTGTCTCTGAAAATGCTGCAGAGACTTGCGTAAAATTCTTACCTGATTGAATTTGTTTAGAAGCTTCTTCCGNCTTATTCTTTAGTTTTTCAAGCTTTTCAGGGGAAACGTCCTCAGGAACACGAATAAGAATATGGGCGACCTCATATTCATCCTGAATTTCTTTTGATTGAGCATTTAAGAAATTATCAATTTCACCATCTGTAATAACAATTTTGCTATCAACTTCACGCTCTTTTAATTGTGCAATTGTGATTTCATTTCTAATTTCTTCTCTAAATTTATAAAAATTAGTACCATCTTTTTCTAACGTTTTTTTAAAATCAACCACATTAAGCTTATTTTTTTCTGCAATACGCTCAATAGTTTTATCAACCTGGGCGTCGTTGATTTTTAGTCCAGTTTGAAGAGCAAGTTGGATCTGAGTACTGTTAGCAATTAATCTTTCCATGACTTGTTTTCTTAAAACACTTTCAGAAGGAATTTCAATTTTCTGATTTTTTAAGTTGCTAATCACTGAATTGATTTTTTCTTGTAATTCTTTTTCGGTAATAACATCTTGATCAACTACAGCGATAATTCGGTCTAGTTTTTGAATGCTACTTTCTGTTTTTGAATAACCATAAGAGCTAATTGTCAAAGCTAAAAGGATGAAAGCTATTTGGAAAAAAGATATTAATTTTTTAAGTTGCATATTAAGATTAGTTAAAGTTTGCCTGACGATTAACATCAGGAATTTGATTGACGTTTCTGAGGCCTGGAACATTCCTGTATA
>JGI25909J50240_1000525_pt1 | contig 9790 bp, 12 predicted proteins | sample LauGreSpBDMM15DD_2_FD_50240 | JGI IMG/M metagenome (IMG submission 50240) | reverse complement strand
AGTGGTAGTTGGTATGTAGGTGATAAGTCATTAACTGTTTATGCTGCTATGGACTTTGCTTACTCAATTCATAATACTGCTGACTTCACTGTTATTATGGTTGTAGGTGTTGATGAAGATAGTAACTACTACATCTTAGATATTGAGAGATTTAAAACTAATAAGATTAGTCAGATGTATACTAAGGCTGAAGCAACCTATCGTAAGTGGAAGTTTAAGAAGATGAGGGCAGAGGCTGTAGGTGCTCAACGTCTAATCATCCAACAGTTTAAGGAACATATGCGTAGTCAACAAGTTGTATTCACAGTGGATGAATACTATCCTCCACCAAGTATGAATAAGGCTGAACGAATNGCTGCAACACTAGAACCTCGCTATAGCAACAATATGATTTGGCATTACAAGGGTGGTAATTGNCAGATCCTTGAAGAAGAGTTGGTATTTGCAAATAGTGAACACGATGACGTTAAGGATTGTTTAGCCGCTTGTATTGATATTGCTAAACCATCTGTATCACATAACTCATGGGCTAAGAAGAAAAACAATGTTGTATATCATTCTAAGTGGGGTGGGGTTCAATTCGCATGAATAACGTATTTCAAACACCGTATGACAAAGATGTATTGGCAGTGAAGATTGCTGATATGTGGGTTAAGTGGGACTCAGCACGTATCCCTTGGAAGAGTGATAAGCAAGAGTTACGTAACTACCTATTTGCCACTAGCACCAGGGATACTAGCAATAGTAAACTCCCTTGGAAGAATAGTACCGTCACTCCTAAGTTAACTCAAATCCGTGATAACCTCCATGCTAATTACATGGCTGCTCTGTTTCCTAATGAAGACTGGTTCTATTGGGAGTCTACAGATAAGACTCCAGAGTTAGTTAAGAAACGGGCTGCAATTATTAATTATATGAAGCAGAAACTGAAGGCTAGTAACTTCCAGCTTTTAGTTAGTCAAATGGTTTATGACTATATTGACCAGGGTAATGTGTTTGTTACACATGACTACGTTCGTGACATTGTAGGTACAACTGTTCGTTACATTGGCCCTAAAGCCTATCGCCTAGACCCAGGTGATATTGTCATGAATCCTGTTAGTGATACCTTTGACAATAGCCCTGTTGTACGTCGTATGCTTAAGAGTGTTGGTGACTTACTAAATGATGTAGAGACTAAACCTAGTCTTAAATATGATAAGGCTGTAATTGCTAAGGTAATGCAATANCGTCGTGAGTTACGTGATGATCCAGAGATGCGTAAGAGTACCAANCTATCAATTGATGGNTTTGGTTCTATTGATGATTACCTAGATAGTGATATGGTTGAACTCTTAGAGTTCTGGGGTAACATNTATGATCCTATNTCACAGAAGTTATACAAGAATCAAATTATTACTATTATTGATCGTATGTTTGTACTTCGTATGAAGGAGAATGATAACTGGTTGGGTGGTAAACCCATGTATCACTGTGGGTGGCGTCTACGTCCTGAGAACCTATGGGCTCAGGGTCCATTAGATCAACTTGTGGGACTACAATATCGCATTGACCATTTAGAGAATCTAAAGGCAGATGTATTTGATCTCATTGCTTATCCAGTTATTAAGATCAAGGGTAACACTGTAGAAGAGTTTGAATATCGCCCAGGTGAGATGGTGTTTGTTGGTGATGAGGGTGATGTGGAATTTCTACGTCCTGATGCCACGGCGCTACAGGCAGATATTCAGATTAATGAGTTGATGAACCGTATGGAGGAACTAGCAGGGGCACCTAAGCAGGCTATGGGTATTCGTACCCCAGGTGAGAAGACTAAGTTTGAAGTACAAACTCTAGAGAATGCTGCTGGACGTATCTTCCAGAGCAAGGTTAGTTGGCTAGAACGTAACATCCTAGAACCCCTACTAAATGGCATGCTGGCTGATGCTGTGTCTAATTTTGAGGGCGTAGAACGCATTAGAAGTGTAGACAAGGACTTTGGTACTGAAATCTACGTTGAAGTCACCAAGGACGATCTNATGGCTTCTGGCAAGCTCTATCCTATGGGTGCTCGTCACTTTGCAGAGCAAGCTAAGTTTATTCAAGAGTTGGCACAAACAATTCAAGTTGTACAGGCTATTCCAACTGTTGCTGCGCATATGTCTGGTAAAGCCATTGCCCGTGCAATTGAAGAGAATATGGGTTGGTCTAATTACATGATTGTTCAAGATAACATCTCAATCATGGAACAGGCTGAGACTCAACGACTTATTAACCAGGCTTCAGAAGATATTCAAACTGAGGCACAAGTAAACCCTGAGGCACCAATGCCAGAACAAAATGAACAACCTCCTTCTCAGTAAACGTCCAAAAGAATCTACAACAGATGAGTTTGTAAGGGCATTTAACAATGCTTCATATGTACTGGAACCACTAGCAAAGGTGCTACAGGAACTAATGCTACAGAACGATAAAGTGAATAAGGACGACTTTAACTGTCCTAACCATTATGCAAAACTGGCATTTCAGGCGGGGGAAAATAAGGCTTATGCCTTTATCCTGTCTCTCTTGCCTAAACCTTGACCAGAGGAATTAAATGTCAGATACAGTATTTGAAGGGGTGACCACTCCTGTTACACAGCCTCTTACGACCACAGAGGCACCGTCGCTGCTTACGGCCCTAGTAGGGGAAACACAGAAGTATAAAACACCAGAGGAACTAGCCAAAGGNTATGCCAATGCAGANGAATTCATTAACACTCTNAAGAGTGAGAATGCTTCTCTTCGTACACAGGTACAACAGGCTAAGAGTTTTGATGATGTTTTAGCCAAGTTGGGTGAACGACAAAGTATTCCTGATGACACTCAGGTTGAACAAGTTTCTACTGAATCAATTGCTCAAATTGTGCAACAACAGATTACTGGAATGGAAGCCGCTAAGACAAGTAAGGCCAATCTCCTGAAGGCTGACAAGGCCATGAAGGAACGGTTTGGTGAAAAGGCAGGTGAAGTATTTGCCCAAGTAGCTGCAACTCCTGAACTTAAGGAAGTGTATACAAAACTAGCAGCAGTTGATCCGGATAAGTTTGTTGCTTTGTTTGCTCCACAACAAGACTTCGCAGGGAATCAAGTTGATGTGAGTACCGTGAACACCGCTGGTGCTTTCCAAGCATCTCCGCGTGTTGAAGAATGGAGTAAGGCATGGGTTACTAAGGTCCGTCAGGACAACCCTAAGAAGTATTGGAGCAGTGGTTTCCAAGCTGAACTTGCTCAGAATGCAACTAAATATTTTCGTTAAGGAGAAAATAAATGGCTGGTATGGATTATTCAAAGGTTAATGAGAACCTAGTACGCTCAGAACTCTGGTCAAGTGAACTAAAGGATGTTCTGCAAGAACGTCTAATGGCCGATGGCATGGTGCGTTGGCTACAAAACTTCCCAGATGGTAATGCTCTAACCATTCCCTCAATTGGTGAACTACCTATGCGAGAAGTATCAGAGGGCACTCCTGTTGCCTATGATGCCATTGACACTGGTGAGTTCCAACTAACAATTGATCGTTATGTTGAGAGTGGCACCTACATCACCGACAAGGCAAAGCAAGATGCCTATTACGCTCAACAACTCATTGGCATGTTCCCTGCCAAGATGCGTCGTGCCCTAGATGAGAATATGGAAGGTTCTGTTCTTTCTCTAGCTAATACCCAAACTATTAGTGATCCTAATAGCATTAACGGTGCTTCACATCGTTTCATTGCTTCTGGTTCATCAAATACCGTACTTGCACTAGATGACTTCTCTAAGGCTAAGTATGCCCTAGATAAGGCTGCTGCATTCGGTTCTCGTGTTGCAATCATTGATCCCTCACAGGAATACGTGTTTAACAACCTAGTGGGTGCTCAGGCATTCATTAACAACCCAGCATTCCAGGGTGTTATTCAAACTGGTTTCAGTGATAGTGGTATGCGCTTCATCCGTAACTTCTTTGGCTTTGATGTGTATGTTAGTAACTTCCTTGCTACACCCACTGACACCGCTATTAACGCTGATGCTCGTGGTTCTGTCTCAACCCCTGCTACCCCAGTCAGCAACATCTTCATGACCACTGGTGGCGATCTAACCCCCTTCGTAGGGGCCTATCGTCAGATGCCTCGTGTTGAATACGAGCGTAACAAAGACTTACGTCGTGACGAGTATGTTATGAATGCTCGTTTTGGCCTAAAGCTCTATCGCCCAGAGTGTCTAGTGTCAATCATCACCAAGTCAACTATCTAAGTAAAGGAGTTTATATATGGCTCGCAAAGGTTCATGGTCTAATCCTGACGGTCTTGTCGTAGGTTTTGGTCCCAATACCCCTGAAAAGGGTGCTCAAACTACCGAGAGTGACAACTCCCCTGTAAAGGCTGCTGTTATTCGCTTTGACTACACCCAAGTTAATACTGCTGCCACTGGCTCTATTAACTGGACTGCACCAGCAGGTAGTAACGTAATTGCTGTAGAACTGGTTGTAGATCAGGCATGGGCTGGAGGCACTGCTCTAATCTTTGGTGACGCAACAACCACCACTGGTTTCATTGATGCCACTCAAGGTGCCCTGGCTAACCTAACCGCTGGCGCTAAGCTTGTTGGTTCTGGTGTCTATACCAAGGGTGCTACTGATGCTGTTGCTCAGGAATTCAAGGTGTATGCGGCTGCAACTGTAACCAGTCTACTTCGTACTGGTACTTTCACTGCTGGTTCAGCAACTCTGAAGATCACTTACATCTAAACAATGTAAGTTGGAGACCCTGTGGAAACATAGGGTCTCCCTTTTTATTTAGGAGAAACATGGCCACGATTCAACACTCTAGTATTCCAGACGGACAAAGGCACGAACCAAAAGGTATTTCCACTGCTACCAATAAACAAGTTTATGTTGCTAATGGAAGTGCTAGTGGTGCTTGGTCAAAACTAGGGCCTATTAGTTTAGCTGGTGTAGCAACAAATGGTACAGCAGGACAGTTCGTAGCTGTTGATGGTACTGGTAACTTTGTACTTGCAACTGCTGCACATGGTTCTATTTATTTCTATAACGTAGGTACTCCCTATGTATTAACTTATCCTTCCACAGCAACTAAGATTGCACCGACTACAATTATTAAATCAGGTAATGTTCTTATTACTGGTGATACCAGTGGTAGGCTTACTTATAATGGTCTAGCACCAACTTCTATTGACCTTGTATTCAATATCTCAGCAGATCAAAACGTAGGTGCAATTCGTGATTTAGAGTTCTCCATGTTTAAGAATGGAGCAGTTATTCCAGGTAGTCAATGTATTGTTACAACCTCAAGTGGAGAGAAACACGCATTCTCTATGCACGCTGATGTACAGGTTGTATTGAATGATTACTTAGAAGTGTTTTGTAAGAACTATGGCGCTAGTGGTGATGTACGTATCTTTGCTTTCTCACTATTTGCTACTACTGCTGGGGCATAATTATGAAGATGAGTCTTCTAGATATTACACAGAATATTCTTAGTTCCCTTGACTCTGACCCAGTAAGTGATATTGATGAGACAGTTGAGAGTCAACAAGTGGTTGAGATTATTAAAGAGAGTTACTATGAATTGATGAGTTCACGTCAATGGCCTCATCTACGTGTCTTGACAACTCTAATAGGTCTTGGTGATGTAAGTAATCCTACCAAGATGAAGATTCCAGATACAATGAACAAGACCTATTGGGTGAAATACAACGAGGTTGAAATGACCTACTTGACACCTGATGACTTCAACACTATGATTGCTCTAAGGACCCCAGGGTCAACAGTAGACTCTAATGGTTATGGTTTACTTAAAGACCCTAGTTACTATACCTCTTATGATGATGTATATTTAATCTTTGATTCTAGGACTTCTAGTTTAGATAACACATTACAACAAAGTAAGAGTAAGGTGTATGGGGTTAAGGAGGCATCTTGGACTCTAAGTAATACCTTTACTCCTGATATTCCAGAGAAGTTCTTCCCTGTATTACTTGCTGAAGCTAAGGCTCAAGCCTTTGTAAACCTAAAGCAACAGAGTAATGTTAGAGAAGAACGTAAGGCACAACGAGGCAGGGTTATGATTAGGAATGAAGCCTGGAAGAATAAACTAGGTGAACCTGTATATAACTCTAAAGTCAACTATGGTAGAAAGTAAGTAAGGAAACAACATGGCAACCAAAAAAGAAATCCTATCAGCACGTATTGCATCTGGAGAACAAACACTAAAGGTTTATAACGAGAGTCCGTATAAAAATAAAGCAATGGATACTAAGACACGTAAAGACATTACAAGTACATTACAAGAAAATAAACGAGAACTAGAAGATGTTACTAAATTAGAGGATGTAAACAAGCATAAAAAAGGAACCATGTAAATATGGCAACCAAAAAAGTAACATCTGCTCCTTATAGGAAAAAAGAATCTTTTTTAGAAGAATCCGAAAACGAAATTAAAGCTAATAAAGCAGCAGATTTATATCGCCCAGGTCGAGATGCTATTGAAAATGTTTATCCAGAAGAAGCACTTGTTCCTGCTGCACGTAGCGTAGCAAAAGGAACAAAGAAAGTAGTTGAAACTGTATCTAATAAACTAGATATGGTTACACGTCCAAAAGTAAGTAATACAGTTGTTCGTCCACAAGAAACAAAACAAACGCTTTTTTCTGGTAGGATTCCAAAAAGTGAAGAAGACGTTACTCATGCTTATAGAAAAGTTTCTTCTCGTGAATTAAAAGACATTACAGATTCTGGGTTTGCTAGGCGAGACCCTAATCCAGAGTTATCAAAACGTACTTGGGAAGATGATAACAAATGGTGGAGTGCTGGGGATAAAGAAGGCACCTATGGACGGAACTGGAACAAAGGTGATGGCACAACTATTCGTACTACAAAAGATAAAGTTCCTGAAAATCGAGCAGTACGCTCTAAAGATTTAGAAATTCTTAATCCAGAAACAAAAGCATTTGAACCATTAAAAGATGTTAACAAGCATAAGTGGAAAGGAATTATGTAATGGCAACCCTTAAACAGAAAGAACAACAAGATCTTAAAGACTTCTTTGCTAAGGCTGAAAAGAAAGTAGAAGAAGTAGAGGTTACTGTTAAATATGAAATGCCTGAAGAACCTAATAATCTTAAAGATGTGAACCAGCATAAAGGTAAAGGATATATGAAATGAGTGATGTTAAATCTACTATGGATGGTATTTATGCTCGTAAGCAAGAGAAAGTATTAAAGGATAAGGCACGAGAGATTGAGAAGAAAGAGAATGGCTTTATTAATAGTCTCTTAGTTGAATACCTCCCTACTGGCCTATATCGCTGTCGTTATGAACTTGGTGGTCCAGTGCCAGCAGAGTTTGAGGGTAACTTCACCAATCGTCAACGTCTAGTATCCCTAGCAACAAGTCGTTGGGGTAATGCTAGTAAACTTAAGTTTGCCTAATATATGTCAGCACAAGGTCACGTTGAAGATAGTTTCTCCTTTATCAAGGGACTGGTAACCGAGGGTGGGTTCTTTGTTCACCCAAAGAATGCTTGGAAAGAGGGCTTTAACGTCACACCCAACGTAGACGGCTCTATCGAGCGCAGGAGCGGTTTAGACTACGAGGTGCTACCCCAGTACTACCCTGCCTCCATTGACGCCTCTGAGCGCGATCTATGGGCCTTCACGGTGGAGTCCTGGAGTGCTGTAGGGGGCAATGGCAACCTAGACTTCTTTGTGGTGCAACTTGGGCCTGAAGTTCACTTCTACGAAAGTGCTACAGGAACCATTAGTGCCCAGAAGAAACCATTTACTATTAATCTAAGTGACTTTGCATTTACAGGTCGTGCAAATATACCTGGTCAAGGACTTATTAAAGCAACATCTGCTTATGGTAAGCTTATTATCACTAACAAAGATTGTGAACCAATCCTAGTTATTTATAAACCTGCAACAGATACAGAAGATGAAAGTATTACAACCACTAAACTAGAATTAATTATTCGTGACTTTGATGGAATTCGTAGTCCAAAGGCAGTGACAGAGGAACTAACACAAGCAGAATGGACTACAGCATCCTTCTGGCCTCAAGCCATCTATAACCTATATAACCAAGGGTGGTCAGATACACAGATCAATGCTTACAAGGCTGCTAAACTAGATAAACTACCAGCCAATAGTAAGGTATGGATCTATGGTAAAGATACTAGTGATAATTTTGATGTTGCTGTATTAAGTAAACAAGACTTTGGTACGATGACTGCCCCTAAAGGTAGAGCATTTCTTAATGCCTTTTATCAGGATAGAGAGGCAGCACTAACAATTCTTATTGATACTAATACAGCAAATGATGTTATTTCTGATACAACTGCTGGANCTGTATTTAATGATAGTTATCCAGCCTGGGAACCAGGATTTAATAGTGGCCCTTAATTAAAGGCATGACATGACATTACCTGTTAATTATGAAACTACTCGCCCTCAGGTCTGTGCCTTCTTTGCAGGACGTGCCTGGTATGCTGGTATTAAAAGTAGTGAGAAGAGTGGATGGGTGTTGTTCTCTCAGATTGCTACCGACTTAAGTAAATTCAATAAGTGCTATCAAGAGGGTGATCCAACATCAGAGGTATTTAGTGATCTTGCAGATAACGATGGTGGCATTGTTGTTATCCCTGATGCTGGTGAAATTGTAGAACTTAAAGCATTAGGGCCTTCACTCTTAGTATTTGCTACCAAGGGTGTGTGGCAAATCATTGGTGGAGACATGGGATTCAAGGCTACTTCATACAGTGTTCAGAAGATTAGTAACACTGGTTGCGTAGCACCTAAGTCTGTTGTAGAGGTTGAAGACCTAATTATGTATTGGTCTAACAACGGCATCTATGTTATTAAACTAGATCAATCTGGTATTGCATCTGTAGAGAATTCAACTGATGTAACCATTAAATCCTTCTATCAAGATATTCCAACTATCAATAGGTTCTATGTTGATGGTGCCTATAACACCTCTGCCAAGGTTATCTGGTGGGCCTATAACAAAGATGATATTACTTCTACCTCAGAAGGTAGGTACAAGAAGAACCGCATCCTATGCTTTGATGTGCGCCTTGGTGCTTGGTATGTTTATGACATTGCCAATGGAAGTCCCCTACCAATCTCCATTGCAGTTACTAATGAATCACAAGAAACAACACAAGAATATAGTATTATTGCTGGTTTTGATGAAGTCTATGTAAGTTCAGANATTGTAGTTGCTAACATCTCAGTTATTAATTCAAGCATTAAACAGTTCAAAGTATTNACCCTTCATCCAGTGACAAGTAATAATTACTCTGTTACCTGGAGTGACTTGAACAACAGTTTATTCAAGGATTGGTATACCTACAATACCGCTGGTACTGATGCTCCTGCCTATCTCATTACAGGATATATGCTAGGCAATAATGGTCCAGCACGTGTCAAGACTGCTGGTTATGTCTCTGCATTCCTAAAGCGTACAGAGACTAGCTTTGATGTAAATACTAATCCAATTAATCCTTCTGGATGCCTGTTACAGACTCGTTGGGACTTCACTGACAACACATACACTGGTAAGTGGAGTGATGAGTATCAAGTGTACCGACAACTACGTCCCTTCTTTGCTGAACCATCTACTACCTTTGATGATGGTTATCCTCTAGTCATTACCAAGAATAAGATTAGGGGTAGAGGTAAAGCAGTGCAGATGAAGTGGTCTAGTGAATCAGGGAAAGATATGAAGATTGTTGGGTGGAGTACAACCTTTGTAGGGAATACTAATGTT
>JGI25909J50240_1000521_pt1 | contig 9826 bp, 7 predicted proteins | sample LauGreSpBDMM15DD_2_FD_50240 | JGI IMG/M metagenome (IMG submission 50240) | reverse complement strand
CGATGATTGTTACAACAGAGGCAGAGATAATAAATACAGTTCCCATATCGGGCTGTATCAAAATAAAGATAACTGGAATTGCAGCAACAGCTAGAGCTTGTAGAACATCTCTAGAAGTAGGTTCATCACTATCGTGGGTTCGCTCAGATAAAATCATGGACATACCAATAATGATGGAGATTTTCGCTAACTCTGCCGGCTGAATCTGGAAACCTCCAGGCAGTGCAATCCAGGCTTTAGCGCCATTGATTTCACTACCTAAACCTGGAATCAAAACGATAATCAAACCAATAACACCTAAGCCCCAGACAATCGGTGTGTAAGCACGAAGGAGGCGATAGTCAATAACCGTTGTGCCATAAGCCAAAAGTGCACCGATGGCGATGTTAATGACATGGCGCTTTAAGTAATACTGCGGATCTAAACCATTGCGCGCATACCAATCACGAGTTGCGGCATAGACAAGTAGCGTGCCAATAAATAAAAGCGCTGCAACAGCTGCTGTTAATACGGGATCAAAGCCATGAAAAATTGAACTTCTCTGGCGACGATAAAGGCGCTGGCGCGCAGCTATTTGGCTCATGGCGCCTCCTTAGGCTTTGTCGCAGGTGAAATCTTTGGTAAATCTGTTGGAGGTTTTCCATTGGGATAGATGGCTGCTCCTGGCACAACTTTATTGCCCTTTACTCCAAAAATAGCTTCATAGATCTGTCTGACACCCACACCAGAAGTTGATGCACCAAAACCACCTTGCCCAACCATCATGACAACGGCAAAACGTGGTTTCTTACTAGGTGCATAGGATGCAAACCAAGAAGTGTCATCTTTAAGAGTTCCGTTTGGATTTCGACCAAAGACTTGGCCCGTTCCAGTTTTTCCACTGACTTCAACTGGGAAACCTGCAAAAACTCCAGCACCTGTTCCACTAACGACCACTTCACGTAATGCGCCTTGTAAGAATTTAACAGTTGAAGGGGCAGTAGTAAGAGTTCCCAACTTATTTGGCGCAAAGGACTTAACAACTGTTCCATCTGTCTTAACGATTGCTTTAGCAATTAATGCCTGCCAAATGGTTCCACCGTTGCCGATTGCTGCATACATCTGAGTCAACTTCAGCGGTGTTACTACAGTGTCACCTTGACCAATCGAGAAGTTCACCGCATCTCCAGCGCGCACCTTGTCACCATCGACGCAGTTTTCGGCAGCTAGTTGAATAAGAAATGGGGTCTGCTGGGCTTTAGTGGCGCGAGTTTTGTAGTTGCAATAGAACTCTTTGTTCTGTTCAAACCAACTCTTCTTATAGTCACGATCAGCTAAACGTGAGCGTGATTCAGAGGGAAGATCAATACCTACTTTTTCAGTTAATTGGAAACTTTGAGCAGCTTTGAAGAAGTAGTCATTTGGGTTGTTTTTTGGTCGCAAACCGCCATCTCGTANCCATTCATCAAAGGCGATTTGGTACCAGATCGTGTCACAAGAGACCGCAATGGCCTTCTTCATATTCATGCGACCCTGGTTTTTACTATCGTAGTTTTGAAATGCGCGTGTACCCACTTGCACCTCTGAAGGACAGCTATAGGAGGCGTTGAGGTCATATCCAGCAGCTGCTGCTGCAACCACTGAGACTGATTTAAAAGTTGAAGCTGGTGCAAACAAACCTTGAAGTGCACGGTTAAGCGCAGGGACCGCCTTCTTCTCACTAAAGAGATCTGATGCCTGTTGAACCGTTAAACCTTTTTCAAAAGCATTTGGATCATAGGTTGGGTATGAAGCTAGGGCCAAAATGCGACCAGTTCTAATATCCATAACAACTGCGGCCCCTGAATCAGAGGTGTAACCATTTGCTCGTCCGCGCTTAACAGCATCAGCTAAAGCCTTTTCAGCAGCTGCTTGTAATCTAATATCTAAACTTGTAACTAAGTGATCACCAGCAGTTGGCTTGGTGTTTTGACTCTCACGAGTAATNGCTTCTTTTCGATCAACAATCAGGGTTCTAATTCCTGGGATACCGCGNAGATAAGAATCGTATTGAATCTCAAGTCCGGCCTTACCAATTGACTCACTCCTGTAATACTGCTTACCCGTATCTTTTGTCAGATCATCCTCAGTTAAAGGACCGACATAACCAAGGACATGCGCGGCGTTGACATCAACAAGACCTGGATAACTTCGAATTGAAATTGGTTGTGCATCCACNCCNGGGAATTGGTCGGGACGTTCAACGATTTGCAAGGCAATATCTGGATCTGCCTCTTTTGTAATTGGAATTGGTTGGTATCTAGAACCTGTCCAACACCCTGCACGCTCTCCCACAGGCAGCTCTCCACACAGGCGTGTATTTGTATAAACATCGTTGTAGTTGAGTTTAAGTAGCTTTGCAAGACGTTGCATGACTTCTACGCCTTTATCTGGCTGCTTATCAATTTCAATGCGATCGATGGTGATTGCTAATCCCACTTTATTGAGCGCCATTGGCACGCCATAAGCATCAACNATTAAACCGCGATTTGCAGGTGCCACAACATCGCGGCTTTGAATACTTAGTGCTGCGTCACGATATTTTGGGCCTGCAGCAATTTGTAGATAAAACAGACGCCCTAGCAGTGCTACTAGTAAAGAAACAATAAGAATCTGCACAACCAGCAGACTCAAACGTGAGCGTTGATTCATAGAGCTGATCGCGTTTCAAAGACAAAGTTGTGCATGAAAGAAAACACGGGCAAAACAATTGGCGTGAGCACCAAAGTCCAGAGTGAATTGCCAAGGAGTGTGAGAAGGATTTGTCCAAAGCTTCCTGTTGTAACACCCAATAAAGCGCTACTAGAAAGGAAAAGGAATGAAGTGGCTAGGTTTGCAACCACTACAAAGAAAACCACGCCAATTGGGTTTCCGTTGATATTTCCATCACCGTAACCAAGATATGAAACGCCGTAACAAATAATGATCATGATCAGTGTCCATTGGCCCACTGGACCGCCAGCACCGCCAGACATATCCATCAATATGCCTGCACCAAAACCTGTTAGCGCAGCAATCTCTGGCGTGCTAATTACTGCCCACACTAGAGCGAAGATTATAAAGAGTGAGAATCCCCCACCTGGAAGTTTAAATTGATTCACTACCGCTTCTTGGAAGACAAAGATGAAAAGAAATATAGGAGCTGAAAGTGAAATCTGTCGGGTCAACATGAACAACTACTCCGTTGGAGACGGTGATGGTGTTACATAAACCGTCACCGTTGGAATGGGAGTTGGGACTGGCTTAGGCGGAACTAGTGCATCACCTGGGTTAGTTGATGAGGCTGCGACAACAACTGCTAGAACTCCAAGTCCACCAAAATTTGTGTAGTAACGAACGGTGCCACTTTGAGCGATTTCTCCAGCAGAGTTATCAACGGCAGTTACATAACCAACTGGAACTCCCGGAACAAAGGGACGATTGGCCACACTTCCACGGGCAAGCAACACATCGCCCACTTTTACTGTTGTTAAATTATCAAGTAATTGCAGTGAACCTGAGCGTGAACCTCGGCCTGACAAAATGCCTATTTGTTGGGTTCCTGCAATGCGAACACCGATTTTAAATGATGGATCGGTTGCAAGCATCACTAATGCAGTTGTTGGGAAAACATCTTTAACCACACCAGCGATTCCAGTTTGTGAGAGCACAGTCATGTTTTTCTTGATACCTGCATTTGAACCAATATCAATAGTCACTGTTTGAGAAAAAGACTGGCTAGAGCCTTGGCTAATCACTTTTGCATTTACTACTTTATATCCAGCCGTGCCCGCTAAATCTAATATCGATTCGAGTTGCTTGAGCTGGGCATCAGCATTCTTACGGTTGATTAAATCTGCCTTTAGCTTGGCATTATCAGCACGCAGCTTTTCAATTTGATTACGCGTGCGGCCTAGGTGGGTAACATCGGTTACAAAGTTTTTAACCGGTGTGAGGATGAAGTTTCCAGCCTTTTGGAAAGGTGAAAGAATTGTCTGAGTACCTTGACGCGCTCCATCTAGAACTGCAACTCCACGCAAATCTAAGGTGATTAGAAATAGCGCAGTAACAATTAAAATGATTAAGAGAAGACGGGTACGACCTTCTCCGCCGTAACGCATCTTCTCATTAACCTATCGACGAGGTTCGGAGATTAAGACCTTCTCTAAAGCCTCAAACTCTTCGATACATTTTCCGGAGCCTTCAACTACTGCATCCAATGGACGCTCAGCAATATGAATTGGCATTCCAGTTTCTTTACGAAGACGCTCATCAAGACCCTTGAGCAATGCACCGCCACCCGTAAGAACAATTCCACGATCCATCAAATCTGATGCAAGCTCTGGAGGTGTCTTATCAAGTGTGCTCTTGACCGCGTTAACAATTGCGTTGACTGGCTCTTCGAGTGCTTTGCGAATTTCAGCAGCAGAAACAACGATTGTCTTAGGCAAACCTGTTGCTAAGTCGCGACCGCGAATTTCAGCATCGTTTTCACCAGCTAATGGATAAGCAGAACCGATAGCCATCTTGATTTCCTCAGCTGTGCGCTCTCCCAGAAGTAGTGAGAATTCACGCTTAACCCAGTTAATAATCGATTGATCGAGCTCATCTCCACCAACGCGAATTGAAAGTGAACAAACAATTCCACCTAGTGAGATAACTGCAACCTCAGTAGTGCCTCCACCAATATCTACAACCATGTTTCCTGTGGGTTCATGAATAGGAAGCCCAGCACCAATGGCTGCTGCCATTGGCTCTTCAATAATATAAACCTTACGAGCACCAGCAGCATATGCAGCATCCTTTACTGCGCGCTGTTCAACACCAGTAATGCCTGATGGAACACACACAACAATACGAGGCTTAGCTAAGTAACGGCGACGGTGCACTTTTTGAATAAAGTAGCGAAGCATGCGCTCAGTTGTCTCAAAGTCTGCNATCACACCATCTTTAAGTGGGCGAATAGCGACAATATTTCCTGGAGTACGGCCAATCATCTTCTTGGCTTCAAGACCAACGGCTAAAATTCCACCAGTATCTTGATTGACGGCAACAACAGATGGCTCATTCAAAACAATGCCACGTCCACGCACATAAACAAGCGTGTTTGCAGTTCCAAGGTCAACGGCCATATCACGACCGATGAAAGACATTCTGCTCTGTGAACTCATACTTTTGTACTCCTTGATTATTTNGGGAAGAAAATTTGAATCTCGCGCGCAGCCGATTCAGNTGAATCTGAGCCNTGCACAATATTCTGAACTACTTTGGTGCCTTGATCNCCAGCTAAGTCACCACGGATTGTTCCGGGCGCTGCAACTGTTGGATCAGTAACTCCAGCTAAGGAACGAAATCCTTCGATAACACGATTACCTGAAGCAACCATTGCAACGATTGGTCCTGACATCATGAACTCAACGAGCGGTTCATAAAATGGCTTACCAATATGTTCTGCATAGTGTCGTTCAAGTAATGCGCGATCAGCGTTAAGTAAACGTAACGCTTCGATGGAATATCCCTTTGTTTCAACACGAGAGATAACTTCGCCCACTAAACCACGACGGACTCCGTCTGGCTTAACCAGGATCAAGGTTTTCTCTGTGCTCACCCGCCTAGTCTATTAGGCCTTTTCCCCTGCTTGTGCCAGCAGAGCCGCCCGCGCAGCTTCTCCCTTGCGCCCCACAATGATGGCCGCGACCCATAGTCCTAGGAATATCACCCCAATGAGAAAGAAGGATGGGACGAAGAAGCCGAAACTAATCATGAAAATCTGCAAAACCGAGCCGATGTATAAACCTGAACGTCGCTTGAGAATGCCGGCATTGAGAAAGAGAAGAAGGGAAATTACTGAGCCATATATTAAGGCAGCCGTTGATTGATCTTTAGTTGCAAGCAAAATCGCAAAACCTAAAGTCAAGCTCTCCATAACAAGAACAGTTGCTCCTAAAACTTTCATTTCGCAAACTTCTTTCTCAAATAGGTTCTGGCTTCTCCCACTGTCACAACTGATCCAGTCACAATAATACCAACGGTGTCTTCACTTAGGGGTCTGGTGGCATCCCCCACGGCGCGATCAAGGGCGGTGCTTAAATCTTTGACTTCAAAGACTCGATCATTACCAAAAACTGATGTTGCTAGCTTTTCTAAATCAGCTGATGACATGGCACGTGAAGAAGAACTCTGGGTAACGATGACATGATCAACTATTGGCTCTAGCTCCTGCAGAATTCCTAGGGCATCTTTATCGCCAAAAACCCCCACAACGGCCACAATCTCATCAAAGTTAAACTCACTCTTAAGCGTCTGGGCCAAGGCTTTAGCACCATGTGGATTATGTGCAGCATCCAAAATCACTGTCGGATCACGATGCACAACCTCACAACGCCCAGGTGAAGTAACTGCCGCAAAACCTGCCCGCACCGCTTCAATATCTAAAGGTTGATCACCAAAGAAAGCTTCAACTGCAACTAGTGCACTAGCAGCATTGGCTGCTTGGTGCTTTCCATGCAGGGGCAGGAAGATTTCATCATACGTATCGTGTATACCTTGAATAGTAAGTAGCTGTCCCCCAACGGCAATAGCTCTGGAGGCAACTGAATACTCAATACCTTCTCGCACAACATCTGCGCCAACCTCTGCAGCTTTACGAATTAACTCTTTAGCTGCCTCTGGCTCTTGTTGAGCTAAGACCACAAAGCCACCTTCTTTAATGATTCCAGCCTTAGTTGCAGCGATTTCATGAAGTGTATTTCCTAGATATTCCATGTGATCAAAACCAATAGGCATAATGACTGAGACATCAGCATCAACAACATTAGTTGCATCCCACTGCCCGCCCATGCCCACTTCAATTACACCAACATCAACAGGGTGCTCAGCAAAGGCCACAAAGCCAAGAGCTGTGATTGCCTCAAAAAAGGAGATGGGATGTTCAAACTTTTCATCCATTAAATCTAAATAAGCCGCAATATCGTTATATGCAAAAATTAAATCTTTAGGATCAATAGGCTCACCATTAATAGCAATACGTTCACGATAGGTTTCAAGATGTGGGCTAGTAAAGCGCCCTGTGCGCAAGCCATGGGCAAATAACAAAGAGTCAATCATTCGTGTTGTGGTGGTCTTTCCATTTGTTCCACCCACATGAATCGTTGGGTAAGTAAGTTGCGGTGAACCCAAAATATCAACCAAAGCTGCGATGCGCTCTGTTGTTGGATCAATTCGAACTTCTGGCCAGCGCGCTAGTAACGCCTGCTCAATAGCGTCAACGCGCTCTTGATCATCAGGTGAAATAATCATGCTTGAGGTAGTGCGCCGAGCTGAGCGGTAATACGTTCGATATCAGAACTAGTTTTAGCAAGACGTTCACGGATTTCAACAACAACCTCTTCAGGTGCCTTAGCCATGAAACCATCATTGTTGAGTTTTACCTCAGCAGTTTGCTTATCCTTAATCGCTGCCGCTAAATCCTTTTCTAGACGTGCGCGCTCGGCAACAACATCAATAGATCCAGTTAAGTCGAACTCAACCTTGACTGAACCGATTTCAACCTTTGCACTTGGCGTAATCTCACCTAGTTCAAGACGCAAAACAAATGCCATGGCACTTGCGTAATTGGCAATGGCACCCTTTGCCACAAATCGTGCAGGAATCTTGAGCGAAGTCTTAATTCCTTGATCATTTCTAAATCTGCGAACATCGGTAATGATCTCTTGCATCTCAGCAACTAGCTTCTCTGATGCCTTATCAACGTGGGCAGCATTTGCCACGGGCCAGGAAGCAATAACAAGTGATTCTGCCCCAGTTAAAGTGGTCCAGAGCTGCTCAGTAATAAATGGCATTACTGGGTGCAAAAGACGTAGGAGTTGATCAAGTACGTGACCTAGAACGCGCTTAGTCTTTTCCGCTTCATCTCCTGCAAAAACTTCCTTAGAAAGCTCTAAGTGCCAGTCACATAAGTCATCCCATGCAAAGTGATACAAAAGCTCACAAGCTCGAGCAAACTCATATTTTTCAAGCAGTGAATCAACTTCAGAGACAGTTTCTGACAAACGGCTAAGAATCCACTTATCAATAGCGTTCAGGGAATCAACAGCTGGAAGCTCTCCTTCAACGGTTGCCCCATTCATCATGGCAAAGCGTGTGGCGTTCCAGAGTTTGGTAGCAAAGTTACGTGAGCCGCCAATCCAATCTTCAGCAAGTGCTTGATCTGTGCCTGGATTAGCACCGCGCGCCAAAGTAAAGCGCAGCGCATCGGCGCCGTATTTATCCATAAATTCAATAGGGTCAATAACATTTCCACGACTCTTTGACATCTTTTTGCCAAATTGATCGCGCACCAAACCATGCAACATAATTGTTTTAAATGGTGGAACACCATCCATTGCAAAAGTACTCATCATCATCATGCGAACTACCCAGAAGAACAAGATGTCGTATCCAGTTACTAGAACTGAAGTTGGATAGAACTTAGCTAAATCAGCGGTTTTTTCTGGCCAACCAAATGTTGAAAATGCCCATTGTCCGGAAGAGAACCAGGTATCTAAAACATCTGGATCTTGTGTGTAACCAGAAGGTGCTGATTCACCCGGGCCAACAACTACAACTTCACTATTTGGTCCATACCAAACAGGAATACGGTGACCCCACCAGAGCTGGCGAGAAATACACCAGTCATGCATGTTATCTACCCAATCAAAATAACGTGGCTCTAACTCTTTAGGTTCAATAGTTACCAAACCATTGCGCACAGCATCTGCTGAAGCTTTTGCAAGAGGTGAAACCTTCACGAACCATTGCTTAGATAAACGTGGTTCAACTGTTATTTCACACCGTGAGCAGTGACCTACTGCGTGAATGTATGGACGCTTTTCAGCAACGATGCGGCCCAGTGAGCGTAGCTTNTCAACAACAGCCACGCGCGCTTCAAAGCGATCCATGCCATCAAACTCAGTACCAGTGCCATCCATAACACCGTGCTCATTCATAATCACAACGAATGGAACATTATGGCGAACTGCCATTTCAAAGTCATTGGGATCATGGGCTGCTGTTACTTTCACCGCGCCCGTTCCAAACTCAGGATCAACTAACTCATCAGCAATAATTGGAATCATACGATTAACAAGTGGCAGTAGCACTGACGTGCCAACCATGTGTTTATAGCGCGGATCATCTGGGTGCACAGCAACTGCGCCATCACCCATCATTGTCTCTGGACGAGTGGTTGCAACAGTGATGCTTTGTTCACCTTCACCATATCGAACTGAAACAAACTCACCTGAATCATCTTGGTGTTCTACTTCAATATCTGAGAGCGCAGTTAAACAGCGAGGACACCAGTTAATGATTCGCTCTGCGCGATAAATTAAGCCCGCATCATGCATCTTCTTAAACAAAGTNACTACAGAGTTAGACATCGCCTCATCCATGGTGAAGCGCTCACGTGACCAATCAACAGATGAACCAAGTCGCTTCATCTGNTCNAGGATTGCTCCGCCAGATTCAGCCTTCCAATCCCAGACTTTCTTAACAAACTCTTCGCGTCCTAAATCATGACGAGATTTACCACCAGCAGCTAACTGCTTTTCAACAACGTTTTGTGTTGCAATTCCTGCATGGTCCATTCCAGGTAGCCATAGAACTTCAAAACCCTTCATGCGCTTCATGCGAGACAAACAATCTTGAAGTGTTTGATCGAGTGCGTGACCAATATGTAAAACACCTGTCACATTTGGCGGTGGCAAAACAATTGAAAAAGCTGGTTTGCTAGAAGATGCATCTGCCGTGAAGTAACCAGCGCTGACCCACTTTTGATACAGGGTTGCTT
>JGI25909J50240_1000519_pt1 | contig 9861 bp, 8 predicted proteins | sample LauGreSpBDMM15DD_2_FD_50240 | JGI IMG/M metagenome (IMG submission 50240) | reverse complement strand
CAAATGAGAATAAACGAACTTGTTGGCGAGTTTGGAATCTTCACAACCAATGAAGAAGCGGTGATTCTTAAAAAGCTAACACGGCCCGTTCCCTTATCTAGTTTGAGTGAACAAGAGCAATTCAAGATCGAGGGTCTGATCCGTAAAAGTTTGGTAACTAAGATAGGACAAGTTAATCCTAAAGTAGTAGCTAATGAACAAACCAAACACCAAAACTAAAAGCAAACAAACCAACAAAACAAGACCAGATGTTAAAAAGCTGGCCGATGTACTGGATATTGAATTCAAAAAAATAGTACCCTTGATACCCCTGCCTGATGGCAGTGTGGCATACAAAGATTACATTGTTAAGAAAAACAAAGCTGGAGCTTGGTGTATATATTCCAAGCACACTACCAATTACTCGCATGGTGAATTTAACCTTCAAACATGTGCGCTGGTAGCGGCCAAAGCACTGACACAACTGCAACTGCAACGCTATAACGAAATCAAGAGTTTAGACAACAAATACTGGAGCAACTTCTATAGAACCAGTGTGTATCAGCACAACATCAAACTTGCAAAAGATTATGATAGGTACTTGATTCTGTTAAATAAGCTAGAAGACAGTACATGGAAGGCTAATCATTACAAAGAGGAAATCTCCAAGTTATTTCGATGGGCTTTTGTATAAATATTAGAAGATAGCTTAGGATATAATCATGAACATTAGAGAACTTTCTCAACCAGTTACAAGCAAAAGACTTAACGAAAATATGGCAAAGCAGTTGGGATATAGATTAAACTTGGAAAAGTTTAGCGATGCCCAGTTGGAAGATGCCCGTAACAAAATGCGCACAGAAATGAGCCAATTTGAAGTTAGTGAAAGCTTCGATAGTGTTAATGTAAGCCCACAGTATCAAAAAGTACGTATGCTACATGATGTTATCAATCAAGAGATTTTAGAGCGTGAAGCTTCTATGGAAGAAGGCGCAGATAATTTGCCAGGCAATCGAGAACGTCTTGATGTTAACAAAAACGGCAAACTTGAAAAATCAGACTTTGCGGCATTACGCAAAAACAAAACTAAGAAAAAAGCAGAGGAAAGTATGGACCACAACATTTATTTAGGTAAGTTAGCTGTTAAAGCTCAGGAACATTCAGTTCCAAACAGTTGGATTGCCGATGCCATCCGACGTATTAATTTAGGCGAAAGCGATCAAGAAGAATTGGCCAGCGAATTACAACTGCGTTACGACCTAAGCGAAACAGTTGCCAATCGCATTGTATATCTAAACGAAGGCGAAGAAGAAAAAGCCAAAATCATTATGTCCACAAAGGACATGGTTGATCGTATTACAGGCTGGCTTGACGATGTGTCAGCTATGAAAGCCGAACAACTACTACAACTATTAGACTCTATAAGAGAAGAATTGGGGTCAGATGTCGCTGAACAATATACACAGGCAGTTCGTCCAGCATTAGAAGAAATTTATGCAGGCTTAGAAAAGGCACGTGGCGCATTGAGTTCAGGATTAGGAATTGTGTCAGGCCAAGGCGGCGGTGAAATGATGGGAGCTCCAACAGGTGCTCCAACAATGCCAGGCGAAGAAGGCATGAGTATGCCAGGTGCAGAAGAAATGACAGGTGCAGAAGATTTAGCAAGCCCAGCAGGCCGCGAAATGCGGGAGTCACAGTATAGCCGCAAGTTAGGCATCATGTTGGCACAATCAAAAAAAAAGTAACTGAAAATTTAGATCCATTACTTATAACACTTCAAGCAGTAAAGGCTAACGCAGTAAACAATAATTCAGTCGCTCCATTAAGTTGGAGCGCATTGAATCAAGAGTTAGCAAAAAATCAAGCACCAGGCCTTAACTACAAGACATTTGTCAAACGTTGGAACGATCCTAAAGATCCTCTCAAAGCCAGCGGCTTAATCAAGAAGTTTGACGGCAATCAATTAATTATTGACACAGGCAGTGACTCTGACAATCCAGAAGTACAAGCCAATCCTGCTCCAGATGTTTTGGATAAAACAGCAATGGCCGCTACAAAAAGAGCACAATAATAGTTGACACACTGCGCAATTGATAGTATAATTGCGCTATGACCTTACTTAAAGAACGATACGACTACACACCTTTGAACAGAGAAAGTGTAGAAGGCAAGCGTTTATACGCCACGCCGGACGGAGGTAAACTACCATCCGTCACAACAATCCTAGACAAGACCAAACCGTGGGAAAAGGTACAAGCCTTACTCAATTGGAAGAAAGCTGTGGGTGAAAAGAAAGCCCAGGAGATTGTTACTGAAGCCGCAGGACGTGGAACACGTATGCACAAGTTTCTTGAAGACTATATTGTGCAGGGTGTTATCAATGCTCCAGGCACTAATCCATACAGTGTACAAAGCCACAAGATGGCTAATCATATCATTGAACACGGACTTAAGAACGTGAACGAAATATGGGGTGTTGAAGTTGGCTTGTACTATCCAGGATTGTATGCAGGCACAACAGACTGTGTGGGATTGCATCTAAATGAGGCCGCCATTATGGACCATAAGCAAACCAATAAGCCCAAGAAGCAAGAATGGATTGAAGACTACTACTTGCAAATGGTAGCGTATGCCCTTGCACACAACAAAGTACACGGAACTAACATTCAAAAAGGTGTTGTGTTTATGTGCGTTAAACCTCCCGAAATCAAGCCTATGACATGGGGCGACCCTGCTTATCAGGAGTTTATTCTTACTCCAGACATGTTCGAGCACTGGGAAAAGCAATGGTGGAATCGAGTGGAACAGTACTACAATCAAAACTGATAAATATCCTATATAGAGGATATTATTATGGCTGTAGTGCAAATCTCGAGAATCCAAGTAAGACGCGGCAGAGAGAATCAAGGTAGCGGATTACCGCAATTAGCTTCGGGTGAAATGGCGTGGAGTATCGATGCACAAAACTTGTGGATCGGTAATGGATCCGTGGCCGAAGGTTCTCCCTTTGTAGGCAACACCAAAATCTTAACACAAAATGATTTAGGGTCCAACGGCAACATCTTAGACTTAATTTCATATCAGTATAAGAAAAACGATTATACGATTGTTACAGGTGTAGCAGGTGCCAACTATCCTTTCATTAGAGACATCCAAACCAAGTTTGATGAAGTAGAAACCAGTGTTAAAGACTTTGGAGCATTGGGCAATGGCATAACTGATGACACCGCCGCTATACAGTTAGCTATCAATCAAATATTTTTAAACAGTTTAAATTTATCCACAATATCTAGCAGGGTTGTATTAAAAATCCCAGCTGGCAAATATATTATATCCAGCACGTTGTACATTCCAAGCTATGCAACCTTAATTGGTGCAGGCAAGGAAAAAACTATTATTCAATTTAATAATACTCAAAGCACGNCTGGGCCAGTTTTTCAATTTGTAAACGACACAGCCAAGCCAGGAATTCCACGTATTTTCAGTATGCCAACAGAAGCCAAGGCCAGCTACAATCCAGTTGGTAGTGCAGGTACAACTATTAAACTAACAAGGTTTGATACGTTAACTGGCACCACTGGTATTGTACCAGGCATGGTTATCACTGGCACAGGATTTACCAGCCCGCACACTGTTATCAGTGTTGATGACTCGACAACAATCATTATTAGTAGTAATCCAGATTCTACTCCAAGCGGAGTATTGACATTTACTGCTGGAAGTGCGCCAGCACCAACTTATCTAAATCAACCACGCAACATCACTATCAAAGAGTTATCTGCATTTAATAACACAGCAGATCAATATGGTCTGAGATTAGATGCTGTTCGTGACAGTGTGTTTGAAAACTTATATATTCAAGGTGCATGGGGTCAAACATTCAACGAAACCAGCGCAGGAATTTATTTGACAGCGTTTAGTCGCTTGGTAACTTGCCAACGTAATATTTTTAACAATGTGGATATAACTGGGTTTGGCTATGCTGTGTATTCAAACAATGATATTCAATACAATGCATTTAGAACATTGTANGTGACCAATTGTCGTAGCGGAGTTATTTTTGGACGTACNACTGACCTATCCAGTGTTGGCCAGCTGTACGGACCCAGTTATAATGAACTACTTAATGGGCATTATGAAAACATTAGGCAACATGCGGTGTATGTTTATAATGGCACTGGTAACACAACAAGAGAAACTCGTTTGCAGAACGTTGGTAACAACGGCGGCTCGAATCTAACCAGTGCGGCATTCCCCCAAATTTATTTTGCTGTACAAGGCAATGCAAGTATAAACGATCAGAGCGATCGAGCAAAAGATTTATCAACCACTGTTCCTAGTGTTAGCACCACATATAATCCTTCGGGATCAAGCGGAACTACACTAGTTGTTGCTTCAACGGCTGGCATATCAGCGGGTATGGTTATAAGTGGAACAGGATTCACAACTAGCCAAGCAGTGTCAAGTGTTGTTAATGCAACAACATTGTCCATAACTGCCAATCCAAACACAACCCCAAGCGGAACGCTGACATTCAGTGTTCCTTACTATCCTGAGATCAGCGGACTAGTTTCTTTCAATAGCTACGGGGTTAACCAAATTGCAATTAGTAACATTACTAGCCCTACATTTGCCTTTCGTTTGCCATTGCCAACCAACGGTGTTGGATACACAATTGATTATGTTTATCGCAGTACCAATAGAGCACAAAGCCGCCGCGGACAATTGACAGTCATGGCCGATGTGGCAAATAATCTAGTACAACTTAGCGATGAATATGATTATGTTCAATCTATCAACACGTCTGAAGATGTGTTGCTAGCGTTCAGCGCACAGATTTTGAACAAGAGTTTGAACATATCGTATGTTAACACAAGCTCTGGCGACAGTGGTGTATTGATCTATTCGTATTCCGCTGTACTTTAATCAAACTGATAGACAAAAACTAAAACTACGTATATAATTCATTGTATGCGAGAGATATAGGATTGCCACCTGAATAAATCGTGCGTAACCTAGTGAAATAATTAGAAAAACAAAGAAATCGGCAAGTTATAACATGGTAACTAAATACTTCCTAATCAATATAACTTGTATAAAGCGGACACAATGAACATTACAGTAATTAAAAGAAACGGACAAAAAGAGCCGTTGACAATCGATAAATGGCAAGCGCAGGTAGCAAAAGTTTGCCAAGGCATTGCAGATGTTAGCCAATCGATGATTGAAATCAAGGCTCAATTACATTTTTATGATGGCATAACAACTAAAGAAATTGACGGTATCACACTGCGAGCTATAGTTGACTTGATCGATGTGGAACAAAATCCAGACGTTGGACATGTCAACTATCAATACGTAGCAGGCAAGCAACGGCTGAGTATGTTACGCAAAGACGTGTACGGCAGTTATACAGTTCCACACTTGTATGAAATTGTTAAGAAGAATGTGGCTACTGGCTTGTACACTAACGAACTGCTGGAATGGTATACTGAAGAAGACTGGAACCGGATGGAAGACATGCTGGATCACGAAAAAGATGAACAGTATGGCTATGCGGCTATTGAGCAGTTGATTGAAAAATATCTTGTTAAAAACCGTGCAACAAAACAAACATATGAGACACCGCAGATCAGATANATGATAGCGGCTGCAACTGTGTTTCACAAAGAAGAACCCAANAGCGCAAGGATGCGTTACATAAAGGAATATTACAATGCGGCTTCAGACGGTTTATTTACTCTCGCTACTCCTGTTCTTGCTGGCCTTGGCACTCCCACTAAGCAGTTCAGTAGTTGTGTACTCATTCGCAGTGATGATGATCTTGACTCCATTTTTGCTAGTGGCGAAATGATGGCCAAGTATGCCAGCAAACGTGCTGGCATCGGTTTAGAGATCGGACGACTACGTCCCTTGGGCAGTCCCATCCGTGGTGGTGAGATCATGCACACAGGTATGATACCTTTCCTGAAAAAATGGTTCGGTGATTTGCGTTCATGTAGTCAAGGGGGTATCCGCAATGCTAGTGCTACTGTATTCTATCCTATTTGGCATCATCAGTTTGATGACCTTATTGTGCTTAAGAACAACCAAGGCACAGAAGAAACCCGAGTCCGTCATATGGATTATGGGGTTGTGCTTAGTGCTTTCTTCTGGAGACGATTTAAAAACAAACAAGACATAACATTCTTTGATCCCAACGAAGTGCCGGACCTGTATGAAGCATTTTATCAAAATACTGAACTGTTTGAAGAGCTGTATGTAAAATACGAAAAACGCAAAGACTTGCGTACCAAGACGATGAATGCCGAAGAAGTATTCAAAAGCGGAATACTAAAAGAACGCACTGATACTGGTCGCATCTATCTAGTGTTCATTGACAATGTAATGAAGCAGGGTCCGTTTGATCCTGAATACCATACCATCTACCAGAGTAACTTATGCTGTGAAATACTTTTACCGACAAAATCATTTAAAAGACTTGACGATGCAGAAGGACGTATCGCGCTCTGCACACTTGGCAGTATCAACTGGGGAGCTTTCAGGAATCCCGAAGATATGCGCCGTGCTTGCCGTATTCTACACCGTAGCCTCAATAATATACTTGATTATCAAGACTTCCTAAGTATCCAAAGTAAACTAAGTAATGACGAGATTCGTCCGTTGGGTATTGGCATTACTAATTTAGCATACTGGCATGCCAAGCGTGGACTCAAGTATGGGGAGAAGGATGCACTACAAGATGTAAAAAGTTGGATGGAACATCAGGCCTTTTACTTGACAGAAGCCAGCGTTGAGCTGGCAAAAGAACGTGGTGCGTGTGAAGGTAGCAGTCAAACACGCTATGGAAAAGGCGTATTTCCGTGGGAACTCCGTGCCAACGGATCTAATGAACTGGCAAACTTTGCTCCTGAACTTGATTGGGAAACACTGCGCGGTCAGATGAAAGAACACGGTGTACGTAATGCTACACAGATGGCAGTTGCACCAGTTGAAAGTTCAAGTGTGGTTATTAACAGCACTAATGGCATTGAAATGCCTATGAGTTTGATCAGTGTTAAAGAATCGAAAGCTGGATCGTTTGTACAGGTTGTTCCAGAATATCACAAACTAAAGAACAAGTATCAATTGATGTGGGACCAGAAAGACTGCACTGGCTATCTAAAAACAGCAAGTGTGATTGCGGCTTATGTGGATCAAAGTATCAGCACAAACACATTTTATAATCCTGCACACTTTCCAGGACGTAAAGTTCCAACCACATTGATTGCCAAGAACTTGATGCAAGCTCAGTTATGGGGATTGAAAACCTTTTACTACAGCTTGATTAACAAAGCAGGCAGTAAGGCAGTGGAAGAACCTACTCCGGAACAAACACAAATTAATGGTGTACAAGTAAACGGCTATCATATTGAAGAGTTAGAAGACGACTGTGAGAGTTGCAAGCTATGAGTTATAGTTTTATTAGACAATTCATTATGGAAGGCAAGCCGGCTTCTTTAAAAATATTGCCGTTGCCTTACGGTGTAAACGATCTGGCGCCGGCTATCTCCAAAGCCACAATAGATTATCATTACGAGCATCTAGCCAAAGGATATGCCAAGCGTTTCAATGCAGGCGAAGGCGATCCAGATTTTAACGAAGCTGGTGCGTTCTTACACAACGTCCTATGGCAACAATATCAAGAGCCAAAAGACACTAATGAACCAACTGGCGCAGTGGCAGAACTTATTGTTAAACATTATAAAACTTTTGCCAAGTTCAAAGATGAATTTGAAAAAGTAGCAATGGCAGTGCAAGGCAGTGGCTGGGTTTACCTGGCCAAGGACGGCAAGATCAAAACCATTGTGAATCATGAGATCAAGAAAGACATTGTGGTATTAGTTGACTGGTGGGAACATGCATGGGCACTGGACTATCAATCAGACAAGAAAGGTTATTTGAAGAATCAATGGAAAATTATGAATTGGGACAAGATAAATGCTAGAAACATGTTGTGACATATTAGTAGACGCTTACAAGCGCAATTGGATTACCAGTAGAGATGGTAACATTTCTATACGGCATCATGACCGTGATCATTTTTATGTAACACCCAGCGGTGTACGCAAACAGACCATGCAACCGGAGATGTTCAAGAAGATCAAAATCTGGAGAACAATTAACAGTGGTGTTGGTAATGGTGCTTTTAACTATAATTGGGAAGTCATTGAACAAACAGACTTATCGGGTAACTTGGAACCTAGTGGTGAGATGCCTTTACACTTTGGCTTACAGAAAGAATTGGGCCAGCANAAAGACGATGTGCGTGTAGTTGTACACGTTCATCCNACTTACTGTATTGCGGCCATGCATGCCGGTATTGACTTGGGCACTGTTAGTGATGCGTTTCCAGAACTCAATCGCTACACAAAAGTAGCACACAATGTGGGAGATGTTGCTCCTATCAGTGAAGAATTAGGTAGTGAGTGCCATCGTAACCTAGGACTTGACTGTGAAGGCAACATCAAGTTTGACATAGTGGGAATCAAAGGACACGGAGTAGTGGCAATTGGAAACACTCCATGGCGTGCCTATGAGCATATAGAAAGATTAGAACACATTTGCAAGATAGTACTTGCTTCAGGAAAATATTAAAATGAGTAATGCACAATATAATTTAAAAACAAAGACAGACTATCTTAACCGNAAGATGTTCCTGGACCCAGCAGGCCCAGTTACTATCCAACGCTTTGAAGAAGTCAAGTATAAAAAGATCGCAGACTTTGAAGCCACAGCACGTGGCTTCTTTTGGCAACCAGAAGAGATCAGTTTGACTAAAGATTCAAACGATTTCAAAGATGCCAGTGATGCTATCAAACATATTTTTACCAGCAACTTGTTACGTCAAACAGCACTGGACAGTTTGCAGGGTCGAGGCCCGAGCCAAATCTTTATGCCAGTAATATCGTTGCCTGAACTGGAAGCATTGGTGTATAACTGGACATTCTTTGAAACAAACATTCATTCAAAGAGCTACAGTCACATCATTCGTAACATCTACAATGTGCCCAAGGATGTGTTCAACACCATCCACGACACACAAGAAATTATCGACATGGCATCCAGTGTGGGACAGTACTATGAAGACTTGCACCAGATCAATTGTCGTAAACAGTTAGGCGAAAAAGTCAACGAGCGTACTCACATCCGAGCAATTTACATGGCTTTACATGCCAGCTATGCACTAGAAGCGTTCCGCTTTATGGTCAGCTTTGCCACCAGTTTGGCCATGGTAGAGAACAAGATCTTCATGGGCAACGGCAACATTATTCAATTGATCCTACAGGACGAGATCCTACACAAAGGCTGGACTGCTTACCTGATCAACCAAGTGGTCAAAGAAGATACTAGGTTTGCCGAAATCAAAGGCGAATGCGAACAAGAAGTGTATAATCTATATATGGATGTTATACGTGAAGAAAAACAATGGGCAGACTATTTGTTTAACAAAGGGCCAGTTATTGGACTCAACGCTAACATTCTCAAAGACTTTGTGGATTACACAGCAGTGGGCGCACTGAAAGATATCGGTATCAAGTACAACAACCCAGCACCCAAGTCAACTCCTATTCCTTGGTTCAACAAACATGTTAACACCAGCAATAAACAAACAGCACTGCAAGAAAGTGAAAGCACAAACTATGTGATTGGTGTAATGAGCGATGCTCTAGACTATGACGCATTACCAGCACTATAAGAGAAGAACATGATCACAGTATATTCAAAAAACAACTGCCCGTTCTGCGACAGAGCAAAGGCACTATTAGAAAGCAAAGAGATTCCATTTGAAGTTATCAAAATGGAAGAACACACTGGCGCACGTGAGTTTCTCATGGAACA
>JGI25909J50240_1000514_pt1 | contig 9924 bp, 9 predicted proteins | sample LauGreSpBDMM15DD_2_FD_50240 | JGI IMG/M metagenome (IMG submission 50240) | reverse complement strand
TCGTCCTGTTCTCATCTTGTGCTGATCTAAACGACCCACCGAACCTAAAAGACGCATCGTTAATTGGGTAGATGCCATTTCCATTGAAAATACGGCAACTGGCAGCCCTGTATCTAGGGCTACGTTCTCTGCCATATTAAGTGCCAATGAGGTCTTACCCATCGAAGGGCGGCCAGCTACGATCACAAGGTCACCAGGTTGCAGTCCTGAAGTCATAGCATCCAGGTCTGAAAATCCTGTAGGCACTCCAGTAACGTCACTAGCACCCGCGGTAAATAAATCATCAATTCTTTGAGCTACCTGGGGCAAGAGCTCTTTAATATCTTTAAAGCCTGATTGGTCATGTTTTTCTTTTTCAGCAATTTGGAAAATCTTTGCCTCTGCTTCATCAAGAAGCTGCTGCGCATCTCGTCCTTGAGGTGCAAATGCGCTATCAGCAATATCAGACCCTACTTCAACTAAATGTCTCATAATTGAACGTTCGCGAACAATCTCCGCATATCGACGTATATTTGCAGAAGTTGGAGTATTCTGTGCCAAGGAGCCCAAATAGCTAATACCCCCTACCGTNACCAATTCTGCATTTTTTTCTAAGGATTCGGCAACAGTCACAATATCGGCTGGGCTATTTTGCTCAACNAGCTTAATAATNTGTTGGTAAATTAAACGATGGTCTTGACGATAAAAATCATTTGGCGATACAAGGTCTGCGATTTTATCGAGCGCTTCATTTTCAATCAGTAAACCGCCCAATAAGGACTGCTCAGCCTCTATAGAATGAGGTGGTAATTTAAGGTTATTAAGAATNTCGTCGGCCATGGATTAATTATAACGGAATAAAAAAAGGCTGCTCTAGGCAGCCTTTAAAAAAATAGATTGCTTTTTATTAAGCAGGTTCACCAATCACGTCAATTGAAATATCAACTGTCACATCATGATGTAAAGCAATAGTCACTTGATGTTGGCCCACTGTTTTAAGTGGTCCGTTTGGCATACGAATTTCAGCTTTCACAACCTTGATATTTTTAGCTGTTAAGCCNTCAGCAATATCTGTNTTTGTGACCGAGCCAAAAAGTTTGCCATCAACACCTGATTTTTGCGTTACAGATAAAGTAAAGCCAGCAAGCGCTTTTGCTCTCTCTTTAGCTGCGTCAAGAAGCACCACTTGTTGCTTTTCAAGCTCAGCACGTTTTGCCTCAAACTCAGCCTTGTTTGAATCAGTTGCACGTTTAGCTTTNCCTTGTGGAATTAAAAAATTTCGACCAAAGCCGTCCTTAACTTTAACAATGTCACCAAGGTTTCCTAAATTAGCTACTTTCTCTAATAAAATAACTTGCATCTTGTAATCTCCTTAGTGCTTATCAGTGTATGGTAAAAGCGCTAAAAAACGAGCGCGTTTCACCGCAATATTGAGTTGACGTTGATAAATGGCTTTAGTACCTGTAATACGCGCTGGAATAAGTTTTCCATTTTCAGTAATAAAGTCTTTTAATAAATCAACATCCTTGTAATCTACTTCTTTAATGCCTTCAGCACTAAATCTGCAGTAACGTCTTCTTTTGTACATTTCTCTAGCCATCATAAACTCCTATAGATATTCTATAAAATTAATATGGAAAATTAGCTGATTGCTTTTTGCGCTTTTATTTCCAATAAACCCTTTTGTTTTAATTCTGTCGCCAACTTTTAAAGGTATCAATGCATCATTACCCATAATTTTTGCACTTAACTCACAATTGATTGTCCGCTTTAAATTTGCCTCAATCTGCTCCGAGCTATGTTTTAACGTAAGATTAAGAGCTGGTATTCCTGCGGGTGTATAACGAACCGGGTCCACATGGCACACTTCCCCAGAAATCTCTAAACAATTCAATCTAGATTAAGCTACAGCAACCTCAGGTGCAGCGCGCTCATCTTTATCAAGCACTGATTTTGATTTTTCTTCTTTCATCATAATTGATGGTGCAGTCACGGCTGTTTTTGTGCTCATAATCAAATGACGTAACACGGCATCATTGAACTTAAATGCATGCTCTAATTCTGCAAGCGTTTCAATGTCGCATTCGATATTCATAAGCACATAATGCGCTTTATGAATTTTTTCAATCATGTAAGCAAGCTGTTTGCGACCCCAATCTTCGAGGCGGTGGAGCTTTCCACCTTTGGATGTGACTAGAGATCTGTAGCGTTCAATCATGCCAGGCACTTGTTCGCTTTGATCAGGATGTACGATAAATACTACTTCATAATGTCGCATATAAATCTCCTTATGGTTAAAAGCTTTCAGTGATGCAACTCACTGTAAAGCAAGGTAGAAAGATCGAGTATTATAGGTGTTTTTTAGATTAAATCAATGATTTTTAAAGGTCAATTCGGTCCTTAAGCCCTGCCCCGTAAAGCCTTTCTTTAAGAAATTTTGCCTCATCTCGAAGTTGAGCCGCTTTTTCGAACTCTAAATTGCGAGCAGCCGTCTGCATCGTCTTTTCAATTTTTTGAATTTCTTTGGCCATCTGCTTTTCATTAAGATGGTCATAACGAGCTTCTTCTTTTTTGAGGGCTCGATTAAGGTCAACCTCTGCCTTGTCAAAGGTGCCCTCAATGATATCTTTAATCTTTTTAATCACACCCACTGGCGTAATATTATTTTCCAGATTAAATGCAATTTGCTTTTTGCGTCTTCGGTTGGTTTCATCAATTGCAATCTTCATGCTTCGTGTGATCTTGTTACCATAGAAAATCACTTGCCCATTGAGATTTCGGGCTGCTCTTCCTGCAGTTTGAATAAGCGAACGTTCAGACCTTAGAAATCCCTCTTTATCAGCGTCTAATACCGCTACTAATGAAACCTCGGGGATATCTAAACCCTCTCTTAATAGATTGATACCTACCACAACGTCAAACTTACCCAATCTTAAGTCGCGGATAATTTCAACACGCTCTACTGTATCAATATCTGAATGAAGGTAACGCACCTTAATTTGATGCTCAGTTAAATAATCAGTTAAATCTTCCGCCATGCGTTTAGTTAAAGTAGTCGCCAATACCCTTTCATTTTTTTCAACACGAATATTGATCTCGCTCAATAAATCATCCACTTGGGTATCTGCAGGTTTCACAGTAATTTCAGGGTCAATAAGTCCAGTAGGTCTTGCTACCTGCTCTACAACTTGCTCTGTATGAGTAGCCTCATAGTCTGCTGGTGTTGCAGATACAAAAATACACTGGCGCATCGTTTTTTCAAATTCTTCGAACTTTAAAGGTCGATTGTCCAGCGCTGAAGGTAATCTAAAACCATACCCCACTAAATTTTCTTTTCTTGCGCGATCTCCTTTATACATGCCACCCACCTGGGGCACGGTGACATGGCTTTCATCAATAATCATTAAAGCATCTTTAGGTAAATACTCAATTAAAGTTGGGGGTGGATCGCCAGGATTTCTTCCTGACAAATGTCTCGAATAATTTTCAATGCCTTTNCAGAAACCTATTTCATTTAACATCTCAATATCAAAACGAGTGCGCTGTTCAATTCTTTGTGCCTCAACTAATTTATTAGCCTTAACAAAATAATCAGAACGCTCCCTTAATTCATTTTTTATTTTTTCGATAGCTCTTACTACTGTGTCTCGAGGCGTCACATAATGACTCGAGGGATACACAGTAAAATGTTTAACTTTTTTGTACATTTGTCCTGTGAGTGGATCAAAGAGCGTAATCGATTCAATCAGATCATCAAACAAAGTAACTCTAATTGCAGTTTCTGAATTTTCAGCAGGAAATATATCAATCGTATCGCCTCTGACTCTAAAAGCACCACGTGAAAAGTCAAAATCATTTCGATCATATTGCATGGACACTAACCGCAAAATAATATTACGTTGCAATAATTTTTCACCTTGCACAAGTTGCATGACCATGCCCTGATAATCCACAGGGTCTCCAATACCGTAGATTGCGGATACTGTCGCTACAATAATACTGTCGTCACGCTCAAGGAGCGCCTTAGTTGCAGATAAGCGCATCTGCTCGATATGCTCATTAATACTCGAATCTTTTTCAATAAAAAGATCTCGCGCAGGCACATAAGCTTCTGGTTGATAATAATCATAATATGATACAAAATATTCCACTGCATTATGTGGAAAAAACTCTCTAAATTCTGAGTAAAGTTGTGCAGCTAATGTTTTGTTAGGTGCCATAACAATTGCCGGCTTACCTATTCTTGCAATGACATTTGCGATCGTAAATGTTTTACCTGAGCCTGTAACGCCTAAAAGTGTTTGAAATTTCTTTCCATCCACAATTCCTTTTGTTAAAAGATCAATAGCCTGGGGCTGATCTCCAGCAGGAGAAAATGGTTGAAATAACTTATAGGGACTATTTGGGAATGTAAGTAACAAGATAGTGATATTCTACTTAAAAAAAGATTTAGAAAAGAAAATATGTGAAAACTAATAAGAACTTTTGATGCAGCATCCAGTCATTTAATTTTATACTTTTTAAATTCATCTTATGAACCCATTCTTTAAATTTATATCCTTTATCCTCGTCAGCGCCTTTTTCTATTCGGGAAATGCATGGTCATTAGATAAAGATCAATTAATGAGTTCATTTTTTAGNGTTGTCATGATNAGGGGTTATAACGANGCAGGCGGTCTNGCTTACGGATCAGGTGTTGTGGTGGGTGATAATCANGTGATAACTAATTGTCATGTNCTAAGAAAAACAAAACAACCTTGGGTATCTCAAGGAGAAGAAACCTACTCAGCAACAAGTGTAAAAGTAGATCATTGGCATGATTTGTGTTTAGTNACAACTTTTGGTATGACCAANAAACCAGCTTTAATAGGTAAAAGTACTGACCTNAAAAAAGGTCAAGGAGTTATCGCTATCGGGCACTCGAGTGGCGCTCCTGTGGCCTTAACTTCAGCAGGCGTTGTAAANTCGACCTACGATCTAGATCAAGGCAAAGTTATTCTAAGTACAGCCCAATTTAGAATGGGTGCTTCTGGAAGCGGCTTATTTGATACAGCAGGAAGGCTTGTCGGTATTAACACCTTTAAAACCTCCGGAAAAAATTCTTTTTACTATGCCCTTCCCATTGAATGGCTAAATGCGCTCAAAAATAAACCGACTGAAACTACCTTTCCAGTTGTCGGTAAAGCCTTATGGGAAGAGGAAGAGGATAAAAAACCACTCTTCCTTCAAATAGCAATTCCAACTATTAAAGAAGACTGGAAAAAACTATTAAATATATCTTTAGAGTGGACAAAAAAAGAAAATAATAATGCCGAAGCCTGGTTCGAGCTTGGTTTGGCAAATGAGCATCTTAATGACCTAAGTGCAGCTGAAACAGCATATCGCCGATCAGTTTTGTTAGATGACCAAAATACAGATGCACTTTTGAGGTTGGGTTTCATTGCCAAATCTAAAGACGACAAGAAGGAAATTAAGGTGATTCAAGAAAAAATTTCTAAAATTAATCCTGAGCTACTTGAGGACTATTACAAGCTCGTTGGGTGCTCTAAGACTTGCGAATAGATTAAAAGTCTATTTCAACTCAACTTCTTTTTGCGTAAAATAGGGGGATACATNAATCACCCCTGGATAAAAATTGTCATCCATAAAATTATCTGAATGTGTCGGACGTATCAAAGAATCTCCAACGCTTGCTATTACAGCAAAAGCTGCCCGCTATAAATCAGAAGGCAAGGATATTATTGGACTTGCAGCTGGTGAACCTGATTTTGATACACCCCAACATATTAAAGACGCTGCAAAAAAAGCAATCGACAATGGTTTCACTAAGTACACACCAGTTTCAGGTATTCCTTCTTTAAAAAAAGCAATTGTTGAAAAGTTTAAGCGCGACAACAATCTCGATTACGCTCTTAGCGAAGTTATCGTTGGTGTAGGCGGTAAACAATGTATTTTTAATTTTTGTCTTGCAGTTTTAAACTCAGGTGATGAAGTTATTATTCCAGCACCTTACTGGGTATCTTATGCAGATATAGCTTTAGTTTCTGATGCTAAACCAATCATTGTTGAATGTGGCATTGAACAAAAATTTAAAATGACCGCATCACAACTTGAAAAAGCAATTACATCCAAAACAAAACTGTTGATCTTAAATTCACCTTCGAATCCAACAGGTGCTGTTTATTCAAAAGAAGAACTGACATCGCTTGCAGACGTTCTTGTTAAACATCCTCATATTTTAATTGGCACTGATGATATGTACGAGCATGTTAAATTAAAAGATATGCCCTTTTACAATATTCTAAATGTAAACCCAGCATTGAAAGATCGCTGTGTAATTATGAATGGTGTATCTAAAGCATATTCAATGACAGGATGGCGCATAGGTTATGCAGCAGGACCGAGTTACATTATTAAAGCCATGGAAATACTTCAATCACAATCGACATCCAATCCTACCTCCATTTCCCAGGTCGCTGCCGAAGCTGCGCTTTCAGGAGACCAGGCATGTATGGATCCTATGATTAAAGCCTTTAGAGAAAGGCATGCTTATGTTGTAAAAAGCTTTAATGAAATCCCTGGTTTGTCTTGCATCGAAGCAGAAGGAGCATTCTATGCTTTTCCTGACGCACGAAAAGCCATCGAATATTTATTCAATCAAAAGGTTTTGAAAGAAAAAACAGATCATGCTTTGGCTGATTACTTACTTGAAAAAGAAGGTGTTGCAGTAGTGCCTGGATCTGCATTTGGTTCGGATGGTTATTTCAGAATTTCATTTGCAACTTCTATGGAAAATCTCATAGAGGCAATGAAACGCATCAAACGCGCGCTCTCTGTTTAAATGAGGGGTCAATTCAAGTATAATTTACACCTTGTTTAAGTTGACCTTAAAGCAATAACTGTTTTATGATCACGTTCTCAATTCCTCGATAGCTCAGCTGGTAGAGCAACGGACTGTTAATCCGTGTGTCCCTGGTTCGAGCCCAGGTCGAGGAGCCAAATTCAAAGAGCCCATGCATATGGGCTTTTTTTATTTTAAATAGATAAGTTTGATATAACGATAATAAGTACCTTCTGCAACAGAGATTGCAAGCATTAAGCCCTCGCGACCATCTAGAAAACCAAGCCTTACAATATAAGCTCGAATAAAAGCCCATAAAGCATGAAGAATTGCTTTTTTAAGACTACCTTTTTTGCCTTTACTTTTAAGATCTTTAGCGCCCAAGCTTGAATAGACATTAATCTTTTTCAATACCATCTCAAAATCTCTGTATGAATAATGAATTAAGGGCTGCAATAAATGGCCAATTTCATATTTACTCTCAAGATGTTCATGCACATGGTGTTCTGAAAATTTAGCACTACCTTTTTTAAATAGTCTCTTTGTCCTATCTGGCTGCCACCCTGAGTGTTTTATAAATCTAGAAACAAATAAGGATCGTCTAGGAACATCATAAACATTGAAGTCTGAACGATTAATTACTTTTAAAATTTCTTGTTTAAGGGCAGGTGTAATTCTTTCATCAGCATCTAAAGAAAATATCCATTCGTGCTTGGTTAATTGAATAGCCATATTTTTTTGCTGACCATAGCCTTTCCATGGCTTATTAAAAACTTTAGCCCCTAATTTCTTAGCAAGAGAAACAGTGTTATCGGAACTGCCTGAATCTAGAACAATAACTTCATTAGCGAAATTTACACTTTTAATGCAATCAGCAATATTTTGAGATTCATTCTTTGTAATGATGATGACGGAAAGTTTAGGCATTAATGTAGTGACTAATGGTTAATTTAAAGGTAAATTATTTCGNTAGATTATAACAACTTATAAAATCAAAAAATATAATTAAGAGAGTAAGGTTTGTCGATAGTGAACATTAAAAAAGATGTAGTTTGTATTGGTGGCGGGATCATGAGCGTCACATTAGCCAGATTACTTCAAGAGTTAGATCCTGATTTAGATATTACCATTTACGAGAAGCTTTCTTCTTGCGCGCTAGAAAGCTCACAATCAATCAATAATGCTGGAACTGGCCATGCTGGCTTCTGTGAATTAAATTACACACCCATGAATAGGCAGCAACTTGTAAGTGTAGACAGAGCATTAAAGATAAATAGTGAATTTGAAGTCTCACTTCAGTTTTGGAGCTTTTTAACCAAAAAATATAAAAGCTTTAAGCCCGAATCCTTTATTACCCAGGTTCCTCACATAAGCCTTGTCAAAGGAGATAAAAATATATCTTTTTTAAAGAAAAGGTATGAGGTTTTAAGTAAAACTCTTCTATTCAAGGGAATGCAATTCTCTCGCAGTAAAGAAACTATTAAAGAGTGGGCGCCACTTATTGCTGAAGACTTAAAAGATAATATCGCAATGACAAGAGTTAAGTATGGGAGTGATGTAGATTTTGAATCACTTAGTCATCAAATGATAAAGATTTTATCTTCAAATAAAAAATTCTCTATTCATGTAAATCACGAAATTAAATCAATATCACAGACAGATAATAAAACTTGGGATATAAAAATTTACTGTGTGAAGAGTAAAAAAATAATTTCAGTAAATGCAAAATTTATTTTCCTTGGGGCTGGTGGTTCAACTATTCATTTACTCCAAAAAAGTAATATTAAAAATCAAATCGGCTATGCAGGTTTTCCCATCAATGGTGAATGGTTGATATGCAAGAAATCATCTATTACAAAAAAACACTTTTCTAAGGTTTATGGCTTAGCAGGCCCTAAGGCACCTCCAATGTCAGCACCTCATTTAGACTTAAGGATTATTAATGGTAAAAGACAGCTTATGTTTGGTCCATTCGCAAGCTTCACATTTAAATTTTTGAAAACGGGTTCGTATTTGGATTTATTGAAATCAATTCGTATCCAAAATATTTTGCCAATGTTACATGTATTTATTTGCAATCTAAATCTTCTAATTTATCTAATTAAAGAGTCTGCTAGTTCATACAAAGATAAAATGAATGCACTGAAAGAGTTTTATCCTTTAGCTAACGAAAAAGATTGGAAGCTTGCATCAGCTGGCAAGAGAGTTCAGATCATCAAGCCTTATAAAAAAATTGGTGGTAAATTAGAATTTGGAACAGAAGTAGTTTGGTCAGACGACTCATCTCTAGCCGCGCTTTTGGGCGCCTCTCCTGGAGCCTCAACATCTGTATATTCAATGTTAAATGTGATTGAAAAAAGCTTTAAGGGAAGAATAAACTCTAAAGTTTGGAAGAATAAAATTGAAAAGATGGTGCCATCATACAATCAAGATTTAAGTAAGCAGCCATCTTTGTTCAATAAAACTCGACGATCTACTTACAAAACACTTGGATTTAAGATTTAAAACGTTGTCGTCTAATTTCTGACAATACAATCCCGCTAGCAACACTCACATTTAAACTTTCCACAGCGCCTAGCATAGGTATTTTAATTAATAAGTCACACACATCGCGAGTGAGTCTCCTTAAGCCACTTCCTTCTGAGCCTAAAACGACAGCAATGGGGCCGCTTAAAGTTGATTGATAAAGTGATTCAGCTCCATCTTCCGCTGTTCCAACCACAAGCACACCTTGCTCTTTGAGTTGACGTATAGTTCTTGCTAGATTGGTGACCACAATGAAGGGTACTGATTCAGCTGCGCCTGAAGCAACTTTTCTCACAGTCGCATTTAATCCCACTGCTCGATCTTTAGGGGCTATAACNGCATGCACACCCATACCATCTGCAACACGCAAACATGCNCCTAAATTATGAGGATCTTCTACGCCATCTAAGATTAGGAAAAATGCGGGCTCTTTAAGATCTCCCTCTAGAATATCCTCAACCGTCTTATAAGGAATNACTAAAGGAATAATTTTAGCTACTACACCCTGATGTTTTGCTTGCGAAGCAATGCCATCTAATCTTGCACGATCAACCATAAGTATTCGAATATTATTTTCT
>JGI25909J50240_1000510_pt1 | contig 9958 bp, 8 predicted proteins | sample LauGreSpBDMM15DD_2_FD_50240 | JGI IMG/M metagenome (IMG submission 50240) | reverse complement strand
ACGCGATGGCCAAGGGCTATGACTTTTTCACGTACTACTTCACTTTGTTTTTAACGCCCATGATGTTTTTATCGGGCATCTATTTTCCGCGCACGCAGCTACCTGACTGGTTCAACGCGATGGCCAAGGGCTATGACTTTTTCACGTACTACTTCACTTTGTTTTTAACGCCCATGATGTTTTTATCGGGCATCTATTTTCCGCGCACGCAACTACCTGACTGGTTACAACACATCACTGATTATCTGCCTTTGACGGCGGCCGTTGAATTGGTCAGACCCATGTTTTTAGACCAGTGGCCAAGCAATGTGGCTGGTCATCTGAGTTTGCTCGTTGGCGTTTCAGGGGTGGCATTTTGGGTGGCTTTGGCTTTAACCCGAAAGCGCTTCAGAGCATGACAACGAACTTTTTATCAATCGACTCTCTTCATCACTTTTCATTTCTCAAATCATGATCATTCAAAAAGTAGGCATCATTGGCGCAGGCACCATGGGTAACGGCATTGCACAAGCTTGTGCAGTGGTAGGCATTCCGGTGGTGATGGTGGACATTTCGGAGGCGGCCGTGGCCAAAGGCATTGCCACGGTTTCAGGTAGCTTAGACCGCCTGTTGAAAAAAGAAAAAATCACGGAAGCAGACAAAGCGGCAGCGCTGTCTAAAATTCAAGGCAGCACCCAATATCAAGACTTGATGAGTGCCGATCTGGTGATTGAGGCCGCCACTGAAAACCAAGACCTCAAAGTCAAAATCTTGAAGCAACTGGATGCCTTGTTGGCCCCTGATGTCATCATTGCCTCCAACACCTCCTCTATTTCAATCACGCAGTTGGCTGCTGTCACCACGCGCGCCGATCGCTTCATTGGCATGCACTTTTTCAACCCTGTGCCTATGATGGCGCTGGTGGAAATCATTCGCGGTTTGCAAACCAGCGATGCCACGCACGATGCCGTGCATGCCTTGGCTACAAGCTTGGGCAAAACACCCATCACTGTGAAGAATGCGCCTGGCTTTGTGGTCAATCGCATCTTGGTGCCCATGATCAACGAAGCTTTGTTTGTGTTGTCAGAAGGCTTGGCCTCGCCCGATGACATCGACGCCGGCATGAAGCTGGGTTGCAACCAACCCATTGGCCCTTTGGCCTTGGCCGACATGATTGGCCTTGATGTGTGCTTGGCTGTGATGGAGGTTTACCTCAAAGAATTTGGCGACAGCAAATATCGGCCATGCCCATTGCTGAAAGAATTGGTGGCTGCGGGCCGCTTGGGCCGTAAAACGGGTCACGGTGTTTATCAATATTGATCTTGCTCAAGTGCGCTAAGTTCACTTGTCATTAACCTAATTGCATGGCTATTTATGACGACCATCCATCCTGAAGGCAGCATTGATTTGGAAGTACAGAGCGGCGTGCTGCTGATCGGCATCAACCGACCCAACAAACGCAACGGCTTCACGCCCAAAATGTACCGCGAGCTGGGCGAGGCCTATACGCGGCTGGACGACGACCCGACACTGCGTGTTGGTGTTTTGCATGCCATGGGCGAGCACTTCACGGCAGGCTTAGATTTGCCCACCATCGCACCGCTCATGCAGCGTGGTGAAAAAGCTGTGCCGCTGGGTTTGGTCGACCCTTTGAACTTGGGCATGGACGGCTATCGCCGCCGCACCAAGCCCATGGTGGTCGCGGTGCAAGGCATCACCTACACCTTGGGCATTGAGTTGATGTTGGCAGCAGACATTGTGGTGGCTGCCGACAATTGCCGTTTCTCGCAACTGGAAGTGAAGCGCGGCATCATGGCCACAGGCGGTGCCACATTGCGCATGGCCGAGCGCGCAGGCATGGGCAATGCCTTGTTGCATTTGCTCACGGGCGACGAGTTTGGCAGTGCAGAAGCTTTGCGTTTGAATTTTGTGCAGCGTGTCGTGCCTGCAGGTGAGCAGTTGAACGAGGCGATCAAGATTGCAGAGGCCATTGCCGCTCAAGCCCCCTTGGCGGTGGTGGCCACACGCCAGAATGTTTTGAAAGCAGTAGAACAAGGCCCCTTGGTGGCCATGCACGAATTCATTTCAGTTCAAAAAACTTTGTCCAACAGCGAAGACGCCAAAGAGGGCGTGCAGTCCTTCATCGAAAAACGCGCAGCGCGGTTCACTGGAAAATAGCCTTGTGAAAATTGCGCTGCTGTCTGACATCCATGCCAATTTGCAGGCGCTTCGCGCTTGCGCGGCACACTGATGCCGTACCGTTGAAAATCATAGGAACACTGAATGACGAATGATCTCCCACAAAGGCCCGCCGAGTGGGACGCCAGGCATCCCTATGCATCCCTTACACCCGATGCCGTGCTAGATGCGTTGGCCGACATTGGTTTGATGGGAGATGGCCGGCTGATTGCGCTCAGCTCCTATGAAAACCGCGTCTATCAGATTCAATTGGAAACAGAACGTGCACCTGTGCAAACAGATGGAACCCCTGTACCCGACAGTGTGGTGGCCAAGTTTTATCGGCCAGGTCGCTGGACAGATGCGCAGATTCAAGAAGAACACGACTTTGCGGCCGAGTTGGTAGCCGCGGAAGTGCCTGCGGTGCCGCCCCTGAATTTACGAGGTCGCACTTTGCATCACAAGAANTTTGTGAAGGGTACAAATAGTTCTGCNGCNNATGAGNCGAATCTTGNTGAACNTCACAAAACGTTTCAAGGTTTTTCATTTTCCGTCAGCGAACGCCGCGGTGGCCGGCGGCCAGAACTTGATGACGACGAAGTGTTGGAATGGATCGGCCGGTTTTTGGCGCGCATTCATACCGTAGGGGCTACCAAAGCTTTTCACAATCGACCTTCACTCAGCATTGACACCTTCATGCAAGAGCCCAAGGATTGGTTGCTCAATAACAAAGCCATTCCCATGGAAGTAGAGCGGGCGTGGCAAGACGCGTGGCAACAAGCCATGGACGTGATGCATGCTGCTGGCTTAGGTTCTGCGCATGGCAGCGACTGGCCTCATTTTCAAATGCTGCGATTGCACGGTGACTGCCACCCNGGTAATATTTTGTGGACACCTGCTGATTTGCCAGGCGGTGGTCCGCACTTCGTTGACTTGGACGACGCGCGAATGGGCCCTGCCGTGCAGGATTTGTGGATGCTGTTGTCGGGCGATCGCAAACAGCGCTCAGGCCAATTAAGCATGTTGCTTGATGGCTATGAACAAGTGCGCGATTTTGATCGGCGCGAATTGGCCCTGATTGAACCCCTGCGTACCTTGCGCTTGGTGCATTACAGCGCGTGGTTAGCGCGCCGTTGGGACGATCCTATATTTCCGATTAACTTCCCTTGGTTTGGCACGCCAGATTACTGGCGCAGCCAAGTTCAGATGTTGGAAGAGCAGATCGAGCAAATGCAAGAGCCCTTGCTTGTGGTTTAAACCAACAAAGCATTCACACGTCGCACATAAGCCGCTGGGTCTTCCGGCATACCGCCTTCAGCCAACAAAGCTTGGTCAAACAAAATGTTGGCCAAGTCATGGAAGTGCACCGAGCCCTCGAGCTTCTTCACCAAAGCGTGCTCAGGATTCACTTCCAACACAGGCTTGGATTCGGGGCTTGCTGACCCGCTTGCTTCAACATGCGCGCCAACTGCATGCTCATGCCGTTGTCGGTCACCACAAGACAAGCAGGTGAGTCCACCAAGCGGCTGGTCACGCGCACGTCTTCCGCTTTGTCTTTCAAAGCTTCTTTCAATTTGGCCAGCAAAGGCTTGAAGGTTTCTGCCGCTTCTTCGGCGGCTTTCTTTTCTTCTTCGTCTTGCAAACTGCCCAAGTCAAAGGCGCCTTTGGCCACGCTTTGCATGGGCGTGCCATCAAACTCGTGCATGAAGTTCAAAGCCCACTCGTCCACACGGTCGGTCATAAGCAAAACTTCAATGCCCTTCTTCTTGAACACTTCAAGTTGTGGGCTGTGTTTGGCTGCAGCCAAGGTGTCGGCGGTGATGTAGTAGATGGCCTCTTGGCCTTCTTTCATGCGCGCTTTGTAGTTGGCCAAAGACACGCTCACTTCGTCTGAAGATGTAGAAGCAAAGCGCAACAATTTGGCCAAGCGCTCGCGGTTGCCAAAGTCTTCGCCCAGGCCTTCTTTCAAGACAGCGCCAAACTCTTTGTAGAAGCTGGTGTACTGGCCTTGCTTGGCTTTGTCTTCTTCGCTCACCACGTCGGTCACGCCATCGGCAGAAGCGTCGGGCGCGTCATTGTGTTTGGCCAAGTCTTCCAACATGGACAACACACGCTTTGTACAACCTTCGCGAATGGCTTTGACGTCGCGGCTTTCTTGCAACAGTTCGCGGCTGACGTTCAAAGGTAAATCGGCAGAATCCACCACGCCTTTCACAAAGCGCAAGTAGCTGGGCATGAGCGCTTCGGCATCGTCCATGATGAACACGCGCTTCACATACAACTTGATGCCCGCTTTCTTTTCGCGGTTCCACAGGTCTTGCGGTGCTTGTGAAGGAATGTACAAAAGCTGCGTGTATTCGGTGCTGCCTTCCACACGGTTGTGCGTCCAGGTCAGGGGCTCTGCAAAGTCTTTGCTGATTTGTTTGTAAAAATCTTTGTACTGCTCTTCGGTCACGTCTTTTTTAGGACGTGTCCACAAAGCCGTGGCTTTGTTGATGGCTTCCCATTCGCCNGTNTTGACCATGCTGCCAGGTTGACGGCCTTCGCTCTCGTCTTTGCCAATCAGTTCGCCATCTTTCCACTCTTCTTTTTCCATCAAGATGGGCAAGCTGATGTGGTCGGAATATTTGCCAACAATCTCTTTCAGTTTCCAAGTGTTGGCGTATTGCAAGGCGTCTTCGCGCAAGTGCAAGACGATGCTGGTGCCGCGTGTGGCGCGCTCGATGGCTTCCACTTCAAAGTCACCGGTGCCGCCGCTGATCCAACGTACGCCTTCGGAGGTGGGTGCGCCTGCACGGCGAGTTTCGACAGTGATCTTGTCGGCCACAATGAAACCAGAATAGAAGCCCACACCGAACTGCCCAATGAGCTGCGCATCGGCTTTTTGATCACCCGACAATTTGCTCACAAAGTCCTTGGTGCCGCTCTTGGCGATGGTGCCCAAGTTGTCAATGGCTTCTTGGGCGGTCATGCCAATGCCGTTGTCGGTAATGGTCAGAGTCTTAGCCTCGGTGTCAAACGACAAACGCACTTCCAAGTTGGGTTGGCTTTCGTACAGGGCATCGTTGTTCAAAGCCTCGAAACGCAATTTATCGCAAGCGTCTGAGGCGTTGGACACCAACTCACGCACAAAAATTTCAGGGTTGGAGTACAGCGAGTGGGTGACCAAGTGCAAAAGTTGGGCCACTTCGGCTTGGAAGGCATGGGTCTTTTTAGTCATCTTCGAATTTACAAATTAAAGTTAAAAGGGGTCAAATAACCCACCATCCCCAGATTTGGGGATGGGCTTGAAAATTTCAAGAGGGCTAAGTGTCAGGGTAATTAGCGGGCCTGAGCGCCCACTTCTTTGTTCCAGCGTTCAAGCAGGCGTCTGCGTTCTGCGGCTTTGCCATATTTTTCAAAGTCGTACTTGATCAGCCGCACATCGTCGAGGGTTGGAATTCGGGCGTCAGGCTTGAAAGTCTTGTTGGCCGGAAATTGCAGACTGCCCGCCAAGCCGCCAATTTTTTGTCCGTCAGCACTCATCAGCCAGTCGTAATATTGCTTGCCTGCGGCGGCGTTGCGAGCGCCTTTGATCAGAGCAATGCCGCCAATTTCGTAGCTCGTACCTTCGCAGGGTGCGCCAGATTGGACGGGGTACTTGTTGTGTTTCCAGAGGTCAAATCCAAACATGAAACTGACCCCGACAGCCACTTCGCCTTTGGCCACATTGGGCGCTTGGGCTGTGCCACTGCGGGTGTATTGCGTCACGTTGGCGTTGAGTTTTTTCATGTAATCAAAAGCAGCTTCCTCTCCCATCAATTGCACCAAGCCTGCCAAGATGGTGTAAGCCGTGCCACTGGAGGCNGGATGTGAAATTTCAATTTCNCCTTTGTANATGGGNTTGATCAANTCGGCCCAGCACTTGGGTACTGGCAGGTTTTTCTTTTTCAACAANTCGGTGTTCCANCCAAAGCCAATGGCGCTGGTGTAAAAGCCGCCCACCTTGTTTTCCGACATGGCATATTGGCGAACGCTCCATCCGTACAGATCATTGATGTAGGCAGGACGGTAGGGTGTGAGCAGTCCAATTTCAGCCGCTTGTAAAAATGGGTCGCCAGTGCCGCCCCACCAAATGTCGGTTTTGGGATTGGCCGCTTCTGCGCGAATTTGGGCCAAGGCTTCACCTGTGGCTTTGCGTGTTTGCAACACCGTGATGCCTGTGGCTTTGGTAAAGGCTTGCGCCGCCATTTCACACCAACTTTGATCTGTGCTGCAGATGGCATTGACGGTGTTGGGTTGCGCAGCGCAGGTCAGTGCACTGCTTAAAACACACAGGCCCCACGCGGCTTTCCAAGATTTTTTGAACAGTGAATTCATGGTTTTCTCACTCCAAACGGTGTCAGTCGATGCGAATTGAAATTAAAAAGATTCTTTGGGCCCCAAATAACGCCACTGCCCAACAGGCAAAGCTCCCAAGCTGATGCGGCCCATGCGAATGCGCTTGAGCCCCACCACTTTCAAGCCCACTTGCTCGCACATGCGCCTAATTTGACGTTTCTTGCCTTCCTTCAGCACAAAGCGGAGTTGCTCTGGGTTTTGCCATTCCACTTGGGCAGGTTTCAAGGCTTTGCCATCTAAGCTGAGGCCATGCCTTAACCGTTGCATCTGTGCCGCAGGAAAATGCGCTTGCACGTTGACCGCAATATCGCCTTGCGGCCCCGCACAAGTCACGCGTACCAAATATTCTTTCTCCATGTCGGCGTCTTCGCCAATGAGCTGGCGCGCCACACGACCGTCTTGTGTCATGACCAGCAGACCCACAGAGTCAATGTCCAAGCGGCCGGCAGGCGCCAGACCTTTGAACTGCGCAGGGCTGAAACGAATTCGGGTGGTGTCGCCCGACCATTGATTGCGCGCTTGAAACAGCACCATGGCGGGTTCGTGACCATCTTCGGCCTGGCCACTCACGTAGCCCATGGGTTTGTGCAGCAGCACCGTCACTTGCTGTTCTTGTTGGGCTTGAGCTTCACGTTCTACCGTGATGCGATCGGTGGAGCCCACTTGCATGCCCATCTCGGCCACTTGGCCATTGACCCTCACCCACCCCTGCTCAATCCACGCATCGGCTTCGCGGCGTGAGCAAAGTCCTAGCTCGGCCATGCGCTTGTTCAAGCGGACGGTGGTTGCGCCAGAAGCACTGGGGTGTGCGCTTGAGACCGCGTTGGCAGGTCGTGGCGCGCGAGCAAAGGCTGGCTTTGGAGGAGGCTGATTCATAAAACGTTTTCTTTGGACGAATTGTCCCTGTTTCTGCGGTCAATCATGCGGGTTCGAAGGCCGTGCAAATTCAAAATACGAACGCCGCCATATTCAACCCGGATGAGCTCCTCTTCCTGGAGGTGAATCATGGCTTCATTCACACGCTGCCGGGAAAGCCCCACCAAATAAGCAAGCTCTTGTTGGGTAATGCGCAGCAAATCGCCCACGCCTGGAAACAGCACCGGATTAAAGAGTGCCGCCAAATTGCGGGCAACGCGCAAATCAGGATTGCTCAATCGGTCAAACTCCCTGGCCGCAATGAATTGCGCCAAGCGCTCATTCAACTGGTTCATCACAAAGCGGTTAAAGCCCAGCGAGTTGTCAATCAACCAATGAAATGTGTCAAGGGGCAAGCCCGCCACCACGCTGGCCCTTAGGGTCTGTATGTTGTAGCGGTAGGCCTCGCGTTTCAAAGCCGTGCCTTCGCCAAACCAACCGCCTGGCGGCACGCCCGTGAAAGTCATGGTTTGGCCGTCGATGTTGTCGGTGCTCATTTTGAGAAGGCCCGAGACATTGCCAAACCAATAAGTCACAGGCCGGCCTACACGGCAAACAAAGTCACCTTTTTCCGCGTCACCTACTCGAAGGGCATTGACAGCGCGTTCGAGCTCCTTGGGTAACAGCAAAGACAGCCAAGGAATGTTGCTCAATTCCTCGTCTGTGGGGGGGCGTCTTCTTTGATGCAGATCAGATGTCATGTCAACTTACTGTAAGACGTTGGAAATCTTAGGGAAAATCCTAGTGGGCGAATCTCGAGATTGTCGTCGAAATGACAACTTGACGTCAAATCACAGTCTAGCATCCTGTTTCAGTATTCAACAAGTCTCTCTTGATGGGGAGACGGAGAACAATCAGGACCCGTATGCAGACGACCTTTCCCCAATTGCTATTGACGCATGCCAAGCAACGACCCACCGCGCCGGCCATGCGTGAAAAAGAATATGGCATTTGGCAAACCATCAGCTGGCAAAGCATGGCCACCATGGTGGCACACCTGGCGTGTGGCTTGCACCAAGCAGGCTTAAAACGCGGTGAGCACATGGTTGTGGTGGGCTCTAACCGTCCACGCCTTTACGCCACCATGTTGGCTGCGCAATCGCTGGGCGCTATTCCAATTCCCTTGTACCAGGACGCAGCCGCTGCTGAATGTGTTTTCCCCATGACCAATGCCGAAGTGCGTTTGTGTGTCGTGGAAGATCAAGAGCAAGTGGACAAAATGTTAGAGGTGCGTGAAAGCTACGCTGCGCTCGAACACATTTATTACGACGATCCAAGGGGACTGCGCAAATACGACGAGTCTGGACTTGGGTCGGTAGACGAGTTAATTGCATCTGGTGAAGTGTTTGACAAACAGCACCCTCACTTTTTCAAAGAACAAGTTGAAGTTGGCACCCAACATGATGTGGCCGCCATGTTCTTTACATCAGGCACCACTGGCAATCCAAAAGGCGTGGTCCACACCCACGGTACTTTGATTGACCGGGCTCAAGCAGGCGCCGAATTTGACCACCTCACATCGAATGAAGACGTGTTGGCTTATTTGCCCCCCGCCTGGATTGGTCAAAACATTTTCAGTTATGCGCAGTGGTTGGTGGCCGGTTATGTGGTCAATTGCCCTGAGTCGATGGCCACGGTCACCATCGACTTGAAAGAAATTGGCCCCACCTATTACTTCGCACCCCCTCGAGTGTTTGAAGGCATGCTGACCAGCGTCAGCATTCGCATGGAAGACGCCAGCAGTTTGAAGCGCAACTTGTACACCTACTTCATGCGTTTGGCCAAGGAAGTCGGCCCAAAACGCATGGATGGCGAGTCCATTGGATTTTTCAACAGCCTTCTCTATGGCCTGGGCAACTTGTTGGTCTACGGCCCGCTGCGCAACAACCTNGGCTTTAGCCGTGTGCGCGTGGCCTACACCGCTGGTGAAGCGATTGGCCCCGATTTGTTCACGTTCTACCGATCCATTGGTGTGAACTTGAAGCAGCTTTATGGCTCCACCGAAACCGCTGTGTTTGTCTGCTTGCAGCCCGACAACCAAGCGCGTGCCGATACCGTAGGCGTACCTTGCCGCGGTGTTGAAATCAAAGTGGCAGACAACGGCGAGATCTTGGTCAAGTCGCCTGGTTTGCTCAAAGGCTATTACAAAAACCCAGAAGCCACCGCCGAAGTTTTGACAGCAGACGGCTGGTACCACACCAGCGATGCGGGCTTTTTAGACAGCCACGGCCATTTGAAAATCATTGACCGCGTGAAAGACGTGGGCCGCATCAAAGGCGGCAGCAACGACGGCGCCATGTTTGCGCCCAAGTATGTCGAAAACAAACTCAAGTTCTTTCCCCACATCAAGGAAGTGGTGGCTTACGGCGATCAGCGCGATCAAGTCTGCGTCATGATCAACATCGACTTTGATGCGGTGGGCAACTGGGCCGAGCGTCGCAATTTGCCTTACGCCGGTTACACCGACTTGGCACAAAAACCTGAAGTCTACGAACTCATTAAAGAA
>JGI25909J50240_1000500_pt1 | contig 10049 bp, 9 predicted proteins | sample LauGreSpBDMM15DD_2_FD_50240 | JGI IMG/M metagenome (IMG submission 50240) | reverse complement strand
TAGCACCAACAAAACTGATAAACCCCAAATACAGTAAATGTTCATTCCTGCTTCTCCCTTTCAAGTTGTTTAATCAGCTTTTGCACTTTTTCCTGCTGTTGCTTGGCTTCATGCTTGGCTTGCAAAACATCTATGTACAGCATACCCAAAAGAGGCAACAACACTATTACAAGCAAACAAGCAGCAATCCATCCCACTACGTTCTCCCAATCCTGCTTAAGACTCCTATCAGAAGCCATATATAGAGGAGGCAGAGGATAGTCACTAGAAGATACGCTTGCTTTTCGTTTAGGAGGCGTTCCCTTTCCTTGCGTTGCCATTGTTCTGCATCCCGAATTTTCCTTGCTTTTGCTTGCTCTTCATCAATGATGTCTCTCATGCTGAACACTTCAGAATAAAGCGCCCCCATTTCGGGAGGAGACTGATAGACCATGCACTCTCGTATTGATGTAACCAGTCTATCCATCTCTTGCTGTGCAAGAACCCTGTTTAGGGCTTCTTCCATCAGGTTTACATCTTCATCAAAAACTACAGTTCTAGACTTTTCTTCAGCTTCCCTTATGTGTTCCTCAAGCATGGACTGCAACTTGAAGAACTCACTTAAATTCTTTACTATCTCTGTTTTGACTTGAGTTTCGTCAACATTGACATACTCAGACTTACTAGCCTTTGCCACAGACTTCGGAGTTTGAGGTTTAGGCTTAACACCAAAGAGTTTACCGAAGTTACTCCAAAATCCAGTAACTTCCTTATATATCCCAACAACCTCATCGGCAGTACGCTTAATAGAGACAAACTGCTCTTTAGCTTGCTTATAGAGTTCGCAACCAGCTTGGATGTTTTTGACCAAACCAGCCGCAAGTAGACAAATAGAGATTGGGTCAATTTTGTGTCCTTATTGTGCAGACAACTGAAGATTGTTTCGCTGCGCTTCACGCAACAATGCTTGAATATCAGCAGTAACCCGTTCAAATGCCCCTTGATCTCCAGAGGCTTGTGCCGCATTTGATCTTCTAAGCATTTGACCTAATTCTTGGTTGTATATACCTTGACGCTCATCCTTGTTGGCATTTACATCGACTCTAGGTGGAGTGGTTGCGCCTGATGTAAAAATATCTTCAGGAATAAAGACTTCACCATCACTAGGCGGTGCTGTTACTGGTGCTGTAGGCTGTTGCACTGGTTGATTGGTGAAAATATCTTCAGGAATAAACACTTCGTCAGGTGCGGCTTGTGTTGGTTCAGCAGGTGCTTGTGCTGGAGCAGAAATTAGTCTGCTGATAGCACTTAATGCTGGCGCTGTTGCTTCTAAGGTAGATGGTATCTTTGTAAAAGCATCAAGCGTATTTCTAGACGCTCCTGTTAATGAACCTTGACGTAAGAAGTCAGCACCTTCAGGAGTCAACAACATTTTCATCAACTGCTCATCAGTAAGACCTTGCCTTTTGAACAATTCGTTAAAAGTTGTCATGGCTACATCTACGGCTTTTGCCGAACCATAACCACCACCAACACCAACACTAGCCGATACACCACGTTGTAAATCTGGCGAAATAACCTTTTCAGCTTCAGCCACTGGTTGAGATACTCTCATTCTTCTAGTAAATACTAAAGCATCTTTCATGCGCTGGTCAAACTCTTTAGCATTTGTACCTAATGCCGTAACCAAGGCATATCTTTCATTGTCTCCAAGGGACTGCCATTTTGTTGCCAACTTTTCTAAATCAGTTGTCAAAATTCCAGCATCATTTTTACCTTGTGCTGATTTAACAAAATCTTGAAAGATGTTTCTATCTAAAAAATTTAAGGCTTCTTGATCTGTACTTCCTGCATATGAACGCAATTTTGCTCGTTGTGGTTCATTTAAAGTTTTGTAATTAGCATACAAATCTTCATAACTGATAGATGACAATGGTTTGTCTTTAAGGAATGCTGGCAATCCTTGTGCAATGTTTTCATTGTAGTTATCAGATGCTTTTCTCACCTGTTCACGAGCCTGAATCAGCAATCCCGCCGCCGCTTTATCTTCAGGAGAAGTTGCCAATCTTCTGGCAGTTTGTAAGTCTTCCTTTAATCCACCAAAAATCTTGGCTGATATGCGTATTTCATCACTTATTGCCAAGTCCTTGACCAAAGAATCACCTTGTGTTGCTTTACGACCAAATTCACTCAATACTGCTTGAGTTTCATCAACAGTCAGCTTCTTTGCAGAGCCTGATTCATTAAGCATTCTTGACTTTAATTCAGTTAAAAATTGCACAGCCCTATCAGAGTTTGGTGTTTTTCTCTTTGAATAATCAGAAATTAATCCATCAATTTCTTTGATTGTTTTTTCTGGAGAGACAATGCCTCTATCAGCGCCATAACCTTTAGCTTGTTCAAATACTCGATTACCAGCTTCAGACCTTTGTTGGCGTAATCCATCAATCTCTCGCTGAACACGAGTTGCAATAGCTTCTGTTGCCTCTTGTTTGCCTGATATACGACTAACTGGAGCCATTCCTTTGGTAGAAAAATCAGATGCGGCTTGATCAAATTTAGCGAACAATTCAGCATATTCAGGTTGTGAACGCAACTTTTGAATGGCGGCGGCGACAATAGGACTATCTGAGCCTTGTCCACGCAACATAAATTGCCTAAAAACATTCTGTCCTTCAACAGGAACATTTTCATCAATAAATTTGTTTAGTTTGCGGTTTTCTTTTAACCCCTGAATACCTTTAAATCCAGCACGAGTTAAGTTACCAACTGCATAAAGTCCTGACAAAAGACCTTCAGGCGCATCAGTTGCCTGAGATACAGCTACATCACCAGCGCCAAGCCCTGTTCCTAAAAGCAATCCTTTTACACCAGTACTAGGAACAGCCGCACTTCCTGCACCTTGAGACATTCTGAACGCATAAGCCTGTTCATCAGACATAGGTTCATTTTGAGTTCCAAGATATTTTGTACCCAACTCAGATAGTGATGGAGTTTGTTGTTTTTGAGGTTGTTGACCAGTTATTAAACCAGATAAATTTTTATCAGGCTCTGGCTTAAAATAGTTATATCCAGCAATAGCAATATCGGGAATGGCAGTAAACAAACCAGATATACCAGACTGTATGCCACTACCAATAGCGCCAATTGGGACATCAACACCACCGACAGTAATAGTGGCAGTAGCCCTCATAAGCCTATCTAAACGAGTCATTTCATTGCTATATTTTTCTATAGCCGCCTTATCGTTAGATTGCATGGCTTTACGCAACAATGGGCGAACAGAATCCATTTGCTCAGTAATGCGCCGTTGGGCTTCAACATTAGTTTTTGCTCTTTCAGTTGCCATGATTAACCCTTATTTTTTCAATCTTTGACGAATAACAGCTTCTACTTGTGCTCTATTTCCTTTGGTTCTTGGGTCAGCCATAGCACGATCTACTAATGCTTTAACTTTTTCTTCTTGATTGACATTTGAACCAACATTCTTTTTTGCTCGCTCAGATTGTGTTTTCAATAAGTTTTCTGCTCGTTCAAAAAATGCGTCAATTTTTTCTAAATCATTTTTATAGTTTTTGGATTTAGGGTCAAGCGCCGCAATAATGCCTTGAATAGCATCAAATTCTTTCATATTTAACGCACCAAGACCAGATGCGCCAGTTGTAGATTGTTGTTTTAGCTCTCTAAGTTTTGACAATGCAACATTGTTTTTTATTGTTTGTGTATTTCCTTCAAGCGTTCTTGCATCTGTTGCAGGAAGAACGGCTAACAAAGAACCATATCCAGTAGTTGTTGGACCAACAAGTGCTTTTGTTGTTTTTATTGTTTCACGCAGATTTTGTATTGCCGCAGTTTGATCGTCAAAAGATTCAATAGCACGAGTTTTTTCTTCTTCTTCTACTTTTCGTTTTTTTTCTAATTCTTCTGCTTTTATTTTTGATGCTTCTGTAGGAACAGCAGTTACACCTTTTGCAATAACAACAGGCTGGGGTTGCACTGGAGTTGTTGTAGCAATGGAAGGTGCTTGCGCTGTTGAAGGCTGTGTTGTTACATCAGATGCAGGTGCAGGTGCAGGTGTAGCTGTAGTTGTAGATTCAGGCTCAATATCTCCTGCTGATTTCAAATATCTAGCTAAATTAGGTGCGGCTTCATTAACATCTAACCCATTAATGATATATAACTGACCAGTTATAGGATCAATTTGCGTTCTTGTTTTACTTTCATTTGCCAAAATAAATCTGGCATTAGCAAGTTCTTTTGCGCTAGGTTTATAGGCTGGATCAGTTGCTAATTTTTCTTCTAATGTGGCAATACTGGCTCGTTTTTGAGCAGAATCTGTTTGAGTTTGTTGATAGTTTGCGGCTTTTTTTGCTTGTGCTTTTCTTAATTCAACTTGAGACATTGTTGATTCTATTTTTGTTCCTGCTTCTACAAGTGAATTAGCAAATTCTCTATCTCCTGCTTGATTAGCTAATGTAGCGGCTTTGAAATATGATTCTGGTTCACGCATATCTAATTGTTGAGCAATAGAATTTCTAAATGAAATCATCTTTAACTGTGGGTCTTCACCACCCAAAGCACCGCCAATAGCACCACCTAGCTTTTGACCAGCAAGAAAAGTCCCATAGTTAGCCCTAGCCATTGGGTCAAGACTTGCATACTGAATAGCCTGAGCCTGTTGAGCCTGTTGTTGAGCAAGTTGGTACTGCTCAGGAGTAGTAAATAGACCGAGAATTTCTGATGCCATGATTAGTCCTTAGTAGTAGCCGTAACTTAATCTGTCAAATTGTTCTGCACTCATTGGGTTTCCATATGGGTTTGCAGATTCTGGCATTGCGCCAGCAATATTTCTATTCATTGTGTAATTGTTGTAAGCATTCTCAAAACCAGTTTGCAGTCTTGGACTAGCCGCCGCACCCTGCAACAAACCAGCTAAAGGACTAAACCCTTGACCAGCCTGTTGCGTTCTAGCCGCATTAAGACCACCTTGCAACAATGATTGACCAACATTAGCACCAGCAGTAGCGGCTCTACCGCCCAACTGTGCGCCAATATCTAAAGGTTGTTGACCAAGAGACTCAATAGTCTGACCAGCACCCAAATAGGCTGAGAATGGACTCAATGCGCCTACCTGACCAGCTTGATACTGACCCAACATTCCAGCACCAGTACCAAACAAACCAGCACCAAAAGCAACATTCTGCTGACCAGCTTGCTGTGCCTGTGCCGCCAACTGAGCATCTTGTTGAGCAATAGCGTTGTAGTAGGCTTCCAACTCAGGAGTAGTAGCACCTAAACCTGCCGCACCACTTGGGCGCATACCTGTAGCCCCTACAGACAATCCACTACGACCTTGTTGGAACAACTGGTTTTGCAACTGAGCCATCTGACGCTCACGGCTAGGAGCAAGCAAGTCTTGTTGCTGTTGAATATATTTAGCCGCAACTTGTTCAGGACTTTGACCCAAGTATTGCTGACCCAAGCCAAACAATCCTGATGCCGCACTCTGCAAAGGCGCATACTGTTGTTGAGCCATCTCTGCTTGACTTAAAGCGCCACCAGTAAGACCCATCAATCTATCTTGATAGCCTCTTAATTCAGGAGAAAGGTTGTAACTAGCGCCAGTTAAGTAACCTTCAGGAGAAGTTTGAAATTGGGAACTACCATAACGGGTAGTAATCCCAACAGGGCGAAACATTGCCGCTTGAGCCGCTTGTTGAGCCGCATAGCGTTGAGCCGCAGCAGATGTATTTGCCGCTGACTCAGTGGCAGACGCTTGTTCTTGCGCCCCTAAAAATCCTAGTACCGCACCAATAGGCATATCAATCCCCTTTAATCAAAACATCATCCACTTTAGACGGGTCTTTCTCGTCTGTAGCGTGAATGCAAAACCAAACACAATCAGTAATCGCCTTAACCCCATGAATCAATCCTGCCTTGATCTCAATGCAAGCAGGGGCAGTCACAATGTCAATCTCAGTACCACGCAACACAGCAACCTTGCCTTCAGCCAAGATAGATAAGTGACTGAAGTTATGGGTGTGTTTCAGGATGGCTACACCAGCAGGAAACCTAGCTTCCTTGGCATACAGTCCATCAGAAAAGTGGTGTGTAATCATGTTTACTCAAAAAGAATGTTTACACTGCCAGAATCAAATGCGTCAGTGCCATTGACTGTAGTTATACGAATGCGATCAAGAGTTCCAGAAAGTGTCTTTTTACCAGCACCAATAGAATTTGCTAATGACCCGCCAGAAGTAATGACAGATGAACCAACCCATGAACCTGTACTTACATCAAGTAAACTAATGGTAAATAAACCATCACTAGCATAACCCGCATTATTTGCGGCTCTTATTAAATAACCTGCTGTACTTGTTGCTGTACTTGTATTGTTATCCCAAGAGCCACTTGTATAACCAGTAGTTTGAATACCCCCTGAAGTGCCAATTTGCACAAGTAAATTACTATTTCCATTAGTGCTTACGCCACCAAACATCACAGTAACTCTTTGTACCCATGATGGAATACTTGTAAAGTCAACACTTGTGCCTGATACAGAAACAACAGTGCCAGATGTAAGTATATTAATGTTAGATTGTATATTCCCACCCATTCCAGCAATATTAGATGGTGCTGTAGCGTATGCGCCAGCAGTTGCTTGTGTTGACTCAACATATCCAACAATCCTGAATGGAACATTAGTTCTTGCAGTTGTTGAATAAATTACAGTTCCACTATCTGCCGTTCCAGTTCCACCTTCAGCCGTTGTACTAATCAAATCAGACTCATCCAACAAACCATAGGCATTTGCATTCACAACAGCTAATTCAACTGTTCCAGCATTATCTATAGCTAATACAGCTAATTTAGACAATACTCCACTTATAGTCCCAAGTGTAGAGCCATTGGAAACAGTCATTGAAATTGCGGTTGTGAAGTTTCTAGTTGTAGTTGCACCAGAAGTTGCTGTAGATGATCTGAAATCTAATGAACAGGGACTCAATCCTAAAGTCAAAGCATTTGATGCAATAGTAGCCGTTATTGTCTGGATTTGCTTATAAGGTATGTTTGAACTGCCCTCAAAAGCAAACGACCAACTTGCGGCAGTTGTTCCTGTAATAAGAATACAAGTACATCTAACAGTCGCATCAGCAGGAATTAACGTAATTGTGTTTAAACCACTTGATTGAACAGTTACAACTCCAGTTGAGTTGTTAACAATCAAATAGCTAAGTCCAAGTGCAAGTGTGCTTGTAACAGGCAAAACAACAGTTTGAGTTGTTGTGCCAGTAAAGAATTGTTGATTTGTACTGGTAACTGTAAGTGTTGTAGTTCCAGCCGCAGTAGCTGTAGTTGTGTAACCTAATTTAATGTTGTCAATTACAGGTAAAACAACATTGCTTAAAGTGGTTACACCAGTTGCAGAAAGTGTTGTAAAAGCACCTGTACTTGGGGTGGTTGCACCAATAGTAGAACTATTGATAGTTGAAGTTGTTATTACTGCCGCCGAAATTGCTCCTGAACTTGAATCTAGTTTTGTTCCAATAGCGGTTTGAATGTTATTGAACTCAGTATCAATCTCAGTACCCTTAACAATCTTTAAAGGATTGCCAGAAGTTAAAGCATCTTTAGTGGCAAAGTTGGTTGATTTGGTGTAATTGGACATGATGTTTCCTTTAACTTACTTTGCCATTTTTGGCTTGAATTTCAATCTTTTGAATAGATAAAGCAGACCCATTTATGTCTGTTTCATACCCTGTTTGAACAACTTTACCAGCCCCAGATGCAGAAACAGTTAAGGTTTGCAATGCAACACCATCAGAATATTGTGCAACTACAGTGGCATTAGCACCATACTCAGCAACACCATAATATGACTCACCCTGAGTTGGAATTAAATCATCAGCAGACAAATAATTTGTCTTAAAGTCGAATCCCCACTTAAAGGTAACAGTCTGGTTTGTACCGCCAATAACCACAATAGACAACTTCTTCAAAATAGAAGTTTGGTTCTGATTACCAAGGTCTGCATGGTTTGTGTAGTACAAGAAACGATAAGCAGTGTCGTAATCTTGGTAAGTATCATACAAACCGATATATCCATTCTTGCCAATGTACAAAGTACCATCACGCCTAGACAAAAAAGATGTTGGTGTTATTGAGTCCCAAGTAGTTGCTCTTGCCGCACCATCAGGCAAATAAGCCTTGGTATCAAAACAAAATACAGCACTTATAGATGGTGTAGTCAATAAATAAAACGCTTCACGCTCAGAATAGACAGACTTAACATTTGCCAATGTCTCACCAGCAATTACAGTTGTTAAGTCATTACGAATGTTCTTAGACAAGTCTCTCTCAGGTGAAGACTTCTCTTGAATTGTTCTCATCAAAGAACGTACACCGCTGTTAGACAAGAAAAGCACATCGGTGCTAGTAGTTTGAATGCTGTCTCTAGCAATGCAACCAATACCTTCAACAGTGTCGCTTAGTGTCATAGTTGATGGAGCAGTAGCACCTGAATAAATAAGAATTTGACGCTTGCCAAATATAAACAGAAAGCCATTGTGTGCGGCAAGACCTGTGATCTCATCAGCACCATTAACCCATACACTGTTTACGTTTAAAGAACCAGCAGTACCTGTAGACCATACATGACCAGAGATCAAGTCTGAGAAGAAAACTGTTGCGTTATTGGCTGTAGTGTTTGCCGCCCACAATCTACCAAAAGCAGAAATTACAATGTTGGCATCAGGCACAGTGCCTACATAACCTGTCTTCTCACTAACTCTACGAAAGGTGGTTGTGCTAACAGCAGGGTCAAAGATTAAAGCATTAAACCCTGACTGAAAAAAGTAAGTGATGCTGTTTAAAGATGCTGTTTGCCAGTTACTTGCGGTAATGGTTGGTGCAGTACCGCCACCACCATAGGTCAACTCAACAACAGCATTAGACCCATCAAGTTTAAACAACTTGTTGTTACCAGCAAACAATATAGTCAAAGTGCCATCAGCTTGAACTAACTCATGGATGACCTTAACGTCATTAGCGCCTAGATTCCCGCTAGACGCATTGACCCTTGAAAAACCTTTGCGTGAACCCATCCGACCATACTGGTCAATGATGCAGTTTGTCGCAACCAAAGCATATCCAGCCGCAAGATCAAGAGGTGAGTCTTGCGTATTCAGACCATAAAGTGCTGGTGCTGAGATGCTAAAGGTTTGTATTTGTTGGCTCATACTGGTACAAACTCTTGATTTTCAGGGTAACGAGTGCCTTCCAAAGCAATGCTGTCAGACAACATGGCTTTATACAACTGGTATGCCTCAGATGAAGTCAAGCCACCATCTTCACCACGCTCTACTAAAGCACGGGCATAGGCATTCTGAGCCACCAAAGTATCAGCAACAGACACAACAGTTGCATCTGATGACAACGTAGCTTGTGGCACTGTCAAGGCGAACTTGATTGTGTAAACACCATCAGGTATTGGGTACAAATTTACCTTGGTGTCGTAACTAGCATCAACTCCGTCAAACGCAAATTCGGTGGGAATAGAATTGACAAGTGGAGTGAAGTTTAACTTGCGGTTCATGTCCACAAAAGTGATGTTTATGAGTCCAACATTACTTGTGGTATTGATTACATCCATGACTTGAAACTTCTGACCAGCACCTGTTAAAGAATAAGCTGCTGTGGATGCTACTGTGGTAACAGTAATGGTTTGACCCAAAACATTCCAAGAAAAAGCATCTTCAATTTGACGTTTGGCATCGTTGACAAACTTGCCAATTAGGGAAGAATAAGTTGTTTCGGAAACAGTAGAAACTGTTGTCTCACGCAACCTTACTAATACATCGTTTACAAGTTCTAAGTAAGTCATCTGCTTGCTTTCGCTTTGTTCCTTGCGGATATAGCTTTAGCTTTTGCCTTTGCGTCTTCCTTGGAGTTTGCACCCCAAGCCTTCAACGAAAGAAGCAGTCTTGTTGGTTCACCATCCTTGTACTCTGCACCAGCATTGTTGCCCATGCGAGCCAAGAAACTTGCTCTGCGAGGGTTATCCCCCGACT
>JGI25909J50240_1000491_pt1 | contig 10131 bp, 4 predicted proteins | sample LauGreSpBDMM15DD_2_FD_50240 | JGI IMG/M metagenome (IMG submission 50240) | reverse complement strand
TCGTGCGGACTTGTTTTGACTTCATCGCCCATAACCCCATAAAGTTCAAGAGAACAAACCGAAGACCGCCGGTCCTTCTGGGAAACCAGAAAGGCTAAGGCTCTAGAAATTGGAGCGCCAGCGCAGGTGAAGTAAGAGAAACAACTTTCTAGTTGTATTCCTGCCTCGCTCGCGCGGGGCTTTTTTCATGGGCCAATTACCTAAGGAGCACCATGGCACGCGCTGACAAGGCCGCTGCAGTAGCCGAGATCACGGAAGAATTCCGTGCGTCCAATGCAACTGTTCTGACCGAGTACCGCGGTTTGTCTGTGGGTCAACTCAAGCAACTTCGTCGTTCGCTTGGCCAAGACACCACCTACGCCGTAGTTAAGAACACGCTGACAAAAATTGCAGCTAAGGATGCCGGTGTTGTTGGCTTTGACGACTTGCTCGTTGGACCAACTGCAATCGCATTCATCAAGGGTGACGCTCTCGCTGCCGCAAAGGGCATCGATAACTTCGCCAAGGAAAATCCAATGCTTGTAATCAAGGGCGGAATGATGGATGGAAAAATCCTCACCGCTGATGACATCAAGAAGTTGGCAAAGATCGAGTCTCGCGAAGTACTTCTGTCCAGAATTGCTGGCGCTGCAAATGCAACGCTTGCCAAGGCAGCAGCACTATTCCAGGCTCCGTTATCACAGGCCGCTCGTACTATCGCTGCACTGGAAGCAAAGGTAGCTGCGCAAACGCCAGCTGCTGCAAAACCAGCGCCAGCGCCAGTTGAGACTGCAGAAGCAACAGCTGACGCAACAAATGAAACTGCGGAAGTTGAAGCATCTGATGCTCCAGCCGAGGCACAAGAAGAAACAGTAGAAGCATCCGCTGAAGCTGTCGAAGCCGAAGCTGCACCAGCAGCCGAGGAATCAACTGAGGGCTAGGCCCCTCTCAGCACGAATTAACCGGGCCTATCGCCCCAAACCGGAAGGAAGCCATAATGGCAAAGCTAAGCACCGATCAGTTGATCGACGCATTCAAGGAACTAACACTGATCGAACTTTCTGAGTTCGTTTCACAGTTTGAAGAAGTATTCAACGTAACCGCAGCTGCACCAGTAGCTATGGCTGCTGCACCAGCAGCAGGCGGCGGCGACGGTGGCGCATCTGCAGATCAGGATGAATTTGATGTCATCCTAGAAGAAGGCGGCGCACAGAAGATTGCGGTTATCAAGGAAGTTCGTGCCTTGACAAACCTAGGTCTTAAAGAAGCAAAAGATCTTGTAGAAGCAGCACCAAAAGCAGTTCTTGAAAAAGTCAAGAAGGACGCAGCTGAAGCAGCAAAGGCAACTCTAGAAGCAGCCGGCGCAAAGGTAACAGTCAAGTAATTGTAAAAAAGCAATACACAGCGAGTCCTAAAAAGGTGGTTCCCTCGGGGGAGCCACCTTTTTTGCTGCCTAAAAATTATTTACATTTAATACGAATCACTTTGTGAAATATTTCCCAAAGTGTGTAACTGCAACAAACACAGTAAAAATTCGGGTGTTCATAACGCCTTGATCACAGAGTGCGCGCGGTGCTTGACACTTGCCTGAATCTGGGCAACTATTGGCGAGCAAGTAGAAATGCAGATTTACCCTGAGAACCGATGATTTCGGCCTGAGGCACTTGGTACTAGCTGTCCAAGTAAGTGCAAAGGTCCGAAAATCGAGGGTTTACGGGAAATGTAAGTCCGCATTGGACAGTGGCTGCCGCGTCTAGGTATGCTACTAATTCGCCGTGCCTTAAACCACCTGTCATTTGTGTACCCTAATTTGACTAGGTTCCTTTAGCGTGCGGACATACAGCTAGCTTGGAAGGACGACTGTTGGCCGCCTCACGCACTCACTCCCGCAGTTCCACAGGCCCAAAGCGGGTCTCATTCGCAAAGATTCGTGAACCACTTGAGGTTCCTAATCTTCTTGATCTACAAGTTGAGTCTTTTGACTGGTTACTTGGCAATCAAGTGTGGAAGGACCGCGTTGCAGCGGCCCTGGAATCTGGTAACAACGAAATCCCTCAGACTCATGGTTTGCAGGATGTATTCGATGAGATCAGCCCAATTGAGGATTACAACGGCACTATGTCGTTGACATTCACTGAGCCAAGTTTGGAAGACACCAAGTACACCGAAGACGAATGCCGCGAGAAGGATTTAACTTTCGCTCAGCCGCTTTACGTCAACGCAGAATTCATGAACAACGAGACTGGCGAAATCAAGAGCCAGACCGTATTCATGGGCGACTTCCCAATCATGACCAGCAAGGGAACCTTTATCATCAACGGCACCGAGCGTGTTGTTGTTTCCCAATTAGTTCGTTCCCCAGGTGTTTACTTTGAGCGCACACTTGATAAAGCAACTGACAAAGATGTTTACACAACAAAAATTATTCCTAGCCGTGGTGCTTGGATGGAATTTGAAGTTGATAAGAAAGATATGGTTGGTGTTCGCATTGACCGTAAGCGCAAGCAACCGGTAACAATTTTCTTGAAGGCTCTTGGTATTACCAACGAGCAGATTCGCGAACAGTTCGGTGCTTACGAATCAATGATGTCCACACTTGAAAAAGATACGACCACTACACAGGATGAGGCCCTGTTAGATCTGTATCGCAAACTTCGACCAGGTGAACCACCGACCGTTGAAGCATCACGCAGCTTGCTACAAAACTTCTTCTTCAATGAGAAGCGTTATGACCTTGCAAAGGTTGGCCGTTACAAGGTCAACAAGAAGCTAGGTCTTGATACCGATCCAATTAAAACTGTTTTGGATATCAACGACGTATTAGCAACCATTGAATACTTAGTTCGTCTGCACGCAGGTGAAACTGAATTCACATCAGCTCGTGGGGCAACTCGCGTTGAAGTAGATGACATCGATCACTTCGGAAACCGTCGTCTTCGCACAGTTGGTGAGCTGATTCAGAATCAGATTCGCACTGGGCTATCTCGTATGGAGCGCGTAGTTCGCGAACGTATGACGACTCAGGATCCAGAAGCAATCACTCCGCTTACTTTGATCAACACTCGTCCAGTAATTGCATCGATTAAGGAGTTCTTTGGAACTTCTCAACTTTCGCAGTTCATGGATCAGACCAACCCACTTTCTGGCCTAACCCACAAGCGTCGTCTTTCCGCACTTGGACCCGGCGGTCTTTCTCGTGAGCGCGCAGGCTTCGAAGTTCGCGACGTTCACCCGTCGCACTACGGTCGCATGTGTCCAATTGAAACTCCAGAAGGTCCAAACATTGGGCTTATTGGTTCGCTTGCGTCCTACGCACGAATTAATGCATTTGGTTTCGTTGAGACTCCTTACCGCAAGGTAATCAAGGGCAAGGTATCGGACAAGATTCAGTACCTAACTGCAGATGAAGAAGATGTTTACGTTATTGCGCAAGCAAACTCGTTGCTAAATGACGACAACACCTTCCAAGACATCAAGGTTTTGGTTCGCACCAAGGGCGGTGAAGTTGACTACGTACCTGGTACTGAAGTTGATTTCATGGACGTTTCACCACGTCAGATGGTTTCCGTTGCAACTGCAATGATTCCGTTCCTTGAGCACGACGATGCAAACCGCGCACTTATGGGCGCAAACATGCAACGTCAGGCTGTGCCATTGCTTCGCAGTGAATCACCATATGTTGGAACCGGTATGGAATACCGCGCAGCAAAGGATGCCGGCGATGTAATCGTGGCAACTGGAGCTGGCGTTGTCTCTGAAGTTTCAGCTGACTCAATCACAGTCCAAGAAGATGGCGGCAAGCACCTTACTTATGCAGTGCGTAAGTTTGATCGCTCAAACCAAGGCACTTGCTACAACCAGCGCCCAATCGTCAGTGAAGGCGATCGGGTAGAAGCTGGCCAAGTTATTGCTGATGGTCCGTGTACTGAAAATGGCGAAATGGCTCTTGGTCGTAACCTGCTTGTGGCATTCATGCCATGGGAAGGCCTTAACTACGAAGATGCGATTATTTTGAACCAGCGTCTCGTGCAAGATGACGTGCTTTCTTCGATTCACATTGAAGAACACGAAATTGATGCGCGCGATACCAAGCTTGGTCCAGAGGAAATCACTCGCGATCTGCCAAACCTTTCTGATGAAGTTCTTGCTGACTTAGATGAGCGCGGAATTATTCGCATCGGCGCTGACGTTGTGCCAGGCGATTTGCTAGTTGGCAAGGTGACACCTAAGGGCGAGACTGAACTAACTCCAGAAGAGCGTTTACTTCGCGCAATCTTTGGTGAGAAAGCTCGCGAAGTTCGCGACACTTCTCTTAAGGTGCCGCACGGCGAATCTGGAAAAGTTATTGGCGTTCGCGTCTTTGATTCATCCGAAGGCGATGACCTGCCACCAGGTGTTAACCAAATCGTTCGCGTTTACATCGCACAGAAGCGCAAAATCACCGAAGGTGACAAACTTGCTGGCCGTCACGGCAACAAGGGTGTTATCTCCAAGATTTTGCCACCTGAAGATATGCCATTCCTTGAAGATGGAACTCCAGTTGATGTTGTCCTGAACCCACTTGGTGTTCCGGGACGTATGAACATCGGACAGATCTTGGAAGTTCACCTTGGTTGGATCGCATCGCGCGGTTGGGATATCGAGGGAGATCCAGATTGGGCAAAGCATCTTGTTAAAGAAGCGCGTCACGTTGAGCCTGGTTCAAAGTTGGCCACACCGGTCTTCGATGGTGCCAAGGAAGATGAAATTGGCGGACTACTTGCTTCAACTCGCAAGACTGCCGATGGCCTAAGCCTTGTTGGAGTCAATGGAAAGGCCAAGTTATTTGATGGCCGCTCTGGTGAACCATTCCCTGGCGAAATCTCAGTTGGCTACATGTACATCTTGAAACTTCACCACTTGGTGGATGACAAGATTCACGCTCGCTCAACTGGTCCTTACTCAATGATTACGCAGCAACCTCTGGGTGGTAAAGCTCAGTTCGGTGGCCAGCGCTTCGGAGAAATGGAAGTTTGGGCACTTGAGGCTTACGGCGCATCGTATGCACTTCAGGAATTGTTGACTATCAAGTCTGACGATGTCCTTGGTCGCGTTCGCGTGTACGAAGCAATCGTTAAGGGTGAAAACATTCCAGAGCCAGGTATCCCTGAATCATTCAAGGTACTTATCAAGGAAATGCAATCGCTATGTCTGAATGTGGAAGTTCTCTCAAGTGATGGTTCCGCCATCGAATTGCGAGACACCGCGGAAGAAGTATTCCGTACCGCTGAAGAACTTGGAATCGACCTGTCGCGCCGTGAGTCGCTCAGCGTCGAAGAACTCTGATCTCGGTCAGAACAGACAACCCGAAACTTAACTGGAAATAGAGGAACTCAAAGTGTTGGACGTCAACTTCTTCGACGAATTGCGGATCGGTCTAGCTAGCGCAGAAGACATCCGTTTATGGTCACATGGTGAAGTCAAGAAACCAGAAACAATTAACTACCGCACACTCAAGCCAGAGCGCGATGGTCTTTTCTGCGAAAAGATCTTCGGTCCGACTCGGGACTGGGAATGTTACTGCGGTAAGTACAAGCGCGTGCGATTCAAAGGCATCGTTTGTGAGCGTTGTGGCGTTGAAGTCACTCGCTCCAAAGTTCGCCGCGAACGCATGGGTCACATCGAACTTGCTGCGCCAGTAACACACATCTGGTACTTCAAGGGCGTACCAAGTCGTCTTGGTTACTTACTTGATCTAGCTCCAAAAGATCTAGAAAAAGTAATTTACTTCGCCGCCTACATGATCACCTCTGTTGATGATGCAACTCGTCGCGAAGACTTGCCAAGCCTGGAAGCTCGACTAAACGAAGATCGCAACAACCTAATTAAGAAGCGCGATGCTGATATCGATTTGCGTCTTAAGAAGATGGAAGCAGATCTTGCTGAACTCGAAGCAGAAGGTGCTAAAGCTGACATCAAGCGCAAAGTTCGCGAATCCGGAGAACGTGAAGTTAACCAGATTCGTAAGCGCGAAGATGCAAAAATCGATCGCTTAGTAAAGGTATTTGATCGTTTCCGCACACTTAAGGTGCAAGACCTTGAGGGCGACGAAATGCTTTACCGCGAAATGCGTGACCGTTTCGGTCGCTACTTCAAGGGTGGCATGGGCGCTGCAGCTATCAAGGCTCGTTTGGAAACATTCGATCTTGAAGCAGAATCCGTAAAACTTAAAGACATCATCATCAATGGCAAGGGCCAAAAGAAGGCTCGTGCGCTAAAGCGTCTCAAGGTTGTTAACGCATTCTTGAACACAACAAACCATCCAGCCGCAATGGTGCTGGACGCAGTTCCGGTTATTCCACCAGATCTTCGCCCAATGGTTCAGCTTGATGGTGGTCGATTTGCAACTTCAGATCTAAATGATCTTTACCGTCGCGTAATCAACCGCAACAACCGTCTAAAGCGCCTACTTGATCTTGGCGCTCCAGAAATTATCGTTAACAACGAAAAGCGCATGCTTCAGGAATCTGTAGATGCACTATTTGATAACGGTCGTCGTGGTCGTCCAGTAACTGGTCCGGGCAATCGTCCGCTGAAGTCACTTTCCGACATGCTCAAGGGTAAGCAAGGTCGCTTCCGCCAGAACCTTCTTGGCAAGCGCGTTGACTACTCTGGTCGTTCGGTAATCGTTGTTGGTCCACAGCTAAAACTGCACCAGTGCGGTCTGCCAAAGCAGATGGCGCTGGAACTTTTCAAGCCATTCGTGATGAAGCGCTTGGTTGATCTAAACCATGCTCAAAACATCAAGAGTGCTAAGCGCATGGTTGAACGTCAGCGTTCAGTTGTTTGGGATGTACTTGAAGAAGTAATTACCGAGCATCCAGTTCTGCTTAACCGCGCACCAACGCTGCACCGTTTGGGTATCCAAGCCTTTGAGCCTCAGCTCATTGAAGGTAAGGCAATCCAGATTCACCCACTTGTATGTACTGCGTTTAACGCTGACTTCGACGGTGATCAGATGGCGGTTCACGTACCACTTTCTGCAGAAGCACAAGCTGAAGCCCGCGTACTTATGCTTTCGACAAATAACATTTTGTCGCCAGCAAACGGTCGCCCAATTACCTCTCCTACNCAGGACATGGTTCTTGGTCTGTACTCGCTAACNCGCGATGATTCAGCAGGCATTGGCGCCGGTCGCGCATTTGGTTCACTCGCTGAAGCCATCATGGCTTTTGATCGCAACGAACTTGCGCTGCAGGCGAATGTAAAGATTCGTTTGGAAGATGTAGTTACCGTGATGGGTGGCGAGTCATCTGCAAAGACGATCGAAACCACACTAGGTCGCGCATTATTCAACGAGACTCTGCCAACTGACTACCCATTCGTTAACGAAGAGGTAAAGAAGTCAAAGCTAGGCGAAGTTATCAATGACTTAGCTGAGCGCTATTCAAAAGTCCAGGTCGCTGCGACTCTGGATGCTTTGAAAGAAGCAGGCTTCCGTTGGGCAACTCGCTCTGGCGTAACTATTTCCTTCGCTGATGTTGTAGCACCTGCTGCTAAGGCAGGCTTACTTGCTGAAGCTGAAGAAAAAGCTGACAAGATCCAAAAGCAGTACGACCGTGGTTTGATTGCAGACTCCGAGCGTCGCCAGGAACTAATCGAAGTATGGACTGACACAACCAACAAGGTTGCCGAAGCTATGCAGGAAAACTTCCCGACCACTAACCCGGTTTGGATGATGGTTAACTCTGGTGCGCGAGGCAACATGCTTCAGATTCGTCAGATTGCAGGTATGCGTGGTCTGGTAGCAAACCCAAAGGGTGAAATTATTCCTCGCCCAATCAAGAGCAACTTCCGTGAAGGTTTGTCAGTACTTGAGTACTTCATCTCCACACACGGTGCTCGTAAGGGACTTGCTGATACTGCGCTTCGTACTGCTGACTCGGGTTACCTAACTCGTCGTCTAGTTGACGTTTCACAGGATGTCATCATCCGTGAAGAAGACTGTGGTACCGATCGTGGAATTACCAAGGTTATTCGCAAGGCCGATGGCTCTGCTGAAGACTTCTTGGATACCACAATCGCATCTCGCTGCTTGGCAGAAGATGTAGTTGTAGCTGGCAAGACATTATTTGAAGCTGGCAAAGACATCGGCATCTTAGACATCGATGACATGGTCGCTGCTGGAGTTGACGAAATCAAGGTTCGCTCAGTTCTAACTTGCGATAGTCGCTTTGGTACTTGCGCTCGTTGTTACGGTCGCTCCCTTGCAACATCCAAGTTGGTTGACATTGGTGAAGCCGTTGGCATCATCGCTGCTCAGTCAATTGGTGAGCCAGGAACTCAGCTAACTATGCGTACCTTCCACACTGGTGGCGCTGCATCTGATGGCGGTGACATCACTCACGGTCTACCTCGCGTAGTCGAACTTTTCGAAGCTCGTACTCCAAAGGGTGTTTCGCCAATCTCAGCTGCAACTGGTCGAGTTCGCATTGATGAATCAGATAAGTCAAAGAAGGTCATCGTTATTCCTGATGATGGTTCCGAAGAACTGGAATACCCAGTTTCTAAGCGTGCCAAGTTGGTAGTTGAAGATGGTCAGAATGTCACAGCTGGTGATTTGATTCTTGTTGGTAAGCCAGATCCCAAGGAAGTTCTTCGTATCCGCGGACCACGTCAGGTTCAGATCCACTTAACTGATGAAGTTCAAGAGGTCTACCGCTCACAGGGTGTATCGATTCACGATAAGCACATCGAAGTAATCGTGCGCCAGATGTTGAAGCGAGTAATCATCGTTGAACAAGCTGAGTCCACATTCCTAACCGGTGAACTTGTTGAGCGTTCGGCATACGAAAACGACAACCGTCGTCTAGTTGCTGAAGGTGGCAAGCCAGCATCAGCTCGTCCAGAGCTAATGGGTATCACCAAGGCATCACTTGCAACTGAGTCATGGTTGTCGGCTGCATCATTCCAGGAGACCACTCGTGTTCTTACGGATGCTGCAATCAACGGCAAGCGCGATCCATTGCTTGGCCTAAAGGAAAACGTAATCATCGGAAAGTTGATCCCAGCAGGTACCGGTCTTCCGCGTTACCGCAATGTCAAGGTCGAACCAACCGAAGAAGCCAAGGCAGCCGTCTACGCCGCAATGAGCGTCTACGACGACTACGACTACGGCGACTTTGGTCAGGCATCGGGCGAAGCAGTTCGCTTGGAAGATTACGACATGGGCCAATACCGTTCCTAAAAAGTAAGACTCAAAACAAGGCCGAGCAGAAATGCTCGGCCTTGTTTGTTTTTCCAGCACATGTTTCTATCGTGGGTAAACCCCGTCTTTTTGCTTCCCTTGGATGCCACTGACCTATCGTTTAACAAGTATCTACGGTCAAGATTTCGTTATGACTAAAGGAATACTACGGGGCAGTGTTAAAGGCATTTAAAATATGAGACAAAGTGGCATTTCTAAATCGCACACAGCCATAGCCTTATCAATTCTATTTTTTGTAGCGCTGCTGTCGGTGTTCCCTGCATATCCCACGAATGCAGTTTCAGACCCGGTTTCAGTTCAAGTCATTTCAGCAGGATGCGCAGCGCTTCCTGTGCAAACAAACTTATTTGCGTGTTACCAAGCGGACGATTATGTTTCTGCGACCAAATCTTGGCCAGATTCCTCAGGCAATAATCGCCACGTAACCAGCGATCTATTTACGAGTACTGCACCAACTCTTGCAACGACAACTGTAAACACAAATGGCGTTACTTTGAGCTTTAAAACTCTAACAGGATCAACATCGCAAGGGTTAAAGTTCCCAGTTGGAGTGCTACCAGAAACTTACACACTTTTTCACATTGCGCGCTACAACGGTAATGAAGGAAGAATCTTTGACGGCGTAACTAGCAACTGGTTGTCAGGGTTTTGGTCAAGCAATGCGGGAGTGGCATTTCACAATGGATGGCTAACTCCTGTAGATGATATTCACACAACAAATTGGGTACTTTCCTCAGACCAGAGAGACCTTTACCGAAGTAATGGTCAGCAACGCAGTAGTTCAATTGGTGGCAATGTTGCGGATAGAATTTCCATTAATTTTGGTCTTGCTGAAAATTCATCATGGGAAGTTGCCGAAGTTATAGTTTTTGATCGCGCCTTGACATTAACTGAAATTTATAACA
>JGI25909J50240_1000470_pt1 | contig 10311 bp, 9 predicted proteins | sample LauGreSpBDMM15DD_2_FD_50240 | JGI IMG/M metagenome (IMG submission 50240) | reverse complement strand
CGGCACGTGTTCCTGGATTTGAGGCCTTGCGACTAAAGAGCAGCTGGGCAGGCCACTACGATATGAACACGCTAGACCAAAATGTCATTTTGGGTGCCCATCCCGATATAGACAATTTGCTCTTTGCAAATGGCTTTAGTGGTCATGGCCTGCAGCATTCACCAGCCATTGGTCGGGCTTTATCTGAGCTGATCACGTATGGAGAATTTAGAACCCTTGATTTGGGCGCTTTTGGTTGGAGCCGCGTGATTGACAGCCGTCCTTATTTTGAAGCCAATATTATTTAAGTGGGCGTTTCAAAAAATGAAAAATCTCAATTTACAAGCCGCCATGATTGACCTAGACGGCACCATGGTCGATACCATTGGCGACTTTGAAGTTGCTCTCAACCGCGCCCTGACTGACCTGAACATTCCGACGGCCAATCGAGCCTTGATTGAACGCGGCATCGGCAAAGGCTCAGAGCACCTTATACGCACAGTGCTGCTACACCAATTGGCATTGCCAGAAGTTGCTAGCCATCAGCACGAAGTTGAAAAATTATTCACGCCCGTTTGGAAGCGATACGAGCACCATTACCTAAGCATCAACGGTGAGTTTTCAAAGGTCTTTCCGGGTGTGATGGAAGGCCTCGAACTTCTTAAAGGCATGGGTTTGCCATTGGCTTGCCTGACCAACAAACCTCTGTCGTTTACAACGCCATTGCTAAAAGACAAAGGCCTTGCGGCGTACTTTGAGCAAGTTTTTGGGGGTGACAGTTTTGAGCGAAAAAAACCAGACCCTCTGCCGCTTCTTAAAACTTGTGAAGCTTTGCGAAGCAGTGCGCCGCGCACCCTGATGGTGGGTGACTCAAGCAACGACGCGCAAGCGGCTCATGCCGCAGGCTGTCCTGTGGTGCTGATGACCTATGGATACAACCACGGCGAACCCATTCAAAACACTCCCGCCTTGGCTTGGTTAGATTCGCTGGATCAATTGCAATCATTGGGCATCAAAGAACTGTCTTAGCCAGCCCTTTGAAAGTTGGTAGATCAGTTTTATTGCAAAGTGATCTTTGCGTCAGAGATCACTTTTTGCCACTCTTGGGTATCGGTCGCTAATTTTTTAGTGAAATCTGCCGGCGTGCCACCGATTCCGTCAATCCCCATTTTGGCCAATTGCTCTTTCACCTGAGGATCTTTTAGTACTTTATTGAAAGATGCATTCAGTTTATTGACCACAGACTGAGGCATGCCAGCAGGGCCGAAAACGCCAAACCAGGTCATAGAGATGAAACCCGGCAGTTGTTCGCTGATGGCTGGTAACTCTGGTACCAAGGGCGAGCGATCGGGAGACGAAACGCCTAAAGCCCGCACCTTGCCGTCTTTGGCCTGTAGGTAGCCTGAAGAAAAACTATCGAACATGACATCTAATCGCCCAGCNATNAGGTCTGGCATGGCCAATGCGGTTCCTTTGTAGGGGACATGTGCCATNTTGATTCCAGACAAGGCTTGAAAACGCTCGCCAGAAAGGTGNGGAATACCGCCATTTCCAGCCGATCCGTAATTCAATTTNCCAGGATTTTTCTTNGCTAACTCNATGAATTCTTTGACTGTTTTAGCTGGGGAGCTGACAGGAACGACCATGATGGAAGGCGACTGGGCCAGATAAATAACTGGGCTGAAACTCTTGGTGGGGGAATAGGGCGTTTTGGGGTTTAAAAGNGGCCCAATGACGTGCGTGCTGTTGGTGGTTAAAACAATGGTGTAGCCATCAGGTTCAGCTTTTGCAACCGCATCAGCACCGATCATGCCGGCAGCGCCTGCGCGATTTTCAATAATGATGCTTTGTCCGAGGTCTTGGGAAACCTGCTGGGCAACGATGCGTGCGACGTTATCAGTTCCACCTGCAGGCGGAAAAGGGACTATCATTTTGATAGGACGAACGGGGTAATCTTGAGCTGTTGCAAGGCTGGTTGCAGTAAGCGAAAGCGCAAGCATTGAAAAACACAGAAGTTTTTTCATCATTTCCTCTTTTTTGATGACGGATTTTGAGACTATCGTAATGTAAAAACACATCACGAAAAATGCAAAAGGAATTATTTTGACTTTGACACATGGCTCTTCAAGCNAATTTAGCATTGAAACTTCAACTCGGCCTACATCTGATGTTGAACGTCAGAAAATATTGNCCAAGCCTGGTTTTGGCAAACACTTCACAGACCANATGGTTGCCATCGATTGGACTTTNGCAAATGGTTGGAAGGCACCCCGTGTCGTCCCCTACGGACCTTTGATGCTCGACCCCGCTTCATTGGTGTTGCATTACGCGCAAGCTATTTTTGAAGGGCTCAAAGCCTATCAACACGCCGATGGCTCGATCTGGGCCTTTCGACCTGAGCTCAATGCAGCCCGTTTTGCCAAGTCTGCAGAGCGTTTAGGTCTACCAGAACTTCCTGAAGAATTATTTCTTCAGTCGATCCAAGAACTTGTCAGTATCGATGCCAAGTGGCTTTCGCAAACACCGGAAACCAGCTTGTACTTGCGTCCCTTCATGATCGCCGATGAAAGTTTTTTAGGTGTTCGCGGCGCTGAAAAAGTGGCCTTTTATGTCATTGCAAGTCCAGCCGGCCCCTACTTTGAAAACGGTGTGTCATCTATTCCGATATGGGTTTCTGCCCACCACACTCGCGCAGCCAAAGGCGGCACAGGCTACGCCAAGTGCGCTGGCAACTACGCAGGCTCATTGGCGCCACTTCAAGAAGCACGCAAAAATGGGTGTGCACAAGTTTTGTTCTTAGATGCACAACACGGGCAGTTCCTAGAAGAACTCGGCGGGATGAATATTTTCGTTGTGTACAAAGATGGCTCGCTTGCAACCCCAGCCTTAAGCGACAGCATATTAGCGGGCGTGACACGTCAGAGCATCATTGAAATTGCAGAGGCTGATGGTCGTCGCGTTGACGAGCGTCAAATTAGTTTAGAGGAAGTGCGAACAGGGCTGGCCAATGGCGATATCACCGAGCTCTTCGCCTGCGGTACAGCAGCTGTTCTTTTTCCGATCAGCATTCTAAAAAGCCACAGCTTTTCTTACAGTATTCCCAATGCTGAAGCAGCCAAAGTCAGCCTGTCTCTGCGTCAGAAGCTAACAGACATTCAGTATGGCCGCGAAAAAAATAGCGGTAACTGGATGCGCAAATTGACATCGGTACACAACTAAACCTCAACCTCCCTATATTTCATGTGAATTAGGATATGACGATGACCGGAATCAATGAATTGGCCCCCACTGGAAAGCTGCGGGCTGGCATGAATTTAGGCAATAACTTGTTTACGCGTCAAAGTGAGTCTGGGGAATTGCTTGGCGTTAGTGTTGACTTAATGCAAGAGTTAGCCAAACGCCTTGGTGTCTCATTAGAGATGGTCATTTATGAGCAGCCTGGTCAAGTTGCAGACGATGCCACAAAGGGCGTGTGGGACATCGCCATCCTTGCCATTGAAAAAACCAGAGCAAAGACCATTTCATTTTCTCCGGGCATGACCGAAATTGAAGCGGGCTATGTTGTTCATCAGAACTCAACTTTGAAGAACACTGAAGAAGTAGATGTCAAGGGAATGAAAATTGCCGCTCCTGCAAAAGCAGGTTACGAACTTTACTTAAGGAGTGCTTTGAAAAATGCATCGATTGTTCAAACAAAAAACTTTGCTGATTCAATTCAAATATTCAATGACCATCAAGTTGATGTAATCGCCGGGCTNAAACCAAATCTCATTGAATCAATGCATAAACTTAACCANGGAAGGTTATTGCAAGGCANTTTCATGACGGTGAATCATGGCTTTGCTATCGCACTTGGTAAGGCCGCNGCAAATNCCTATTTGCAAAATTTTGTGAAAGAGTTGATNGAAACAGGCTTTGTTGCTAGGTCAATTGAAAAACATCAGATCAAAGGCTTGATTGCTATCAGTCCTTGAGTCGCCCTGATGAAAGCATATCCACAACCTGATTGACAAGCTTGTCGCATAGGCAACCGCCAAGCACTCGACCACCCAACATAATCTTCCATAACACCCTCGGAGTCAAAATATGGTCCATTTGAAAACAGACAAGATGCTTGCGCGTAAAGACAAGCATATCGGCTGGATTACTTTTAACAACCCAGCCCGTCTCAACGCTGTGTCCTTAGAAATGTGGCAAGGGCTGGCGGACATTGCGAACGACTTTGCAAACGATGACGAAATTCGGGTGGTCGTGGTGCACGGGGCAGGGGAAAAAGCCTTCGTGTCGGGGGCTGACATTTCAGAATTTGCCCAGCAGCGCAACTCTGCGGAAGCCACCGAAAAGTACGATGCAGTTGCCCAAGAAGGCACGCAAGCTTTGAAAAATCTCAACAAGCCCACGCTGGCCATGATTGATGGATACTGCATTGGAGGTGGCGTGGCTGTAGCCCTCAACTGTGACATGCGAATTGCGTCAGACCATTCTCGTTTTGCTGTACCTGCCGCCAAATTGGGCCTAGGCTATGAATACGATGGGGTTCGCAAGTTGGTGGATGTAGTGGGTCCTTCTTTTGCAAAAGAAATATTTTTTACCGCGCGGCAATTTAGTGCGTCCGAGGCTCTCACCATGGGCTTGATCAACCGCATGGTGCCCAAGGAAGATTTATTGGCTTATGTTCAGCAGTATGCGGAAACCATTGCGGCCAACGCGCCAATGACTGTAGCCTCCATCAAAACCATTGTGGGCGAAATTGTGAAAGACGAGTCAGTGCGCGACGTAGCCCATTGCGACCAATTGGTGGCAGCGTGTTTCAACAGCGCAGACTTTACTGAAGGGCGCACCGCCTTCATGGAAAAACGGAAGCCAGTTTTCACAGGCCGCTGAATTTGCTGCGCTCAACCCCGAAAGACACACCATGAAACTTCCTCTTTCTGGCCTGCGTGTTCTGGACCTGACGAATGTCTTGGCCGGCCCCTATTGCGGCATGGTCTTGGCAGACATGGGCGCCGATGTCATCAAACTGGAAAACGCCGACAAAGGCGACTCATCGCGCCAATTTGAGCCACAAGTCAACGGTGAGTCATATTGCTTTGCAGTGCTCAACAGAAACAAAAAAAGCATTGCCCTGAACCTGAAAGACCCGGCCGGTTTAAAGATCGCCCACCAGTTGGCTGCAAAAGCAGACATCGTGATGGAAAACTTTCGACCGGGTGTGGTGAAGCGCATGGGGATAGATTACGACAGCATCCGCACAAACAACCCCAGCGTGATCTACGCATCTATGTCTGGCTTTGGCCAAACTGGACCCTATGGCCAAAAAGGCGGATTTGACATCATTGCCCAAGGCATGTCGGGCATCATGATGATGACCGGCCATCCTGGTGGTCGGCCTGCCAAAGTTGGCATCGCCATGAACGACATTGCAAGCGGCGTCACCGCGCTTTCTGGCATTTTGGGCGCACTGATTGGCAAGCTGCGTTTTGGCGAAGGGCAATACCTGGAAACCTCCCTGTTGGAAGCTGGACTGGCCTGGACGCCCTGGGAATTTGGCGCTTATTTTGGCTCCGGCGAAATCCCCATTGCCACCGGCACGCGACATCGGCGCGCAGCACCTTATCAAGCATACAGAACCTTGGACGGTTATGTCACCGTAGGTGCAGGATCGCAAAAAATGTGGGTGATTTTTTGTGAAAAAGTGATGGCACGACCCGACTGGCTTCAGCGCCCAGACTACCTGACACAGGCCTTGAGGGTTAAAAATGTAGATGCGCTTGAACAAGACATTGAATCGGTCATGACGCAACAAACGACCACCCATTGGGTGAAGCTGTTAGATTCAGTGGGTATACCTGCTGGACCGGTTTTTGGTTATGAGCAAGCCCTAAAAGACCCGCATGTGTTGGCCCGACAAATGGTGCACGACATCGATCATCCCATCATTGGCCCCATGAAGACCTTGGGCTTACCTATCAAATCAAGTGGAACCTTGGCAAGCATTCGAATGCCGGCGCCATGGCTGGGTCAGCACTCTAAGTCTGTGCTTAGCGAACTGGGCTATTTAGAAGCAGAAATTGACACCTTATTTGCGAATGGCGCTGTGTTCGATCAATACCGCGATAAAAGCCCTAACAAATAACGCTGGCTTTCAACTGTCCACCGTTATTTTGGCGCGGCGAATCACTTCGCCCCATTTCAAGTTGTCAAGTCGCATTTGCTCGCTGATCTGGGCCAAAGGCATTCGGCCGATTTCTTCAACACCGGTCTTGCGCAAAGCTTGAACCACCTCCGGGTCATCCATGGTTGTGCGGAAAACTGAGCGCAATTTGTCCAGAGCTTCGGCAGGCACACCGGCGTTGGTCACAAAACAGTTCCAAGGTTTTTCATCAAAACCTTCAAACCCTTGTTCGGCAATGGTGGGAACATCGGGTAGGGCTCCTGAGCGTTTGGCTGAAGAAACGGCTATAGCGCGTATGCGACCTGTTTGGACATGAGGCATGGCCGGCCCAAGGGTTGAAACGGCCAGATCAACCTGCCCCCCGACCAAATCGGCCATGTACTGAGCAGCCCCTTTGTAAGGCACATGGTTCATGGNAATNCCTGCACGTTGCTTGAAAATTTCAGCAATTAAATGATGNGGTGAACCCACACCTGCACTGGCGCAATTGAGTTTGTTGGGGTTGGCTTTTGCATATGCAATTAATTCTTGCAAATTTCGAACAGGTACAGATGGATGTGCCACCAGCACAAAAGGTAACTCGCCCAGATGGACCAAGGGCGTGAAGGATTTNAGTGGGTCATAAGACACTTTGCGCATGTTGGGCACATAGGCAAAAGCGGTGCTGTCAATCAAATGAATGGTGTAACCATCGGGAGGTGCTTTCGCTGCAGCATCAGCCCCAATCGTTGTGCTGGCACCTGGCTTGTAATCAAAGACGATGGGTTGTCCCAATAATTTTTCAGCCTTACCTCCTACAATTCTGGCCCATTGATCGGCACCTCCGCCTGCAGGGTAGGGCACGATCAATTTGATAGGCTTTTCTGGATATGGCGCAGCCCACGCGCGGCCCATGAAACCCAAGCTAGCTGCACCAAGGCCGGCCCATTGAATCCATTCTCTTCTGCTGCTCATGTCTTGACTCCTGCTGATTGATCTAACTGTGTCAAGCTTCCATCATGAGCAAAAATGTTATTGGTGTCTAGTCCTATTGAAACAAAGCGGTAATTTTTTTCAAAAACAAGCCAACGCCAGCTGATTAAATAAAATTGCCAATCATTTATTTCAAGTGCAAAATCGTTACCAACTAAAGGAATTGCCACATGTTTGACCTTGCCAACAAAATAGCACTCATCACAGGTGCATCCCGAGGCTTGGGCTGGTCAATGGCCCAATCACTTGCAAAGGCTGGGGCCCATGTGGTCCTCAATGCGCGTGACGAAAAGCTTTTAAGCGAGCGTGTCAAAACACTCACTGAGCAAGGACTCTCCGCGCAATCTGCGGCTTTTGATGTCACCGATTTTGAAGCGGCTCAGGCGTGCATCAATGGCTTAAAGAAACAATGGGGAAAAATTGATATTTTGATTGCCAACGCCGGCATCAATCACAGGCAAGCCATACAAGATTTTGACTTAGAAAATTTTGAAAAAGTTATCAATACCAATTTCAAAGCAATATGGGTTCTTTGCAAAGCAGTAACGCCTTTGATGGTTGAGAAGAAAAATGGGCGCATTATCTTGATAGGTTCAATGAGCGCTATCAATGCGAGGCCTTCCATTTCTGCTTATGTGGCCAGCAAAGGTGCCGTGCATGCTTTGTGTAAGCAACTGGCAGTGGAGCTTGCACCCAATTTGATCACTGTGAATTGCATTGCACCAGGTTTTTTTGCAACGGAAATGAACACTGCCTTGGTAGAAGACCCTCAATTCACCAAATGGGTCAAAGAAAGAACGCCGGTTGGTCGGTGGGGGCGGATAGAAGAAATTGGTCCTGCGGCTGTCTTTTTAGCCTCCGATGAAGCATCTTTTGTAAATGGATTAATTATGACGGTTGATGGCGGATTTACCTCTGCGATGTAGTTCAAATCTTGGGCGCCGACAGCGTATTGAGTCGCAANATTTCCTCAGCGCTCAGCTCAACGATTTGAACAATTTCTTCTAACTGTGCAGGGGTTCGTGCGCTTGCAATCGGAGCGCAAACTTGGGGGTGCGAGCGCAACCAGGCCAAGGCGATTGCCGAAACTGGTGCGCTGCGTGCTTGAGCGATTTCGCGCAAAGCGTCTATGATTTTCCAGTTTTGATCTGAATAAAACTCAGCCACACCTTCTGCCCGAACCGACTCAATTTTTACACCAGGACTGTATTTGCCTGACAAAAATCCACGCGCAAGACCATAAAAAGGGAACGCACCTAAGCCGTTGGAAGCAAGCACTGGAGCTTGCTCAGATTCAAACGGTTCTCGATGCACCAAGTTGTAGTGGTCTTGTAGTCCGATATAGGAGGGCAGGGTATGTTTGGCTGAGATGCTCAGCGCCTCTTGCAGGCGTGCACCGGTATGCTGCGAAGCAGCGATATAACGCACTTTTCCTGCTTTGATTAACTTGTCGTAAGCTCCCAAGGTTTCTTCCATAGGGACTTTGGCATCATCGCGGTGTGAGTAATAAATATCGATGTAATCAGTTTGCAAACGGCGCAGTGAATCGTCGCAAGCAGCCAAAATATTTGCAGCCGACAAGCCAGGCCGGGTATCGAGAAGTGCAACCTTTGTTGCAATGACAAATTTTTGGCGATCTTGCCTTTTGAGCCAATGGCCAATCAGTGTTTCTGACTCACCGCCNTGATTTCCAGGCTTCCACTGTGAATAAACATCAGCAGTATCGATGAAATTGCCGCCATGAGATTCATATGCATTCAGCACAGCATTCGATTCTTTTTCGTCGGCACTCCAGCCAAAGACATTGGCGCCAAGGCAAAGTGGGTGAACGCGTAANTCAGTTTTTGGAATTTTAATCATGGACTTGCTGGTTCAGTGTTGTGCATCAAGGTCGAGAGGGTAGATAGGGCGGCGCACATTTTTGAAGTCTAAAACGCTGAAATCAGAAGTGCAAACGCCTACCCCGGAGCATTCAACAATTGAGCTTGCCAAATGACCAAACCCCGCGCGCCAGTGCACTCGGCTCTTCAGCATCAGAAAGCGCTTTTTGTTTGGGTCAATCCCCTGGGAGGCGAAACATTCAATGTCATTGGGCTCTTGTTGGCGCGAGATGACAACGATCTCTACTTTGCCCGTATCTAGCACTGCGGTTGGCCCCATGTCCATCTGAACCCCTTTTGACATGGGCCCACGATTGACAAAGCGGCCGTCAGACAGATGTTTCACGGTGCCGCTCACCTTGAGAGCTTGCCCCTTCAGACCTAGGCTTGGCATGTCTAGCTTGCCGCCTAGCATCAGCGTGATCTGTGCGCCCAACCCCGCCTTCTGCATTTCGCTAACAGCTTGAGGATCAAACACCGCAAACGCTGCCACATCTTCGAGGCCAGATTGCAGAATGCCATCGAGCACCGCCATCGTGTCCATCGTGCCACCAGAGGCGGCGTTGTCGTAGTGGTCTAGTAGGACCACCGGACCAGGACTTGTATTGGGATCGATTGCACGCGCACGGGCTAGGGACTTCTCAAGAGGTTCTACCTGATAGACCCATTTTGCGCGGTCTTTCCATGCCATGTCGAGCAGCTCGTTACACCAACGCTTAGCCAGAGCAGGGTCGTTGTCGGTGACCACCACCGCCGATAGTCCAGCATTCACGATGTCTGCATGTGGAAATCCGACGAACAAGCTGGCACACAGTGCGCCTTGTTTTTCCATTTCTGCAGCTCTCTCTTGAATTTCACGATTTGGCGAGTCCAGGCTGGACTGGCGCATGACGTGCGGCAACATGGGCCGTTGCCCCCAAGCCATGGAAGGAGTTGCTTTGCCGGCGAGCATAGAGAAAAGTGCAGTCCCTGCACGTCGACCCGTTTCGTAAACATCGACATGCGGATAAGTTTGGTAGCCTGCAATCACGTCAGCGTTGTCCACCATCGCAGGGTAGACATTGGCATGCATGTCGAGTGCAACGCCTATGGGTGTATGTGGCGCAATGCGTCGCAGGCGAGCAAGTAACTCACCTTCACCATCAGGGTAACTTTCAGTCACCATGGCGCCATGCAAATCTAGAAGGATGGCGTCACAGCCTTCGGATACTGCATCGCAAATTCGTTGGCACATGTACTCGTATGCTTTATCTTCGACCAGGCCGCTTGGCCAAGCATGGCCAGAAACTGGTAAGGAGATGGTGG
>JGI25909J50240_1000462_pt1 | contig 10372 bp, 7 predicted proteins | sample LauGreSpBDMM15DD_2_FD_50240 | JGI IMG/M metagenome (IMG submission 50240) | reverse complement strand
TGGAGTTTATGGCAATATTTCTTTGATAGTGATAGAACCTTTCAATATCGATTTCGTTGGTTGAGGAAATATCGCCTTCGACAAGGATATTATGATCCATAAATGTTTCCATATATTCATGGCACAGAATAAAGCGAGTCTTGGTCAAATGAAATATAATCGTAGTCCATTCATAGTATTCGTCAATATAGATTTCCATCTCAGGATACTTCTCATAGAGAGCACTCAACCGATTACCCTCGTATTCGAAAAAGATGTTCTCAAAGAAGCTTTTCCTCTTTTCAATGTCATCCTTGACACCATCATTAAATCCAATCCGGTGCAACTTATTGGCAATTAGATCCACAATATCATTAGTATTGGTGTGGCTCTCGATGCACTTGAATGCAAAGGAAGCGACAGTCGCCATTTTGCTTTGGGGAACTGCGAGCTGAGAAGTTGAGAGCTGAGACGATAAGATACAAAGGGGAGCTGGTAGGCTTGTGTCTTCTGGAGTATTACTATTTTGTATATTTGAGGAGTTACCAGATATTTTTTTTTTCAATAATTATTAATAAAAAGACAAGTTATTACATGATCAATTTAAAAGGTAAGGTATGTAAACAATATTAATATTATATTAATTTTAAATTTAAATATTATATTGCGTTATATATATATAATGTACATACCTTGTCCAATTGGTAAAAATGAAAAAGGAGAAATGTGTTTTGCTACTGGTAATAATAATGATATTTGTATTGTAAATGGAGGCATTCAACACCATTTAAATAATGTTGTTGAACATTACAGTATTCCAATTACACCTACAATAGCATGTCCACCAGGTTATACGTTAAAAAATGGTTTATGTGTACAACCATGCCCTAATGGTTTTGCTGACAATGGTATACTATGTAATTTAAATCGAGTTAAAAAACAAATTCCACCATCAAGAACTTGTCCTTCAGGTTATAGCCTCCAAGGTGCCTTATGTAAACAAACATGTCCTATAGGTTCTACTGATGATGGTTTATTTTGTAGATCAATGCAACCCAAGCGCCAAACTATGAAACAAAATCCACCGGCTAATGCTTGTCCATCAGGTTATATCCTCCAAGGTGCTTTATGCCGACAAGCATGTCCCGCTGGTTCTACTGACGATGGTTTATTTTGCAGATCAGTTCAACCCAAAAACATGGTTCCTCCAATTACACAATGTCAACCAGGTTATGTTATACGAGGTGGTTTATGTGTTGAGCTATGTCCCGCTGGTTCCACCGATGATGGTTTATTTTGCAAGTCAATTCAAGCTAAGAGCCAAGTTCCTCCTACTATGGAATGTGGATCTGGTTACACTCTTAGAGGAGGATTATGCTTTAAAAATTAATCGTTATTATAAAAATATAAATTATTTATTAATTGAATATACTTAATTAATAAACAATGATATAAGAATATGATATAATTTTAAATTATAACTAGTATAATAATTATGGATTATGGTTTTGTTAAATTAATTAGGTTTGATTCATCTGGTAATGTTGGTATTGGTACTAATAAACCTCAAGCAAAGTTAAATATCCATGGTAATGTTGATATATCAGGTAATCTTCTTCCTACTCAAAATATTACTCATGATATTGGTTCATCCACTAAACGGTGGCGCGATATATATCTATCTGGTAATACTATTGATTTAGGTGGTACTTTGATACAAAAAGAAGAAAGTGGGGGTATTAAAATAGCTGACAGTTCCGGTAATACTCTTGATGGAAAATTTAATAATTTGGATATTAGTGGAAATGCTACTATTAATGGGAATGCTATAATAGCAGGTACTATTATAGGAAATCTTATACCTAGTAGTAATTTAGTCTATGATCTTGGTGCTCCTGATAAACGCTGGCGTGATATTTATTTATCCGGTAATACAATTGACATAAGTGGCACCCGAATAAGTCGTCATACTAACGGTAATATGATGGTACATGACGTACAGGGAAAGATATTAGGGGTTACTATGGATCATATTGACTTGAGTGGCACCGTCATCCGAAAACATGTAGATGGCAGTATCGCATTTACTGACGTTTCAAGTAATCGAGTAATAGGTCGTTTTGGCGATATCGATGTTTCCGGTAATGTTAGTGCCACGGGTAATGTTACATCCAATAATATTCAATGTCAAAATTTGACTGTTAGTGGAACCACTACCACAATTAACTCTACAACAGTTACTGTTCAAGATCCTATNATAACATTAGGTAGTGATATTACTAATACCAAAGACAAAGGTATTGAATTCAAATATGGTGCTAGTAAAATAGGTTTCTTTGGATATGATGATTCAACTGGTAATTTAACATTCTTAAAAGATGCAACCAATACCAGTGAGGTATTCAGTGGTACTCAAGGGACAATAGAAGGATTAACTTTTAAGAGTACTATCTTAAATGGTACAGCACCATTAACTGTTACATCAAGTACTTTGGTTACGAATCTAAATGCAGATCTGTTAGATGGATTAGATAATAGTCAATTTATGAGAACAGATATTAGTACAAGTACAACTGGGACTATAACCTCAAGCAGTACAATAACAGGAACACGATTAATATCCAATATAGCCAATGGAACAGCACCTTTATCAGTAACTTCAAGTACCCTTGTTACTAATCTGAATGCAGATCTGTTAGATGGATTAGATAATACCAAATTTATGAGAACTGATATTAGTACTAGTACGACTGGAACTATAACCTCAAGCAGTACAATAACAGGAACACGATTAATATCCAATATAGCCAATGGAACAGCACCTTTAACAGTAACTTCAAGTACCCTTGTTACTAATCTGAATGCAGATCTGTTAGATGGATTAGATAATACCAAATTTATGAGAACAGATACAAATACAAGCACGACAGGGAATATTGGTATTGGGACAATAAATCCAATAACAAAGTTGCATGTATTAGGAACAACTAGCTATGAATCCATGACATCTAATCCAATTGGATCAAGTTTAACTATTTCTACCACAACAGGTAGTCAACGTTTACATCTTGGTGCATATTATACCGGAGGAACTGGATCTGCATGTGCAATTCAATCAAGTGATTTTTATAATAGTGTTGATAATGCACAAAATTTAATATTAAATCCAATAGGCGGTAATGTAGGAATTGGTATTGCAAATCCACGAGCAAAACTTGACGTGAATGATACCGGGGCAATGATTATTCCTGCAGGAACAACTGCGCAATTACCAAGCGCACCTGTTCTTGGTATGTTGAGACTAAATACTACTACAAATAGGTTGGAATTTTATAATATTTTGGGTTGGCAAACCCTAGCATTAGCTAATTTTATTGCAGATATTCTTGTGGTTGGTGGTGGTGGTAGCGGTAGTGCATCTCATGGTGGTGGTGGTGGTGCTGGTGGGTTTATATTACGACTAAACTATGTTGTTTATACTGGTAATTCATATAGTGTAATTATCGGAGCAGGAGGAGCAAACTCAGGTACCTCGACCTCATTAGGAAATGACGGCAATGACACCACTTTTGGTACCATAGTTGCAGGAGGAGGTGGTGGTGCTGGTATAGGTTATAACTCGAATACGACAAGTGGTAGAGCAGGACGAGCAACTAATGGTAATGGTGGTGGAGCAGGAGGAGGAAATCAGGCTGGTACTGGAGGTAGTGGTAATGGTTCAGGTTTTAATGGTGGTAATAGTGTAAGCAATGGTACAGCAGGTGCTGGTGGAGGTGGTGGTGGAGCAGGAGCTGCGGGATCAAATGCAACGGGAAGTGGTTCAACAAGTGCTACAGGTGGGGTTGGTGGGATAGGAGTTGCATACCTTGGGACTTATTATGCAGGTGGTGGGGGTGGTGGAGGATGGACTACAAATGGTGCAAGTGGCGGTCTCGGTGGTGGTGGTAAAGGTGGTAATCCAAGCGGATCTGGAACTGCTGGAACTGCAAATACAGGTGGTGGTGGTGGAGGAGCTGGTGATGGAGGTGTCGGTGTTGGTGCTGCTGGTGGTAGTGGAATAATTATTATAACAACATCATCAAATGCATTATTTTCAGCAGGTCTAATTGTCACAACCACAAATACTAATGGTTTAAATACATATAAAATTACAAGTGGTACAGGCACAATGTCATTTACCTAATTTTCTTAATCAAGATATTTTATATGTGGGATTAAAAATTTAATTATAAACTAAATATACCTAAAAAGAAATCATAACATTATAATTATAAACAATGATTCTATCTCATTTACAACGTTTACAACACATTAAAAAGATACAACACATTCAATGTATTAAAAATATTCAACGTACTTATTCTAAAATTTATTCTCTACCTTCACAACATCAGGTTTTACGTCAAAAAGTAATTGCGATTGAGGAAACACAAAAGCGTACCAAAGATATTATCTCACGTGATAAATTTATGACATCCTTTCCTGAGCTTGCTCACTACATTGAAGATGAAAACCTACGTACAACTCTTAATGAATTAGAAAAAAATACTTGGCCACGTGGAGACAAGTATCTTGATAAAGTATATAATCTGTCATATCCTGAAAAAACATGGTTTCGAATGTGTATTGTTACTCTTCTTGAAAGAACTAAACCTGAACCAATTTCAGATGAAATGGTTTCTTTTTTAGAGAAATACCTTGTGGAAAAGAAAGTGTTATAAATAAATTAGTTAAAACAAGTTAACTTATATTATTATCTTTTAATAATATAACTATGAACGATTTTTCTTTTGGAAGGAAGATAAAGTTTGATACATCAGGTAATCCTATTATCAATGCTAATATTTTACCTTCTACTACTCTAGTTTATGATCTTGGTTCACCTAATAAACGTTGGCGAGATATTTATCTATCCGGCAACACCATTGACCTAGGTGGTACTAAAATACAGAAAGAAATAGGTGGAGGTATTAAAATAGCAGATGCTTCCGGTAATACTCTCGATGGTAAGTTTAATAATATAGACATATCAGGTAATGCAACCATAAATGGAATCATTAATCAGGTAACGCGATTAGACGTATCAGGATCCATCTTACCTACTCGTAATCTAGTTTATGATCTTGGTGCTCCAGATAAACGCTGGAATGATCTCTATTTATCAGGTAATACCATTGACCTGAGTGGTACTTTGCTATCTAGACATACTGATGGTAGTTTGATGGTTCATGATAGTAATAGTAATATGGTTAATTTACGTGCAAATAATATAATTGCTGATGGTAATTTGACTGTTAGTGGTACTACCACTACAATCAACTCAACTACAGTAACTGTTCAGGACCCTATTATTACATTAGGTAGTGATATTACTAATACTAAAGATAAAGGAATTGAATTCAAGTATGGTACAAGTAAGATAGGTTTCTTTGGATATGATGATTCAACTGGTAATTTAACATTCCTTAAAGATGCATCTAATAATAGTGAAGTATTTAGTGGAACTCAGGGAACAATTGAAGGATTAGCATTTAAAAGTACTGTTGCATCAGGAACCGCGCCTTTGACTGTGGTATCGAGCACTCTTGTCACTAATTTAAATGCAGATCTATTAGATGGATTAAATAGTGATAAATTTATGAGAACGGATATTAGTACAAGTACGATAGGTGATATGACTATAACTGGAAACGTAGGAATTGGGATTAATAATCCGCAATCAAAGCTGCATATTTTGGGAGATGTACGAGTATTAGGTCAACCAGACAACCAAGGAGCTCCACAAGTTGGAAAAATATACGTAGGAGGACAAAATAATGACTTTGATAATCAATATATTGTTTTTCCAAATCCATCATCAAGTGATGTTGGGAATGGAATGTATTGGTGGTCAAGCGATATGGTAATTGGACGTTTTAAGAATACATTCCGGTTGGCTCTCAAAGAAACACATGGTGGATCTTTGGGCTCTGCGCTAAAAGACATTATTGCGGTAAATGTAACAGACAGTGGTGGCTATAATTACGTAAGTAGCATAGCTTTGAATGGTCCGACAATAATAGATGGTTATCGAATACCAGTTGGTGGTATTATTGGAGGTTTTGAAGGTACGTACTTATCAACAAACTCAGCTAGTAGATTATTAATAGTTAAAAACCCTATATATACAATTGACAAATTAACCCCCTTGGGAATAAAAAGTTTAATGAATGGTTCTGCAATTGGGGCTAATTATAATGCAAACGTTATTTATAATTCTTGGGTCATCACAGGCAATGTACTTACATTTCATATTGGGTTTTTTGATGGGACGAACACGAAAGTCGCTCAAATAGTAATGTCTAATATTTCATCAGGGATTGATATATACCAATCAGCTGCCTACTATTGGGCTAGCGATGTATTGGCAAGTTCAAGTTGGACAACATCTGGTGGATATCCACCAAATAGACTACCCAGTACTGCTGGTTCTACTGCATATGGTGTAATCCAACTTCAAGTATTTATATAATTTATTATCACTATTAGTATAATGATTAATGACTGATTATAGTTTATATAAGAAGCTTCGGTTTGATTTATCTGGTAATATAGGTATCGGTACCAATAGACCACAATCTAAAGTTGATATATCTGGTAATGTTCAAGTATTAGGTCACGTTACTCCATCTGTGTCTTTGAATTATGATTTAGGTTCGACTACAAAGCGTTGGCGCGATATCTATTTATCTGGTAATACTATTGACCTGGGTGGCACTCTCATATCAAAAGAAGCTAATGGTGGTATTAAAATAGCTGATAATTTGGGAAATACTCTTGATGGTAAGTTTAACAACTTAGTTATTAATGGAGCAATTAATCAGGTAACACGGCTGGATGTTTCCGGGTCTATCTTACCTACCCGTAATTTAGTCTATGATTTGGGTGCTCCAGATAAGCGCTGGAATGACCTCTATCTCTCAGGTAACACTATTGATCTCAGTGGTACTCTTTTATCTAGACATACTGATGGTAGTCTTATGGTCCATGATAGTAACAATAATATGATCACAGGACGATTTGCTGATGTTACCGCGACAGGGAATATCGGTGTCGGAACTGATAAACCTCTATATAAAATGCATGTAATTGGCAATACCCGTATTCAAGGCAATCTGATGGTCAATGGCACGACAACAGTTGTTGATACTAATGTTAACACTACTGAAATGCTTGAAATTACTAATGATGGGACGGGTCCTGCTTTACGTGTTACACAAACAGGTGTTCAACCCATAGCAGATTTCTGTGATGATGCTTCTAATAATGTTGTTGTTAGAATTGCTGATAGTGGTAATGTTGGTATTGGAACTCTAACACCGCAAACCAAGTTGCATGTCATGGGAAATGTTAAAGTAAATGGCGATGTTTCAGCAAACAACTTTTATGGAAAACTCAAGTGGACAGATGTCAGTGGTGCTCCACCATATGAACTACCAGTAGGTAGTGTCGTAGTTTACGATGGAATCGCACAATTAGATTCATCCTTTGTTCCTGCAGATGGTCAAACATTTAATAGAGTTGATTATCCAGAACTGGCTAATGCGCTCAATATTCCTGGAAATCAAGTAACTTTTACCGTACCAACATCATCAGAATATCAAGTAAATTGGAATGATAATAGCAGTAATTCAGTAAGTTATATAAGAAATAAACCTAATGTGTATGGAGATGAGAATGGTAATGTAGATGTATCGGGAAACATTAAATTAAAAGATGGTAGTATTAGCAGTCCAGTATTAACTTTTAGTAGTGATCTTAATACTGGTTTTTATAGAGCCGGTAATGATATATTGGGCTTTGTTACAGGTGGAAGTGAGCGGATGAGAATAGATGCTAATGGAAACACATCCTTTACAGGAAATATCGGAATAGGAACTTATAGTCCATTATTTCCCTTACAAATTAATGGAAGTTTATTAGCCGGTTCTATAACAGAAAAAATACATATCAATGCTACTAATATTGGATTTAATAGAAATACAGGTACAGGTACAATATTTGATTCAAATGCTTATGCATATCAATTTCAACATACTCAAAGTAATAATGGTGTATTAGATACATTATCATTACAAACTTTTAGCACTAATGGATCTGCAATTAATGGACAAGCTTTAGTTATAAATGGAAATGGAAATATAGGAATAGGAACAAATAGACCATTAAGTAATTTACATGTAAATGGAAACTTAATCGTTGCTAATGCTTTAACGTTATATTTACTTGCAACACCACAAATCAATGAATGGCAATATGTTGGTATAGTGTCGCCATCCGTAAAAATCACTTATGCATTTGCAACATCAACTATTGTTAAGGCAGTTCTAGCGGATGTATTTATTGGTGGATCATCTACAAATGACCATCAAAATATTGTATTGGGTCGAAGTCACTCTGGAATTCAAAACTGGGTAGAGGGTCGAAATGTTCGTCCAGGAAGCGTATTTGGAAATCATCAACGTCAAGTTGTGACATTAACATCATATGGAGAAGGTGATAGTTTTAGTTCTTTCTACGGTATTTGGCAAAGTTCTCAAACTATTCCAATAGAGACTAATGGAGATATGTATTTTTCAAATCTTGGAAACAGTGGTTCGTCTGGTTGGATTTATGTTGTTACACGTGGTTATTATCTTTAAAAATTTAGATAAACTATCTTAATCAGTGAATATCATCATTATTATATTGTAGTTATAATATAATAATGGCAACACCAAAGTTTTATGTCAAGGCAAGTTCCTATTCTAATATCAATCCATATCCAACTTGGAAAAGGGATGCTGATTATTGGGAAAAGGATATCTCAAACAACCTCTTCTACATGTCGGGAAACATAGGTATTGGCTACCCTATTCCGGCTGGTGGTTTAGTTGTTACTACTACTATTGGTATTGGGACAAGTGCGCCACAAGCAGCTTTAGATGTAAGTGGTAATGTATACTTGAGGGATGGTACTGCAACAGCACCTATATTGACCTTTAACACAGATACTAATACCGGTTTCTATCGACCAGGGAATGATACATTAGGTTTTGTTACTGGTGGAAGTGAGAGGATGAGAATAGATGCATCTGGTAATATGGGAATAGGAACCATAACACCCCGAGCAAAATTTGATGTAAATGATACAGGAGCTATGATTATTTCTGCAGGAACAACTGCTCAATTACCTAGCACACCAATTTTAGGTATGTTACGATTCAATATTACTACAAATCGTCTTCAATTCTATAATGCTAGTGGATGGTCATCATTAGGGGGGGTTAGTGCAATAGGTGGCAACCAAATATATGAGATAAATGGGTACCGCGTACATGTGTTTACAAGTGCAGGGGATTTTACAGTGTTAAATGGGGGAGAAATGGAGTATTTGATTGTAGCAGGAGGTGGAGGTGGAGGACGTCGTATAGGTGGTGGTGGTGGGGGCGGAGGTATACTATTTGGTACTCGAACAATACTAACTTCAATATCAAAAATTACAATAGGCAACGGAGGTGATGGCTCAGCCTTGGATAACTTTCGAGGAGGTAATGGAGGTAATACGACTTTTTTTGATGGTACTGTTACGCTCACAGCATTAGGTGGAGGAGGTGGAGGGTCATATAGTCAAGCAGCATCATCAAGTCCTGGTGGTTCTGGTGGAGGTGGGACTCATGGAGAAGTTAGTACAAGTACACTTGGAGGCATAGGTGGTGTACAAGGTAATAATGGAGGTAATGGTGGTCCAGGAAATAATCCTTATGTGGCTGGTGGTGGTGGGGGCTATTCTCAACCAGGCGAAGCATCAATATCAACAAAGGCAGGTGATGGTGGTAATGGTTATAATGGCATCAGTAGCTTTGGATCCGGAGTAGGGCATAATGGATGGTTTGGTGGTGGTGGTGGCGGTGCTTGGTGGAGTCCTACTATCATATTCACACGTGCTGCAACTGGAGGACAAGGTGGTGGTGGTACTGGTACAGCGGCTACTGGCAATAACTCGCAAATAAGTAATCCTGGTCTTATTAATACAGGTGGTGGGGGTGGTGGTGGTGGATGGACAGGTAGTGTGGGTATTCCAGGTGGCAATGGTGGTTCTGGTATTGTTATTATTCGTTATTTATTATAAACTTGTCTAATGCAAGATATATAAAAAGATATAAAATAAGTGAAATGCTCAATGCTCCAATATTAGTTTATTCTTTAATATTGAGATCATAGTGAGAAATTGTACTTTCCTAGCAAATCGACGCTCAATTAGCTTAAGCTTAATTTGGATTAGCCACCTTGCAACATATTTCCTAAAAACCATTCTAACTAACATGTATTTCAAAAAATGCTTTTTATCAATAGTATAATGTATATTTGCAAG
>JGI25909J50240_1000453_pt1 | contig 10447 bp, 9 predicted proteins | sample LauGreSpBDMM15DD_2_FD_50240 | JGI IMG/M metagenome (IMG submission 50240) | reverse complement strand
ATAAGTGCACCTTGAGCCTTTTTTGTCTCTAAATCGAGCAGGGCCAAGCCCTTCATCATCTCGGACACACGGCCAGATTTACCCAGAAATTGGGCTTTGGCATTTTCTAAATCCGCAGCAGTTGCACATTGCGCAAACTGAGATTGGGCTTGTTGCACCAGCGTATCGAGCTCGTTCATATCGTCTTAGGTTTGAAATGAAAAAGGGATTGAAGCTGTCTTGGGCTTCAATCCCTTGGGCCATCATGTCACCCGCCTGATAACGGCGGGCAGTGCAACCCGATCAGGCAGCTAAACGTGCTTTGACTTGATCGACGATGTGTCCAAAGGCTGCTTTGTCATGAACCGCCAAATCGGCCAGCATTTTGCGGTCNATNTCAATAGANGCNTTNCGCAGNCCATTGGCAAACTGGCTGTATGTCAAACCAAATTCACGCGAGGCTGCGTTGATACGGGCAATCCACAACTGACGAAACACACGCTTTTTGGCGCGGCGATCGCGGTAGGCATATTGACCCGCCTTCATCACCGCTTCTTTGGCGATGCGGTAAACATTACCGCGGCGACCGCGGAAACCTTTGGCGAGGGCTAAAACTTTTTTGTGTCTGGCTCTGGCCGTGACACCACGTTTAACGCGAGGCATATTAAATTCTCCTTGTTCGTCCGTTGATTACAGGCCAGCCATGGGCAGCATTTGCGCCATGTGACCCATATTGGTTTCATGCACACCTGTAGGACCACGCAAATGACGTTTGTTTTTGGTGGTTTTCTTGGTCAGGATGTGGCGCTTGAAGGCTTGACCGCGTTTAACGGTACCCCCTGGACGAACACGAAAGCGCTTTTTAGCGCTACTTTTGGTCTTCATTTTGGGCATTGAATGCTCCTTTTTGATTGTGCTCGTGAGGCGCGGCGTCACTGACGCAGACTTGTTAGCCCCGAGACACTTGTTTGCGTGGCCTTTTAGGCAGCGGCTGCTTGCGCAGTTTCTGCCGCGGGTTTGGCCACGCCACCCGTTTTTTTCTTGCCCGGCGCGATCATCATGACCATTTGTCGCCCTTCAAGCTTTGGAAACTGCTCAACCACAATCAGGTCAGCCAGTTCATCCCGAATTCTTTGCAACAACGCCATACCAATTTCTTGGTGGGTAATTTCTCGACCACGGAAACGCAAAGTGATTTTGCATTTATCGCCTTCGTCAAGAAAACGCTTGATGTTGCGCAATTTGATGTTGTAGTCACCATCGTCGGTACCGGGTCGGAACTTGATTTCCTTGACCTCGATCACCTTTTGCTTGGACTTGGCTTCAGCCGCCTTTTTCTGCTCTTGGTATTTGAACTTACCGTAGTCCATCAGTCGACACACTGGGGGAACTGCAGTTGGTGAAATCTCTACCAAATCGACATCCAGCTCGCCTGCCATTCGCAACGCCTCAGCCAAGCTGAGTACCCCAATGGGTTCGTTGTTAGGACCGCTCACGCGGACTTCAGGTGCCATGATTTCTCTGTTGAGGCGGTGTTTGCGTTCCTCGCGTTGTCGGCGATCGCGAAATTCAGTAGCGATGGTTCAATCCTTCAAAAAAAACCTGCTTCAAAATGAAACAGTGAAAATCCGTCGATACTTAGACGACAAATCATGATGTCAACCAGTGAAATCAAAGTTTGGCGGCAATGTCCGAAGCCAACTTTTCAGTAAAAGCTTCGAGTGTCATAACACCAAGGTCTACATTGCCTCGGGCGCGCACTGCGACGGTACCTGCTGCTTTCTCCTTGTCACCCATGACCAAGATATAAGGCAGCTTCTGCATTGAATGCTCGCGTATTTTATACGTAATCTTCTCGTTTTTGAGATCTTGTGTGACCCTAAACCCTTGATTTTTCAGGTTTTTGACTACATCTTGCACATAATCAGACTGAGAATCGGTGATATTGAGCACCGCAACTTGAACCGGCGCCAACCAAACCGGCAAGGCGCCTGCATGCTGCTCTACCAAAATACCGATGAAACGCTCCAAACTTCCCACAATGGCCCGGTGCAGCATGATGGGTCTGTGGCGCGCACCATCTTCACCGACATACTGCGCATCCAGTCGCTCTGGCATATTGGGGTCGACTTGTATGGTTCCGCACTGCCATTCACGGCCAATCGCGTCTTTCAGCGTGTATTCAATTTTGGGGCCGTAAAAAGCGCCCTCGCCTGGAAGGTATTGGAACTCACAGCCAGAAGCACGCAAACCTTCAGCCAAGGCTTTCTCAGCACTGTCCCAACTCTCTTCCGAACCTATGCGTTTTTCTGGGCGAGTCGATAACTTGTAAATGATGTCGGTAAAACCAAAATCTTTATAGACTTTTTGCAGCAGGGTGGTGAAAGCAATGACCTCCGACTGGATTTGATTTTCCGTACAGAAGATATGCCCGTCATCTTGGGTGAAGGCGCGAACGCGCATGATGCCGTGAAGTCCGCCCGAGGGCTCGTTGCGGTGGCACTGACCAAACTCACCAAAACGCAGGGGTAAATCGCGGTAACTTTTGATACCTTGGTTAAAAATAATGATGTGCCCAGGGCAGTTCATGGGCTTGAGCGCGTAATCGCGCTTCTCAGACTCCGTGACAAACATGTTTTCACGGTATTTGTCCCAGTGACCTGTTTTCTCCCACAAACCTTGATCCAANATTTGTGGGCCTTTAACCTCTAAGTAGCCGTTGTCTTTGTAGACACTACGCATGTATTGCTCGACTTCTTGCCATAGCGTCCAGCCCTTGGGATGCCAAAAAACCGTACCAGGGGAATGCTCATCGATGTGAAACAAATCAAGCTCACGGCCGAGTTTGCGGTGATCGCGTTTTTCAGCCTCTTCTAGCATCAAGAGGTATTTCTGCAAATCATCTTTGCTGGCCCAAGCGGTACCGTAAATACGCTGCAGCATTTCGTTGCGGTGGTCGCCTCGCCAGTAAGCCCCGGCCACTTTCATCAATTTAAAGTGCTTGAGTTTTCCGGTGCTCGGGACGTGCGGGCCGCGACACAGATCTGTAAATTCACCTTCGCTGTAAAGTGAAACATCCTCTGCGGCAGGAATGGACGCAATGATTTCAGCTTTGTAGTGCTCGCCTAGGTTCTTAAAGTAAGCGACTGCTTGGTCTCTTGGCATGACTTGTCGCGTGACAAGTTCATCCTTGCTGGCCAATTCATTCATGCGCTTTTCAATTTCTTGCAAGTCCTCAGGTGTGAAAGGCCTGCTGTAAGAAAAGTCGTAATAAAAGCCGTTTTCAATCACCGGACCAATCGTGACTTGGGCTTGCGGAAAAAGCGACTTGACTGCATATGCCAACAAATGGGCTGTCGAGTGCCGAATAACTTCCAAGCCTTGGGCATCTTTGGCGGTCAATATAGCCAAGTGCGTGTTGTCTTTAATGAGGTGGCTGGTGTCAACCACTTCGCCATTGACCTTGCCTGCTAAGGCGGCTTTTGCCAAACCTGTCCCAATCGACAGCGCCACCTCAGCAACAGTCAAAGGCGCGGGATATTCGCGAACAGAGCCATCAGGCAAAGTGATTTCAAGCATATGCGGTATCAATGGGTTCTAAGGGGAAAGCAAAAGCGCGGTCTGAACCGCGCTTAACTAAAGACCCATTTTCCCATAAAAAAACAGGCCTCTAAGGGCCTGTTAGCTGGTCGTTCAAACGAGCAAATTGTTTAGATCAATGGAATTGTTCTTCTTCTGTAGAACCGGTCAAGGCGGTCACACTGGATTGCCCGCCTTGAATGACTGTCGTGACGTCATCGAAATAACCTGTTCCCACTTCTTGCTGGTGCGAGACAAAACTGTAACCACGGTCGCGAGCGGCAAATTCTGGTTCTTGAACTTTTTCTACATACGCTGACATACCGCGAGCCACGTAATCTTGCGACAAATCGAACATATTGAACCACATGGAATGGATGCCAGCCAAGGTAATGAACTGGTACTTGTAACCCATAGCGCCGAGTTCTCGCTGGAATTTGGCAATGGTGGCGTCGTCTAGGTTTTTCTTCCAATTGAAAGAGGGAGAGCAGTTGTAGGCCAGCATCTTTCCGGGATGCACCTTATGCACCGCTTCTGCAAACTGCCGAGCAAATTCCAAATCTGGGGTGCCGGTTTCACACCAAACCAAATCTGCGTAGTGTGCATAAGCGATGGCTCGCGACACAGCTTGCGCCATGCCTTTTTTGGTTTTGTAAAAACCTTCAGCAGTTCGTTCACCTGTGATGAACGGCTTATCATTGGCGTCGTAATCACTGGTGAGCAAGTCGGCGGCTTCTGCGTCAGTTCGGGCAATCACCAAAGTAGGCACCCCACAAACGTCTGCAGCCATACGCGCAGCAATAAGTTTTTGAACAGCCTCTGCAGTGGGTACCAATACTTTGCCACCCATGTGTCCACATTTTTTGACTGATGCCAACTGATCTTCAAAATGCACACCACCTGCGCCTGCACGGATCATGGCCTTCATCAGTTCAAAAGCATTCAGTACACCACCAAAACCGGCTTCAGCATCGGCAACGATTGGTGCAAAGTAATCTATGTAGCCCTTGTCTGAAGGGTTGACACCTTTAGACCACTGAATTTCATCTGCACGGCGAAATGTATTGTTGATTCGCTCAACCACAGTAGGGACTGAGTCAACCGGGTAGAGTGACTGATCGGGGTACATTGAGGCATATGAGTTGTTATCTGCAGCAACTTGCCAACCCGACAAATAAATCGCCTTGATACCCGCCTTGACTTGTTGCATGGCTTGGCCACCGGTTAAGGCGCCTAAACAGTTGACGTAAGGCTCGCTGTGCACCAAGTCCCAAAGTTTTTCTGCACCACGACGCGACAAGGTGTATTCAATAGGAAATGAACCACGCAGACGAACCACATCGGCAGCGCTATAGCCTCTCTTTATGCCCTTCCACCTTGGATTGGTGGCCCAGTCTTTTTCTAAAGCGGCAATTTGNTGTTCGCGGCTCATGTGTGCGGTGCTGTCTTGCGGCATGTGTAACTCCAAGAAAAGGTTCAAAAAAATCTGCAGAATCAATTCTATATCTTATATAAGACTTGAGAAGTGTCTTATGTCTTATANATGAAATATAAATAAGTGTTTACAAACAATGAATTAAAGTTAATTTTTTGTATGGTGAAATAAAAAACTGTATGGCTGAATTTAAAAAGTTAAAAAATCAAAAAACTTACAAAAAGTGTCTTCAAAAATGCAAAAACCCCATTCTCATTCGCAAAAGAAGCTATTGAGATGAAAAAAATGGTATTTCTCCCTTAGGATAGCCAAGCCGACAAAAAGCTAAAAAAGCTAGCGGCGTTTCACTCACTTCTAGAAGGAAAATGAAAATGGCAACTGCAAAAAAGGCAGCAAAAAAATCAGCTGCAAAAAAAGCTCCCGCAAAAAAAGTAGTGGCTAAAAAAGCCCCCGCTAAAAAAGCAGCAGCAAAGAAAGCTCCAGCTAAAAAAGTAGTCGCGAAAAAAGCGCCTGCGAAAAAAGCGCCAGCTAAAAAAGTAGCCGCGAAAAAAGCGCCCGCTAAAAAGGCAGCAAAAAAAGTTGTTAAAAAGGCCCCTGCAAAAAAACGCACGCCCAATGCAGCTTTCATGAAGCCTTTGACACCCAGCGCAGCACTGGCTGCCGTGGTAGGTTCCACTCCCTTGGCACGTACAGAAGTCGTGAGCAAGTTGTGGACTTACATTAAGAAGCATGCGTTGCAAGACAAAGTCAACAAACGCAATATCAATGCAGATGACAAACTGAAGGCTGTATTTGGTAAAGCCCAAGTCACCATGTTTGAACTTGCCAGCCTGATTGGCAAGCACTTGTCATAAGTACTTATCCCACTGAAAAGGGCCGCGTAAGCGGCCCTTTTTTTTCCTCAACCCCATCAAGCTTTGGTGAACATGAATTCGCCGGGTGAAAGTATGGGGTCTACATTGACCTGAATGGTGTCATGCGGCCCAAATTTTCCCTCAAGCAACATCTTCGAGAGCGGGTTCTCAATTCGCTGCTGAATAGCTCTTTTAAGCGGCCTGGCGCCAAAAACGGGGTCAAACCCCACCTTGGCTAACTCTTCCAGTGCGGCAACTGAAACAGCCATACCCAAATCCATACGAGACAAGCGATTGGAAAGAATCTTTAATTGAATATCAGCAATTTTGGCAATGTCTTTGGCATCCAGTGAATGAAAAACAACCGTCTCATCGATCCTGTTCAAAAACTCTGGCCTGAAGTGGTTTTTCAATTCATCCCATACCGCCTCTTTGACATCTGCATAGTCGGCCCCAGCCATTCTTTGAATCAACTGTGAACCAATATTGGACGTCATAGCAATCACAGCATTTTTAAAATCAACTGTTCGACCTTGGCCATCAGTTAATCGTCCGTCGTCCAATACCTGCAAAAGAATATTGAACACATCGGGATGAGCCTTTTCAATCTCATCAAGCAAAATAACGCTATAGGGTTTTCGCCTCACAATTTCGGTCAGGTAGCCACCTTCGTCGTAGCCCACATAGCCAGGAGGCGCACCAATGAGTTTGCTCACAGAGTGCTTCTCCATGAACTCACTCATATCAATGCGAACCAAGTGGTCTTCACTGTCAAACAAGAAACCTGCAAGGGCTTTACAAAGTTCGGTTTTGCCCACACCTGTAGGCCCTAAAAACAGAAAAGAGCCGGTGGGTCTTGAAGGATCACTCAAGCCGGCACGGCTACGTCGAATCGCATTAGAGACGGCCACAATCGCTTCATCTTGGCCCACCACCCGCGCATGGAGTCGCTCTTCCATAAGCAGTAATTTTTCACGCTCACCTTGCATCAATTTCGATACGGGGATACCGGTTGCACGAGCAACAACTTCAGCAATTTCTTCAGCACCTACTTGTGTACGAAGCAGTCGCATGGGCTTGGTTTGCCCGGCCTCGGTTTCGAAAGCATGCGCCGCCTTCATCCTTTTTTCCAGTTCGGGAAGTTTGCCGTACTGCAGCTCAGCCACTTTATTAAAGTCGCCCTTGCGTTTGAGTTCTTCAATTTGAAACCGCGTGCGGTCAATTTCTTCCTTGATAACCGCACCGCCTTGCGCTTGGGCTTTTTCCGATTTCCAAACTTCCTCTAAATCTGCATATTCTTTTTGAAGCTTGAGAATTTCTTCTTCAATCAGCGACATACGCTTTTGTGAAGCATCATCTTTTTCTTTGCGTACAGCTTCTCTTTCAATTTTCAGCTGGATAAGTCTTCTCTCCAACTTATCCATGACCTCGGGCTTGGAGTCAATTTCAATTTTAATTTTGGCAGCAGCCTCATCAATCAAATCGATGGCTTTGTCGGGTAAAAACCTGTCGGTGATGTAGCGATGAGAAAGTTCTGCTGCAGCCACAATGGCCGGGTCGGTAATTTCGACGCCGTGATGGACTTCGTATTTTTCTTGCAACCCACGCAATATGGCTATCGTCGCCTCCACCGTTGGCTCGCCCACAATGATTTTTTGAAATCTTCTCTCTAAAGCCGCGTCTTTTTCAATGAAGCGCCGATACTCGTCTAAAGTGGTTGCGCCTACGCAATGTAATTCGCCTCTGGCCAATGCCGGTTTAAGCATATTGCCCGCATCCATCGCACCTTCTGCCTTGCCTGCACCCACCATGGTGTGAATTTCATCGATAAAGACAATGGTTTGACCTTCGTCCTTGGCAAGTTCATTGAGCACGCTTTTAAGCCGCTCCTCAAAATCGCCTCTGAACTTGGCACCCGCCAAAAGTGACGCCATATCCAAAGACAACACACGCTTTCCCTTGAGCGAGTCGGGCACCTCGCCGGCGACTATGCGCTGGGCCAAGCCCTCCACAATGGCAGTCTTGCCGACACCGGGCTCGCCAATCAAAACAGGGTTATTTTTGCTGCGCCTTTGAAGAACCTGAATGGCACGTCGAATCTCATCATCGCGGCCAATCACTGGGTCGAGTTTGCCCATGCGAGCGCGTTCGGTTAAATCGAGTGTGTATTTTTTTAAAGACCCACGTTGGCTTTCCTCATCAGCTGACTTGACAGTTTGCCCACCCCTTAAAGACTCAACAGCAGCAGCAAATGTCTGCCTGCTCAATCCATGTTTTCTGGCGGCTTGACCCATCTCCGACTTTGAGTCGGACAGGGCCAATAAAAACATTTCACTGGCAACAAATTCGTCACCTTTCTTGAGAGACTCTTTTTCAGCAGCCTGCATCAAAGTCACTAGGTCACGCCCAACTTGCACTTGGTCTTGTCCATGGACTTCGGGCAATTTGGCCACAGCCTCTTCGCTGTCTTTGAGAAGGCTGGCAATGTTGACGCCAGACCTAACAAGCAAGGAACGAGGGCCATCATCTTGTTTGAGCATAGCCACCACCAAATGGCAAGGCTCTATATAGGCTTGGTCTTTGCTAAGAGCAAGAGACTGCGCATCAGACAGCGCTTCTTGAAATTTCGTGGTTAATTTGTCTAGCCGCATATGTATCCCTTAAGACCTCATCTGTGTTCATCAGGTGAGGCGGTCAACAGGTAATTCAAGGCGGGTAGAGCGCCCAATCAACTCACCAAGGCGTTTCGAGAGTCGATTCCCCATCTGGCCAAGGCTTGATCGTCACTGACTCTGGCGTCAACCCAATGAGAGCCATGAGGGCCCGTCTCTTTTTTCCAAAAGGGTGCCTGCGTTTTCAAATAATCCATTAAAAATTCACAGGCCTGAAAACTCTGCCCACGGTGAGCCGATATCACGGCAACCAACACAATTTGGTCTAAAGGGCCCAAAACACCCACTCGATGTATTACTTTAGAAGAAATAATATCGAAACGCTGATGCGCATCGACCATCATTTGCTGAATAGACTTTTCTGTCATGCCAGGGTAATGCTCCAACTCCAAGTTGGAAACATCGCTCCCTTCATTTCTGTCTCTGACCGTTCCTACAAAAGCACAAACCGCACCCACCTGAGGCTTAGAGGAACGCAATTGAGCCACTTCATGACTGAGATCAAAATCTTCGGTTTGAATTTTTACCTCAAAAGACATATCAACCACCCGTCACAGGAGGGAAAAAAGCAACTTCACAAGCTTCAGATAAAGCTTCACTGCCATCGCAAACCACTTGATTAAGCGCCATTCGAATAGCCTTTCCAGGTGCTAATACTTCTGCAAATTGAGGTTGGAAAAGCATCAGTTCAGAACGCAACTGTGACACATTCCTAGACTGTGTCTCAAACTCAAGAACACTGATACCCAGTTGTTCTCTCAGCGAAGAAAAAAATCGAATGCTTATTTTCATGACATTAAATCAGTGAATGAAAGGAAGTTCACCATGTCTCCAGGAGAAATTGTTGTACCGGGTAAATTGTCCACCAATCCGTCACCCCAGACGGCGGAGGTGAGCACACCTGAACTTTGGTTGGGAAATAAATCTAAACCACCCTTGTCGTTGAATTTCACACGCAAAAACTCTCTTCGCTTGTCGGCCTTGGGCCAGGCAAAGTCTGCTCGGATTTGAATAGGCCGGACAGTCAACCCAGTACACCCCTGAAGTGACAAAAGAAAGGGTCTGACCAGCATCAAAAATGTCACCAAACTAGACACTGGATTGCCAGGGAGGCCAATGAAGTGAGCGCGTTTGCTGGGGTCCGCTTGATTATTGATGTAGCCATAGGCAAAGGGCTTGCCAGGCTTGATAGACAAAGACCAAAGCTGCAATTCGCCAAGAGACTGAACCGCCGGTTTGACAAAATCAGCTTCACCTACAGAAACACCCCCACTGGTCAAAATCAAATCATGATCCAAAGCTGCCCCGGCAAGCGCTAGCAAGGTTTTCTCTGGGTCATCTGGGACATTGCCCAAATCACTTACCCGGCACCCACATCGCTCAAGTAAAGATCGCAGGAAAAATCGGTTTGAATTAAAAATAGCACCGGGCGGTAAAAGATGAGGAGCAACCTCACCCGGCATGATCAACTCATCGCCAGTGGAAAACAAAGCCACTTTAGGAGGTGACATCACTTGCAATTGAGCTTGGCCAATACTGGCGGCCAATCCTAAGCTCACTGGCCCAAGNCGGGTACCTTTGGNAAGCAAGACCGTATTTTTTTCGATGTCNTCGCCTTTTCGTCGAATACATTGCCCTGTCACAGGCACAGTTTTAAAACTCACATGCAAGTCATCCACCACCACCACATCCTCTTGCATCACAACCGCATCAGCGCCTAGGGGAACGGGTGCCCCAGTGAAAATTCGGGCCGCTTCACCTGGCTGCAAAGTGCTGGGTGCATGTCCAGCCAAAACCCGTTGACCCAGTTTGAGCATGCCTTGGTTTAAATCTAAATCGGCCGTTCTCAGGGCATAACCATCCATCGCTGAATTGTCAAAAGCCGGGACTTGTAAATCTGACACCAAGTCTTGAGCCAATACACAACC
>JGI25909J50240_1000452_pt1 | contig 10484 bp, 7 predicted proteins | sample LauGreSpBDMM15DD_2_FD_50240 | JGI IMG/M metagenome (IMG submission 50240) | reverse complement strand
AAGGCCAAACCTGCGTCGGCATCGAACACGCTGGTGCAAGGCTCGCCGCGGAAATCTGTGGCCACCACTTTGTCTTCGGTGTAACCCAAGATGCCTTTCAAAGCGCCTTGTGATTGGGCTTTCATCTCAGCGCAAATTTCTGCGTACGTGGCTTCTGAGTTCAACTCAACAGTCAGGTCAACGACTGACACGTCTGAAGTGGGGACACGGAAAGACATACCGGTGAGCTTTTTGTTCAACTCAGGAATGACGACGCCCACAGCTTTGGCCGCGCCAGTGCTAGAAGGAATGATGTTTTCCAAAATGCCGCGGCCGCCGCGCCAGTCTTTGTTGCTAGGGCCGTCCACTGTTTTCTGTGTGGCTGTTGCAGCGTGCACGGTGGTCATCAAACCGCGCTTGATGCCCCACTTGTCGTTCAATACTTTGGCCACAGGTGCCAAGCAGTTGGTGGTGCAAGAAGCGTTGGACACAATAGTTTGGCCAGCGTATTTGGCGTGGTTCACGCCGAACACGAACATAGGNGTGTCGTCTTTGGAAGGGGCAGACATCAATACTTTTTTGGCGCCAGCAGCCAAGTGTTTTTCGGCAGAAGCTTTGTCCAAGAACAAACCAGTGGCTTCGATCACGATGTCGGCGCCCACTTCGTTCCATTTGAGGGCGGAGGGGTCGCGCTCTTGTGTCAAACGAATTTTGCGGCCGTTCACAATCAGGTTGTTGCCGTCGACAGACACTTCGCCTTTGAAGCGGCCGTGCACGCTGTCGTACTTGAGCATGTAGGCCAAGTAGTCGGGCTCGAGCAAGTCGTTGATGCCGACCACTTCGATGTCAGAAAAATTTTGAACGGCGGCGCGGAACACCATGCGGCCGATGCGGCCAAAACCGTTGATACCTACTTTGATCGCCATGATCTATTTCCTTTAAAGTTAAATTTGAATTTGATTCAAGTGAAGCGCTGAAATCAGAAATTATTTTTTCTGCAAAGCTGCTTGCACGGTTTCGGCCACGTTCTCTGCCGTGAAACCGAAGTGTTTAAACAACACGGGCGCAGGTGCAGACTCGCCATAGGTGTCGATACCGACCACCGCTGCCACGCCATATTTCCACCAGCCATCGGTGCTGCCCATTTCAACGGCCACACGGGGCAAGCCGGCTGGCAACACCTCAGATTTGTAGCTGCTGGTCTGACGGTCAAAGGTGGTGGTGCTGGGCATGGACACCACACGCACACCAATGTTCTTCGCGGCCAACAACTCTTGTGCCTTCAAAGCCAACTGAACTTCAGAGCCTGTGGCAATGATGACGGCCTTGGTCTTCTTAATGCCCACGCGTGAAGGCTCAGCCAACACATAAGCACCGCGGCTGATCTCGCCCAAATCTGACTTGGGAGCGTAAGGCAAGTTTTGACGTGACAACAACAAGGCCGTGGGGCGGTCTTTGTTTTCCAAAGCCACGGCCCATGCCACAGTGGTTTCTGCCGTATCTGCAGGACGCCAGACATCGAGGCCAGGAATCAAACGCAAGCTGGCGGCGTGTTCAACAGACTGGTGAGTAGGGCCGTCTTCACCCAAACCAATAGAGTCGTGGGTGAACACATGAATCACGCGTTGCTTCATGAGCGCTGCCATGCGAATGGCGTTGCGTGAGTAATCGCTGAAGGTCAGGAAAGTACCGCCATAGGGGATGAAGCCACCGTGCAAGGTGACACCATTCATGATGGCGGCCATGCCAAATTCGCGCACACCGTAGTTGATGTGACGGCCTATTTGGCCTTTGTCGTTCTTCACCACATCGCCTGCCAAGTTGATGCGCAATGCGGGCGTGGAAGACGTGTTGGTGAGGTTAGAGCCGGTGAGGTCGGCAGAGCCGCCCAACATTTCTGGCAGGGCCGCGGTGAAGGCTTCCAAAGCCAATTGGCTGGCCTTGCGGCTTGCAACTGTTTCGGCTTTGGTATGCGCAGCAATGACGGCGTCCACCGCGGTTTGTGCAAAGTTCTTGGGCAACTCGCCTTTCATGCGGCGCACAAATTCTTTGGCCAAGGCGGGGTGAGCTGCTTTGTAGGCGGCAAACGCTTTGTTCCACTCGGCTTCGCGTGCAGCACCACTTTGCTTGGCATCCCAGTTGGCGTACACATCTTTAGGAATGACGAAAGGCTCGTGGGCCCAGCCCAATGCTTCGCGTGTGAGTTTGATTTCTTCGGCGCCCAAAGGTTCGCCATGTGCTTTGGANGTGTTGGCACGGTTGGGGCTGCCTTTGCCGATAGCCGTTTTGCAAACAATGAGTGTGGGTTTGTCTGGGCTGTTCTTGGCATCAGCAATGGCTTTGGACACAGCCGCAGCATTGTGGCCATCTACAGCATCGATCACGTTCCAACCGTAAGCGGCAAAACGCTGAGGCGTGTTGTCAATGAACCATGGGGCCACTTGNCCGTCAATGGAAATGCCGTTGTCGTCGTACATGGCGATCAGCTTGTTGAGCTTCCAAGCGCCAGCCAATGCGCATGCTTCGTGGCTGATGCCTTCCATCAAGCAGCCATCGCCCATGAACACGTAAGTATGGTGATCAACGATGCTGTGTCCAGCTTGATTGAATTCTGCGGCCAATAATTTTTCAGCCAAGGCCATGCCCACCGCATTGGTGATGCCTTGTCCCAAAGGACCTGTGGTGGTTTCTACACCGGGGGTGATGCCCACTTCGGGGTGACCGGCGGTTTTGCTGTGCAGCTGGCGGAAGTTTTTCAACTCAGTCATGGGCAAGGGATAGCCTGTGAGGTGAAGCAATGCATAAATGATCATCGAGCCGTGGCCATTGGACAAAACAAAGCGATCGCGGTTGGCCCAATGCGGATTTTTCGGGTTGTGTTGCAAGTGCTCGCCCCACAAAGCCACGGCCATGTCGGCCATGCCCATCGGCGCGCCTGGGTGACCCGAATTGGCTTGTTGAACAGCGTCCATGGCCAAGGCACGAATTGCATTGGCCATTTGTTGAGCTGCGGGTTGGGTGATTGCCATGGGGGCTCCAAATAAAAGGTCGGGTGAAATTGGCAATGAAATTACCAACTAAGCCCGATATTTTACTGCCCATGAGCTTGCGCAAGCCGCACAGCATGGCAACATAGCGGCATGCGTTTGAACACCATGGAATCAAATTTAGAAACCGATGCACCCAAACGTTGGGTGGGCGCCTCGCCTGAGGGCTTGGCCAGCGCCATGGTTTTGGCTGCCGGTCGTGGTGAGCGCATGCGCCCCTTAACCGATACCGCGCCCAAACCGATGCTAAAGGTGCACGGAAAACCATTGATGCAGTGGCACATGGAAGCTTTGGCCAAGGCTGGCCACCCTGACCAATTGATCAACACCGCATGGCTAGGACCCCAAATTGAGGCGCACTTTGGCTTGAATCCCGATTTGCCGAATGGCGGCAGGGTGCGTTTGCGCTATTCGCATGAGGGCAAAGAGTTTGGCTATGCCCTCGAAACGGCCGGCGGCATCGTGCGGGCCCTGCCTTTCTTGGCGCCCGTTTTTTGGGTGGTGGCTGGCGATATTTACGCACCCCAATTTGATTTCGCTCCCGCCATTGCAAAAGAGTTTGTGCGCAGTGACAAATTGGCCCACATTTGGCTGGTCCCCAATCCCGCGCACAATCCAAAGGGAGATTTTGGCTTGTCCTCGGAGGGCTTGGCTTTGAACTTACCCAAAACGGCCACTTTGTTCACTTTCAGCACATTGGCCTTGTACAAAAAAGAGTTCTTCGCAGCCGCATTGACAGGCATGCCAGAAGGCAANCCACAAGGCAAAGCCGCACCCTTGGCCCCCTTGTTGCGAGCCGCCATGGACCGCGGCTTGGTGAGTGCCAGCCTTTACACGGGCGCTTGGACGGATGTGGGTACCCCTGAGCGACTGAGGGACTTGAACCAATCACCAGCAACGCCTTAAACTCTTTGTACATATTTAGAAAAAACCCAACAACATGACCACTGATTCAAATTTGTACGCTAAGCGCCGTGCTCAATTGGCCGCCAAAATGGCAGCGCAAGCTCCCAACAGCATTGCCATTATTCCCACCGCGCCAGAACGTCAACGCAATCGCGACAGTGACTTCTTGTTCAGACATGACAGTTATTTTTATTACCTAACCGGCTTTACCGAACCCAATGCTTGGTTGGTCTTAACTTCAGATGGCCAGGCTACTGTGTTTTGTCAGCCCAAAGATTTAGAACGCGAAATTTGGGATGGTGTTCGTTTGGGGCCAGAAGCAGCGCCTTCTCAATTGGGCGTTCACAACGCCTGGTCGGTGTCGGCCCTTGATGCCAAATTGCCGGCCCTGCTTGAAAACAAGTCGGTCGTTTGGTACCCCTTTGCAACGCACAAAGANTTGTCTGCGCGCATTGAAACAGGCCTCAATGCCGTTCGTGCGCGCGTACGCTACGGCGCATTGTGCCCAGAGCAGCAACGCGATGTGTGCGGTATTTTGGATGAAATGCGTTTGGTCAAAGACGCACATGAACTTGGCATCATGCGCCGCGCATCTCAAATAAGTGCAGGCGCTCACATTCGCGCAATGAAAAGATCAGCAAGCATGTTGAGAGCAGGGCAAGACGTCCGTGAATACCATTTGGACGCCGAACTGCTCCACGAATTTCGCCAACACGGCTCCCAATATCCGGCTTATGGCTCCATTGTGGCCGGCGGTGCCAATGCATGTGTGCTGCACTACCGCGCAGATGCTGCGCCTATTTTGAGTGGCGATTTGGTTTTGATCGATGCCGGCTGTGAACTCGACGGCTATGCCAGCGACATCACACGCACGTTTCCCGCTAACGGCAAATTCAGCTCGGCACAACGCGAACTTTATGACTTGGTACTGGCATCGCAAGAGGCTGCCATTGCAGCCACGCATGAAGGCGCACGTTTTGTAGATCCGCACGAAGCAACGGTCAAGGTGTTGGCGCAAGGCATGCTCGATGTCGGCCTTTTAGATGCCAACAAAGTGGGCAATGTGCAAGATGTGATTGCCAATCGAAGCTATTTCCAGTTTTACATGCACCGAACCGGCCATTGGCTTGGCATGGATGTGCATGACTGCGGCAGTTATGTCGAACCATCAGAAGTGGGCACCTTCAGTGAGCGCAAAGACCCCTTAAGCGGAGAACTCATCAAGGACCGCCCAAGCCGCATTTTGCGACCTGGCATGGTCTTGACCATTGAACCGGGCATTTATGTCAGGCCAGCCGCAGGTGTGCCAGAGCGCTTTCACAACATTGGTATTCGAATTGAAGACGATGCGGTTGTAACCGCAAAAGGCTGCGAACTGATCACCCGCGGCGTGCCCGTGAAAGCCGACGAAATTGAAGCACTCATGCGTGATTGATCGCTCAACTCAGCGCACCTCAGTTGTGCGCTAAAGTTAAAACACTGCAGACTTTGCCTGCAGTTTTCCACAAACTGACCCTTGACTTGGGGGGTCTAGAATCAGACGTAGCAGACCGCCAGTCCCTTCAACCAGTGAAACTGGCGACTGTTGCCCAAAAGGAGACCGAAAATGACCCAAGACAATGCCGAAGAGCGCCGCGCTCAGTTGCGCCGCGCCGCCCTTGAATATCACGAATTCCCCACCCCGGCAAAATCTCCATTGCAGCCACCAAGCAATTGGTCAATCAGCACGACTTGGCTTTGGCCTACTCGCCAGGTGTGGCAGCGCCGTGCGAAGAAATTGTCAAAGACCCCAACGCAGCATTCAAATACACCAGCCGCGGTAATTTGGTCGGGGTGATCACCAACGGAACCGCCGTACTGGGTTTGGGCGACATTGGCCCCTTGGCCGGCAAACCCGTCATGGAGGGCAAGGCGGTTCTTTTCAAAAAATTCTCTGGCATTGATGTGTTTGACATCGAAATCAATGAAAAAGACCCGGAAAAACTGGTCGAGATCATTGCCGCGCTAGAGCCCACATTTGGCGGCATCAACTTAGAAGACATCAAAGCGCCTGATTGTTTTTATGTAGAGCGCAAATTGCGCGAACGCATGAAAATTCCAGTCTTTCACGACGATCAGCACGGCACGGCCATCACAGTGGGTGCCGCCATTTTGAACGGCTTGAAGGTGGTGGGCAAAGACGTCAGCAAAGTGAAATTGGTCACGTCAGGCGCAGGCGCGGCAGCTTTGGCCTGCCTAGGCTTGTTGGTCAAACTGGGCATCCCACGAGAAAATATTTGGGTCACCGATTTAGCAGGCTTGGTCTACGAAGGCCGCACCGAGTTGATGGACGAAGACAAAATTCAGTTTTCGCAAAAAACATCGCAACGCACCTTGGCCGAGGCCATTGAGGGCGCCGATGTGTTCTTGGGCTTGTCCGCTGGCGGTGTGTTGAAACAAGACATGGTGAAAAAAATGGCTGCCAAGCCTTTGATTTTTGCCTTGGCCAACCCCAACCCCGAAATCTTGCCTGAAGACGTCAAAGCGGTTCGCGATGACGCCATCATGGCCACGGGNCGTACCGACTACCCCAACCAAGTCAACAACGTTTTGTGCTTCCCCTACATTTTTCGGGGTGCCTTAGACAGTGGTGCAACCACCATCACGCAAGAGATGGAAATTGCCGCGGTGTATGCCATTGCTGAATTGGCGCAGGCAGAACAAAGTGAAGTGGTGGCCGCGGCTTATGCGGGCGAGCCCTTGGTTTTTGGCCCTGAGTATTTAATTCCCAAGCCATTCGATCCGCGTTTGATGATCAAAATTGCGCCCGCGGTTGCGCAAGCGGCGGCGGACAGCGGCGTGGCGCTGAGACCGATCGCGGACATGGAAGCCTATCGCGAGCGACTGCAAAATTTTGTGTACGCATCGGGCACCACCATGAAGCCGATCTACACCGCAGCCAAACGCGGTTTGAAAAAACGCGTGGCCTACAGCGAAGGCGAAGAAGAGCGCATTTTGCGTGCCGCACAAATCGTGAGCGACGAAGGTTTGGCTCGCCCCACCCTGATTGGCCGCCCAGCGGTCATTGCTGAAAGAATTGAAAAATTTGGTCTGCGATTGAAAGCAGGCCTCGATTACGAGGTTGTCAATGTAGAGGACGACCACCGCTACCGTGACTTTTGGCAAACCTACCATCGCATGCAAGAGCGCAAGGGCATCACGGTTCAAATGGCCAAGATAGAAATGCGTCGCCGTTTGTCCTTGATTGGAACGATGCTGTTGCACAAGGGCGATGTCGATGGCCTCATTTGTGGCACTTGGGGTACCAATGCCACCCACTTGCCCTACGTGGAACAAGTGATCGGCAAGCGCCCTGGTGTCAATACCTTTGCTTGCATGAACGGCTTGCTGCTACCCAACCGCCAAGTTTTTTTGGTCGACACGCATGTCAATTACGACCCGACGGCAGAGCAGTTGGCNGAAATCACGGTCATGGCCGCCCACGAAATGAAGCGCTTTGGCATTCACCCTAAGGCGGCCCTGTTGTCGCACTCGAACTTTGGCACCTCCAATGAGCCGAGCGCTGTGAAAATGCGTGACACCTTGGCCTTGTTGCAGAAAAACGCACCATGGTTGGAAGTGGATGGCGAAATGCATGGTGACATTGCCTTGGATGGTGAAGCACGCGCCCTGCAAATGCCCAATGGCACTTTGCATGGCGANGCCAACCTCTTGGTCTGCCCCAATATTGATGCGGCCAATATTTCCTACAACCTCTTGAAAACAGCGGCGGGTGGCAATATTGCCGTCGGCCCCGTTCTTTTGGGCGCAGCCAAACCGGTTCACATCCTGACGCCCAGCGCCACTGTGCGCCGAATCGTGAATATGACAGCCCTGACGGTAGCGGACGCTAACGCCGTTCGATAGCGCTCTTCGGGTAATTCCCTTTTATTCGGGAAAGTACTTGCATTTTTTAGAGCATTGCGGCACACTAGCGGCTTCGAATTTCCGGGTTTACCCGTGAGTTTTGAAGGTTTAAAGTGGGTGTGCGGCATCGTGTCACAGGAATGAAATGCGCTCTAAAACGCTTGATTTTGCTGCGCTAGCCGTCTGTTTGGGTCTCTTGTTTGCGCCTTGCACAATTTTGGTGCATGCCAAATCGGTGGCCGAATCAGTTGTCGTTGCTCCCATTGCTTTACAGGACTTGCCCAAAGAAGGCCAAGAAACCTATCTACTCATCCGTCAGGGTGGGCCGTTTCGGTACGAAAAAGATGGTGTTGTTTTTGGCAATCGAGAGCGGCTCTTGCCTCAAGCAAAGCGTGGTTTTTACCGCGAATACACCGTCAAAACCCCAGGTGAAAAGAGCCGTGGCGCCCGTCGAATTGTGTGTGGAGGGGAAGAACCTCGCGTGCCAAAACATTGTTTTTACACGCAAGACCACTACACCAGTTTTAGGGAAATTGTGAACGTGCCGTGAAAGCGGTCTTTGCTACTGTTTGGCCACTGTTTGAAGTATTCTAAAGATGAGTGCTTGCAAGCGAGACTCGGTATATGTCAATCAAAAGCCCAAAAGGCTGGTTTTAAAAATTAGAGAGTGAGAACGGCGATGGACAAGCCAATTCGACAGGACCAAGAAACACCTTTGAAGGGTGTGCGGGCAAACATCGTCCAGTCGATTCGTGCATTTCGCGTCAGCGACCTGCAAGAAGCGGCCGATGGTTTGGGACAACACTTTTTGTATGCCAATTTGTCNAAGGCACAAAGCAAACAAGATGTGCTCGATTTGATCGCAGCACAGTTCACCTTGCCTTCNCANTTTGGCAANAACTTTGATGCCTTGTATGACAGCATGACCGANCCNCTGCACAAGTCTGGCCCTCAGCCTGGCTTTATCGTGGTCTTGGAACACATTCCTGCCAATTTAAAGTTTGACAAAGAAGCCCGCGAACAGTTGCTCGATATTTTCCGCGACACGGCCGATTATTGGGGTGACCGCAAAGTGCCTTTCCGCTGCTTTTATTCTTTCTCTGTTGCTCGCGCTGCTACTGCGGGTTCCGAGAAAATGGCGGATGCTGCTCCCGAGTTGGATGCCGATGGTGTTGAAATGCTGGTTGAAGAAGGCGAAAAAATGCCAACCGACAAGCTGGTTGATGTTTCACCTTTGGCGCTTCGCATGAGCAGCCCCTTCAATGCGGGCTATTGGCTTGCAGCTGCGTAATCAGTTGTTCAAGGCCATTGCCAACTGAAGGTATTCCTCAACTGGAACTTCTTCTGCACGGCGTTGCACGTCAAAAGGGCCCGCAAAATTTCGCTCAGTTAACCAAGCTCCCAGCGTGTGCCTTAGCAGTTTGCGTCGTTGACTGAAGGCCACTTGAACCATCTTTTCCAAAAGCTTCACATCGATGTTGGCAGGCGCACTGAGCGGCACCATGCGCACAACTGCGCTGTCAACGCGTGGCGGTGGATCAAAGCTTTCTGGTGGCACGAACAGCACATTGGCCATTTCATAACGCCACTGCAACATGACAGACAAACGGCCATAGTCTGAGGTTGCAGGAGAGGCCACCATGCGGTCAACCACTTCCTTTTGCAGCATGAAGTGTTGATCTTCAATGGCGCTGACATGCGCTAGCAAGTGAAACAAAATAGGCGTAGAAATGTTGTAAGGCAAGTTGCCAACCACCCTCAGTTTTTGACCTGCTGCCAGTGCCGTGAAGTCAACGCGCAAGACATCCGACTCCACCACGGTGAGTTGTTTGTGCAGGCGAAGACGCAAAGCCAGGTCGCGGTCTAACTCAATGACAGTCAGATGCCCTAAGCGCTCAACCAAGGGTTGTGTGAGTGCCGCCAAGCCAGGGCCAATTTCAACCATGGCTTGCCCAGCTTGAGGGTGTATGGCATTCACGATGTCATCAATGATGCCGCCGTCAGATAAAAAGTGTTGGCCGAAACGTTTGCGTGGAATGTGCTTCATTGGGGAGGGTCGCGCAATTCAACATAAGCACGACCGCGTAATTCTTCAACCCAAGTGGCATAAAGTTCTTCGATTTTCTTTTCGCGCAATTGCGTGCGAACCATTTCTCGTTGTTCGCGAACCGACAAAGGCACCTCGCGACGCTCCAGGACCTGAATGAGGTGCGCGCCAAACCGAGAAATCAAGGGGTCGGAAATTTGCCCAGGTTGCAGGCGCGCCAAGACCTCTTCAAACTCTGGGACAAACTGACCGGGGCTTGCCCAACCTAAATCGCCACCTGCTGTTGCGCTGCCGTCTTGCGAGAACTGCCGAGCCAAATCGGCAAAATCTGTTCCAGCTTGCACCCGTTGCTTGTAAGTGACTAAGCGATTGCGCGCGGCGGCTTCGGACAATTCGCTGCCAGTACGCAGCAAAATGTGGCGAGCACGCGTTTGTGAAATCAAAGTGCTGCTCATCTCACTTTGTTTTTTTTCTAATACTTTCAAGATGTGAAATCCAGCACCCGAGCGAACAGGGTCTGAGACCTCGCCTTTGTTGAGATTTTGCGTATTTTCAATAAACAGTGTGGGGTAGCGGTCGGCGGTACGCAGACCCATTTC
>JGI25909J50240_1000451_pt1 | contig 10487 bp, 9 predicted proteins | sample LauGreSpBDMM15DD_2_FD_50240 | JGI IMG/M metagenome (IMG submission 50240) | reverse complement strand
AGGCCATCGATTTCGTCGGAGAGTTCGATGAAGGCACCGAAGTTGGCCACCTTGGAGACCTTGCCGTTGACGAGGTCGCCGATGCGGTACTTGCGGTCGATTTCGCTCCAGGGATCCTGCTGGGTCTGCTTGACGCCGAGCGAGATGCGCTGCTGGTCGACATCCACGTCGAGGACGATGGCTTCGACGTCGTCGCCCTTCTTCATGACTTCGGCCGGGTTGTTGATGCGGCGCGTCCAGCTCATGTCGGACACGTGCACCATGCCATCGATACCGTCTTCGAGTTCGACGAAGGCACCGTAGTTGGTGAGGTTGCGCACCTTGCCGCGGACGCGAGCGCCCACTGGGTAGCTGTGGCGAACCTTTTCCCATGGATTGGTTTCGAGCTGGCGGATGCCGAGGGAGATCTTCTGCTCTTCCTTGTTGAAGTTGAGGATAACCGCGTCGACTTCCTGGCCGACCTTGAGGATATCAGAAGGCTTCTGGACGCGCTTGGTCCAAGAGAGTTCGGAGACGTGGACGAGGCCTTCGACGCCGCCTTCGATCTCGATGAACGCGCCGTAAGCGACGAGGTTGACGACCTTGCCGTGCACCTTGGTGCCGACTGGGTAACGCTTCTCGATGCCTTCCCAAGGGTTGGGCTGGGTCTGCTTGAGGCCGAGGGAGACGCGTTCGCGCTCACGATCGACTTCGACCACCATGACGGTGATTTCTTCACCGACCTTGACGACTTCGCTCGGGTGACCGATGCGGCCCCAGGACATGTCGGTGACGTGGAGGAGGCCGTCGAGACCGTCGAGATCCACGAAGGCACCGTAGTCGGTGATGTTCTTGACGATACCGCGACGGATGACGCCGGGCTTGACCTCTTCGAGGAGCTTGCGGCGGCTTTCGCCACGCTGTTCTTCGATGAGTTCGCGACGGGAGACGACGAGGTTCTTCTTCTCTTTGTTGATCTTGATGATCTTGAAGTCGAAGGTCTGACCGACGAAGCCTTCGAGGTTCTTCGGAGGGTTAACGTCAATCTGCGACGACGGCATGAAGGCGTCGACGCCGACGGAGACGATGAGGCCGCCCTTGACGACGGACTTCACGCGGCCCTGGACAATCGAGCCTTCTTGGCAATTGGCTTCGATGCTTTCCCACTTCCGGATTTGGAGGGCGCGATCGTAGGAGACGGTCGGGGTGCCGTCCTTGTTTTCAAGGCGTTCGAGATAGACTTCGATTTCCATGCCGACCTGGACTTCGGCCATGTCGGGGAATTCGCCTTGCGGGATGAAACCCTCGGACTTGCCGTTGATGTCGACGATGATGTCCTTGTCGCCACGGATTTCCGTAACGGTGGCCTTGATGACCGAGTGTGCTTTGAGCGCGCCGAAATTAGAATCGGCGAGCAGTTTTTCCATGAGGCTCATTGTATTTAGACTGTTTGTCCTGGTCGTCGCGGAGGACGTTTCCAGGGTTTGGTTGTGGGTTTTGGTTTTCCCTCCGGAGATTCCACGGGCAGATGCCAGCGGGCCGAAAGGAGGTCNGAAAGAACCTGCTGAGGAGGGGGGTGGCAAGCCCGATTATCGGGCGACGGCGTCCCAATGGGCCTTGAACTCGGGGTCATCTTTCCAGGCGGGTCGGCCCTGTAAGCCTTGGAGGGCCTTCTTGGCGGGTTCTTTCAGGCCTTTTTTCTCAAAAAAGAGGGCAACCTCCCAAACCAGGCCGTCATCAGCCTTGTCTAGCCCCGCCCAGACTTGGGGATTCCAGACAAGGGGGAGGGCTTGCTCCTGCCGGGCTTGGGCCAAGGCGAAAGCCAACGGTAGGGAAGGGGTCCGGCGTTGGGCGGCATCGAGGTCGGCCAAGGCCTTGGCGCTTTCGTCCTTCGGGCGGAGCTGGGCGGCCCGGATGACGGCATAGGCCCCAAGTTCGTCAGGCTTCTGCTGGAAGTCCGCCAGTTGCTTCGCGATGTCCCGGGCAAAGGGGCGGTAGAATGGGTCGCCCAAGATCGTCCCCTGCCAACTGACGGCGGGGTTNGCNTACCAAGCGGCTTCCCCAACGGTCATGCCTTGCTGGAGGCCTTGGATGAGCAGGTCCGGCCGCAATGTAAACGTGAGGTAGGGCTCGTAGACGTTACCGGAGGTATGCGCCGCGCCTTGCTTCACCAGCCAAGGGGTCCAGCCAGCGCTTTCGAAGCGCAGCGTGCCCGCCGAAAAACTGTGTAGGTGCAGGGCAATCGCCCCCGGGGCTAACTGGACGGACGGTAAGGCAAAGCGGCCTTCGGCTTTCTGGCTATACCAACCGAGGTAAAAGGCGGGAGCATCGGAACGGGCCTTCCCGCCGAACTGTTGCCGCGTGTTCTCGATGTCCGTTGGAAAGCCGAGCTGCTGCGTCAACTCCGCGGCATTCTTAAACCAAGTATCGCCGTCCGGATAAGGCCCGCCGACGTCTACATAGGCGCGTCCGCGCAGGCCTTGAGCCTCCGCTCGCCAAGCGCCTTGCATGGCGCGGAGGACATCGGCAGGGGTGGGCCCATCCAGCCGCGCCGTGCGGATGATTTCCGCCGCGTCCGCCGGGGCTAAGGTTCGTTGCTGAAACCACGGGTTCGGCTTCGCGCCTTCCGGGTCGAGGTTCACAGTGGCGAGCAGCGCGAGTTCGCTGTCCACACAGGCTTGGTCGCCGCGAATGCCTTGTTTGCCGCCGCCGAGTACCTTGATTCCACTGGGCTGAATCTTCAGCGGGACGCCATGCATGAGTACAATCCAGCTGAGCTTGGGCGCCGCCGTCGGCAGATAATCTTGGCGCCCACGCACGTCTTTACCGGCGACGTATTGCCCGGTTAAAAGGCCCGCCGCGAGGAGCTTGCTACGGAGCGGGTTGAGTAGCGTGTCACTGTATTGCGACCAGGTGATGGTCTCCTCGGTCGAGAGGTCTAAGAGGATGAGGTTCTGGTCGGGGATGCCGCGATACCGCATGAACGTCTTCGCCAGCTCGACGCCCGCGGGGGCATTGCTGTTCGCGACGACGATGGTCGTAGCGGGCGCAATCTCCGCGCGTCCGCTGGAAGCGTACGCGAGAACCAGCAGCAGTAAGAGGGACCGAACCATGCCCCAAACTTAACGCCCTGCGTCCGTCGCGAAAGCGTAAACGCTTGGCTACTGCTTCGAGCGGACGCGCCCGACGTAGTTGGTCACGCCTTCAGCAATGGCTTCCGCCAGCTTCTGGCGATAGGCGGCGTTGGCGATTTGCGCGCCTTCGGTCCGGCTGGAGACGAAGCCACCTTCCACGAGGACGCCCGGACAGTTCAGGGTGCGTAGGACCGCAAAGCGCGACCGCCGGATGCCGCGGTCCTCGGCGCCAGTGGCCTTGATTAACGAACGCTGTATATTCCAGGCGAGGAGTAGGTTAAAGGTATCAAAGCGGTTACCAGGTTCGGCGGTGATATCCGCGCGGCTGGAAGCTTTATTCGTCGAGGACTGTCCCGCCGGGGTGAGGCAGTAGGTCTCAATCCCCGAGCTGCTGGCATCTCCCTTGGCACCACCATTGTAGTGTAGGCTGACGAAGAGGTCGGCCTTGAGCTTATTCGCCGCCGCGGGGCGGTCGTCGAGGTCGACAAAGGTATCCTTTTCTCGCGTCAGGATGACTTCAAAGCCCCGTTTCTCGAGCAGGAGTTTAATCCGTAAGGCGGTGTCGAGGGTGGCCGCTTTTTCGTTATAACCCAGCGCCGCACTGACAATACCAGGGTCCTTACCGCCATGCCCCGGGTCGATCAAAATACGCTTGGTCCCTGGTAGCTGCGGCGGCAAACGCCAGAGCAAGGGGACCAGTACTTTATCATAGTCGCGCCGGGTGACGGTGAGTTTCGTTTTCTTCTCGTCGATGTTATCTTCAAGGAAGACTTTCAGGCCACCAATGAGGACGTGGTCGCGGTTCTTCTCCGCAAAGAGGTCGGGCCACCCTTTGGCACTGAAGCGTTCCACCGTCGCGGGGTCACCCTTCTGGGCGACCGCTTGAAACCCAAGCAGGCGCACGGAGTCTCCGAGGTAGATGTCTTGAGTAGCCGCAGATAGCAGGGCGGTGCCGCCCAACAGGGCGATCAGGGAAGCGCAGATGCTCAGGCGACCACGCACGACCTTACTCCGGATCGTTCTCGCCGTTGTCCACCGCGGAGTCGTCTTCGCCGTCGTCCTCGGCTGGCGCCGCATTGTGGATTAACTTGCGTCGATTAGCTTGTAAAGGGGTCATGCCGACGACAATCGCTCGGCCGCTGCGCTTGGGCTCGTTATCGCGCGTGGCGATATGAATCAAGGCTTCGATGGCGCGCTTCATGGTCTCGAGGCCGATTTCTGGGTGCTCGAGTTCGCGGTAACGGTACTGCAGGAGCAGCTTCACCTTGTGGCCGTGATACAGGAAGTTTTCGGCGCGGCGGACCTTGATGAAAAGGTCATGCACGTCGATACGCGGGCGGAGTTTGATCTCCTTGACCTTCGTCGCGGTCTTCTGGTGCTTATGCTTCTTGGCTTCTTCGTAGAGGTACTTGCCGTACTCCATGAGTTTGCACACCGGCGGCGTGGCCGTCGCCGCAATCTCGATGAGGTCGACGCCGAATTCACGGGCCAACTCCAAGGCCTTGGCGGTCTGCATGACGCCAAGCATTTCGCCTTTGGGCGAGATGACGCGAATCTCGGTCGCACGGATGCGGTCGTTACGCTTGGGTCCTTTATCCTCCCGGCTGCGGAAGTTTCCGCGTTGTTGACCAGAGCTACTGGAGGAGGAACTCGGCCGGGGGCCGTTCGGGCGATAGGGCGGTGGCATTAGGTATCTTCGGGCGTGTCGTTACGTGCCTAAACTCCGCTTGAATGCGGTTGGGTTCAAGCACCGATTACACCGAAGACCGCTTAACGGCGGCCCAGCAGATTAACTTATTTCAAGGCGGCGATGGCGGCGAGGACCTGGCTGCCGTGCTCCGCGGCTTCAACTTTCGGAATCACCGCCAAGAGTTTACCGTCTCCATCAAAGAGGTAAGCGGCCCGCAGTGGACCGAGGTACTTTTTACCGTACATGGATTTTTCGACGATCGCATCCATGGCCTTAGAGAATTGGTCCTCTGGGTCCGCCACCAAGGTGTACTTGAAGCCATGCTTGGCGGCATACTTGGTGTGAGCGGCGCAGGTATCTCGGGAGACACCAATAATTGTAAACCCTTGCTTACCAAGGGCTTTCTCGTGTTTAGCAAGGTCCGCTGTCTGCTTATCACAGGCCGAGGTGTTGTTGCGCATGTAGACCGAAACGACCGTCGGGCCGTCGATGAGCTTAGAAAAGGGGCCGTTGACGGGCTTTCCGTCGACTAAGGCATCGATTTTAAAGGATAACTTAGGCTTTTTTCCTGGTGTCAGCATGGCGATGAGAGTGAGAAGGGTGAAAGGCGGAGGGGAGGCGATCGGTGGGCTTTGTCAAACGGGGCAGGGTTTTCGCAAATAACTGTACCGCCCGCCGGCTTCCTCGCCCTTTCCCCTTTACAAACCACCCCCAGTCTTCTTTGTTCAGCCCCTTTCCGCCATGCAAAAGACCCGCAAGTCAGTCTCCAAGCGCTTTAAGGTGACCGGTACCGGCAAAGTGATGCGTCGTTCCTCGAACACGCGCCACCTGCTCAGCTCCAAGTCCCGCAAGCAGCGCCGTCGTGCCAACAAGTCCAAGCGCGTCGACTCCGGCTTCGAGAAGAAGATGCTGGCTTCGATGCCTTTTGCCTAAATCGGCGATCCCCTCTGGCCAAAAGGGTGTTCTCAAGGCGACCCCGCGGCCTCTTATAAACCAATAAAAATACCACACCAACATGCCTCGTGCAACCAACGGTCCAGCCACTAAGGCGCGCAAACGTCGCGCCATTCGTGCCGCTAAGGGCTACTTCGGAAATAAATCCCGCCTGTACATCTACGCTCTCGAAGCCGTACAGCGCGCGCAGAAGTTCGCTTACCGCGATCGTCGCAAAAACAAGTCCACTTTCCGCCAGCTGTGGATCGTGCGTCTGAACGCTGCCTGCCGTCCCCTCGGCATCAGCTACAGCCGCCTGGTCAATGGTCTCAAGAAGGCGAATATCACGATTGACCGTAAGAACCTCAGCGAGCTCGCGATTCACGATGCTCCGGCGTTCGTGGCCATCGTGACCAAGGCTCAGGCCGCGCTGAAGTAAGCGCGCTGCCAGCGTCTCCTCGAAGGCCCCGGTCACCCCGGGGCCTTTTTGTTTTCAGAGGGGTGCTTTCGCTTGCCGATTGGCCCCGCCCCCGCACAAATCAAGGGCATGCAGCAGCAGCTCGCCCAGCTCGTCGCCACCGCCCAGCAGGAGGCCCTCGCCGTCACGTCCCGTGCCGAGCTGGAGGCCTTTAAGGCGCGCGTGGTCGGCCCCAATGGCTCCCTCACCGCCGTGATGAAGGGGATGGCCACGTTGTCCAAAGAGGAACGCCCCGTCGTGGGTAAGCTGATCAACGAGGCGAAGCGGTCCGTCGAGGAGCTGCTCGCCGCCTTGCTCCTTAAGGTCGAGGACGCCGAAATTTCCGCTGCCTTGGGTACGCCGTGGGATGCCACGCTCACCGGCCCCGATGCTCCCGCGGGTTCCCTGCACCCGCTGACGCGTACGCGCGAGCGGATTCTCGCTTCGTTCCGTAAGCTGGGCTTCACGGTCGCTGAGGGTCCCGAAATCGAAACGGAGTGGCATTGTTTCGACGCACTCAACACGCCCGCCGATCACCCAGCGCGTGACATGCAAGACACGCTCTACATGCCGAAGGCTTTCCGCTCCGCCGACGCCCCGCGTAAGGGTGAAGAGGCGCTCGTGCTGCGCACCCACACGTCGAGCGTTCAGGTACGCACAATGCTTTCCCGTAAGCCGCCGTTCCGGATTGTGGCCCCAGGTCGTTGCTTCCGCCGCGACGCGGTCGACGCGACGCACTCCGCTAACTTCCACCAGGTCGAGGGTCTCTGGATCGACCGTAATGTGACGCTCGCTGACTTGCGCGGGGTGCTCGATTTCTTCGTGAAGGAGACGTTCGGGCCCGACGCCGAAATCCGTCTGCGTCCGTCGTTCTTCCCGTTCACGGAGCCGTCCTTCGAGATGGACCTGCGCTCGCCGAACCTCGGTCGTCTGTCCAATCGCTGGCTCGAAATCATGGGCTGCGGTCTGGTCGACCCTAAGGTGCTCGAGCTCTGCGGGCTCGATCCCGAGGAATTCTCCGGCCTGGCCTTTGGGCTCGGGCTGGAACGCATCGCGATGCTGGTCCACGGCATCGATGACATCCGCCATTTCTACAATAACGACCTGCGCTTCCTGCGCCAGTTCGCCTAAGCCATGAAAGTTTCTTTCCAAGCGCTCTCCCGCCACGTCGACCTTTCCGGGGTCACGACCGATCGTCTCGCCGAGGTGCTCCCGATGCTGGGGCTCGAGGTGGAGTCAGTCCACACGTTCGGCCTCGCACCGCTACCCCTCGTGGTGGTCGGTGAGATCGTGTCTTTCGAAAAACACCCGTCCGCCGATCGTCTCAGTGTTTGCCGCGTCGACGTGGGTGATGGTAACCCGCGTCAAATCGTCTGCGGCGCCAAGAACTTCAAGGCGGGCGACCGCGTGCCCGTCGCCCTCCCTGGTACGGTGATGCCCGGTGGTTTTGAAATTAAGGTCTCGAAACTCCGCGACGTCGATTCGGCAGGTATGCTGTGCTCGTCCGAAGAACTGGGTCTCGGTAAGGGCGAGGATGGGCTGCTCATCCTGACGCCCCAACAGCCTACTCCCGGGACGCTGCTCAATAAATTATTCGGTGCCCCGGATACGGTACTCGAGATTTCCGTCACGCCGAACCGCGGCGATTGCCTCGGTCTGCGTGGGGTCGCCCGTGATGTGGCCGCTGCCCTCAACTTGCCGTTGAAGCCGCTGACGGTGAAGACGCTGGCTGGCCTCGCCGTCGCCCCGACCGCCCACGATGCGTTCGGTTTCGTCCGCTCGTCCTCGGAGTTCTGTCCTTACTACACGCTGCGCACGTTGAAGAACGTGAAGGTGGGCCCCAGCCCCGATTGGCTCCGTCGTGACCTCGAAGCCGCGGGTCTGCGTCCAATCAACAATGTGGTCGATATCACCAACTGGGTGCTNCTCGAACTGGGCCAGCCTCTCCACGCGTTCGACGCGGCCAAGGTTTCCGGCGGGATCGAAGCNCGCCCCGCCCGCGAGGGCGAGGAGCTCGTGCTGCTCGACGGTAAGAAGGTGAAACTGGAAACGGGNATCTGCGTNATCGCCGATGCCCAGCGTCCACTCGTCGTCGCNGGTGTCATGGGTGGCANCGAAAGTGGTGTGACCAANGCCACGACCACNGTCCTGCTCGAAGCAGCTTGGTTCAAGCCCGGCGAAATCCGNCGCGTGGCNCGCCGTCTCGGCGTGTCCACCGATTCTTCGCACCGCTTCGCCCGGGATGTGGATCCCGCCGGCGTTGAACTGGCTTCGCGTCTCGCAACGGACTTACTCATCGAACTGGCCGGCGCTGAAGTGGTCGGACCCGCCGTGGTCGTGGGCCAGCCGCCCCGCGCCGACGCTACTATCGCGCTGCCCGCCGGCTACGTGGCCGCTAAGTTGGGCACGGCCATCGCCGATGCCGATGTGACCCAAGCGTTCCAGCGCTTAGGCTTTACGGTCTCGCCGACGTCGACCGGCTTCTCCGTCCTGGTGCCGTCCTTCCGCTCCGATGTGACTCGCCCCATCGACTTGGTCGAGGAATTCATCCGCATCTACGGGACCGATAAGGTGCCCGCCGGCCGCCCCATCGCCCCGCTCCCAGGCGACGAAGATACGCGTTCATCGGGTTTCACCCGCGAGGTGGCTATTCGTCTCGCCGGCGCGGGTTTCACGGAGTGCTGTCATTATACTTTGCGCGATGCCGCTGAGGTTGCCCGTACGCTTGGCGAGGCCGCGACCACGCAGTTGGCCCTCGAGAACCCGCTCACGGCCGACCAATCGCACGTCCGCGCATCGCTCGTCCCAGGGCTCACCGCCGCCCTTGCCCTCAATGTCTCGGTCCACGCCGATCCCCGCGGTCTCTTCGAGGTCGGGGTCGTCTTTCGTCCGCAAGCCGATGGCACGGTGCGCGAATTCCTCGCAGTGGCCTTCGCCGCCCCNGCNGAATCTCTCGTGCGTTCCTGGAAGTCGCGTGAGGCCTTTGATGTCCTGCGCGCGAAGCGCTTGCTGTCCGACGTGGCCACGCTCGCCGGNGTGACGGCNTCTCGNCTGTCCTTCGGTGTCGCCACGGGTGGTCTCTGGCAGGCCGACCATGCTTCTTCTTTAGTCGATCGCGGCCGNTCCGCTGACGGTGCCTGCGGCGTCCTTGACCTCCGCTGGACGCGCTCGCTCGGCCTGAAGGGTTCCATCGTGGCCGGCGAATTCCTGCTGCCTCGCTCCACGTTCGCCGACGCGCTCCGTATCCCGCGCTTTGAGGCGTTCTCGTCCTTCCCGCCCGCCACGCGCGATGTCGCCGTCATCGTGCCGACCACTACCGCCGCCGGCGAGGTACTCAATCGCGTCCAACAGGCTGCCGCCAAGGCCGCCGGTAAGGAGTTCGCCTTGGAGTCGGTCAATTGTTTCGATGTCTTCAGCGGCCCCGGCCTGCCCGAGGGCACGCGTAGCGTAGCCTTTGAGATTCGCTGGCGCCACGCGGCCCGCACGCTCACCGACGAAGAGGCGAACCGCGCTATGGCCGCCGTCATCGCCGCCCTCGAAAAGGGCGCTGGCTGGACCATCCGTAGCTAATCGCCATGGCCGAAGGTTTTGACATCGACCATCTCGCGAAGCTCGCCCGCCTCAGCCTCACTCCCGAGGAGAAGGCGCTGTATTCGTCCCAGCTGAATTCCATCATTGGTCACTTTCAGGCACTGGCGCAGGCCGACCTGCCCACGTCCATCGACGATGCCCGCGTGGTCCGTGAATCCGCCCTGCGCTCCGATGTTCCCGGCCCGTCCCTCGGTGCCGAGGCGGTGACCCGGATTGCACCGGCTTCGCGTGATGGGCAAATTTCCGTCCCGCGCGTCGTGGATGACGAAGCCTAAGCCATGGCCGAGGTTCTCCACACGCTTTCTGCCGCCGAATTGGGCCGCCGCCTCACCGCGGGCACGCTGACGTCCCGCGCGCTTTGCGCGGCGCTCATCGCCCGCTACGACGTCTTAAACGATAAGGTCGGTGCATTCACGCACCTCGATCGCGCGGATGTCCTCGCCCAAGCCGACGCTTCCGATGCCCGCCGTCAGGCCGGACAGGGCAGGGGCCCCCTCGAAGGTATCCCGGTTGCGATTAAGGATAATATCGCCGTCAAGGGTCAGCCCCTGACGTGCTCCAGCAAGATGCTGGCGTCATTGGTGTCTCCGTATGACTCCCACGTGGCCGAGCGTCTCCGCGCGGCCGGCGCCATTCTCTACGGCCGCTTGAACATGGATGAGTTCGCCATGGGTTCGTCCACCGAGAACTCCGCGGTCCGCAA
>JGI25909J50240_1000431_pt1 | contig 10746 bp, 17 predicted proteins | sample LauGreSpBDMM15DD_2_FD_50240 | JGI IMG/M metagenome (IMG submission 50240) | reverse complement strand
ATCGTAGTGCTAGTTGTGAGGCGGGGGGAGAATTATACCCCCCGCCTCACTAGTATGTGCGATAAAATTGTCCATAGGATACGATTGATTTATTTATCAATACATGATAGGATTGGTGTATGACTGAAATACAAAATATTGTAACATCTAAAGATGTAAACTCAAAAACAACAAAGCCAAAAAAAGCAACTAAAGAACACAAGGCCGCAGATCCTATTGTGAAAAATGGAAAGCTTTTAATTTATTTTGAAAGCGGGGTTGCATACCACACTCCCTCGGGCTTTAAGTTTAGCAAAGAAGAAAATCGAATGGCAGAAATAGATGCGGAAGAAGCAGCACGGCTTCTTAAACTTCCTAACTTCAGAATGCCTAGTGACGAAGAAAAGGAATTCTACTATAATAAATTGGAGGCGTAAATGGCTGGCAATCTTTCTAACTATCTTGAAAACAAATTAATAGATCACTTTCTTGGCACTACGTCATTTACAATGCCCGCTGCTGTTTATGTTGGGCTGTACACGGTAGCTCCGGATGATACCGGTGGTGGAACGCAAGTTACTGGTGGCTCATATGCTAGACAGTCAGCAGCATTTACTGCTTCTGCAAGCGGCGCTACATCCAATAGCGCCAACATTGACTTTGCAGGGATGCCTGCCGCAACGGTCGTTGCGATTGGGATATTTGATGCCTCTACTGCCGGAAACCTTTTGTTGTGGGGAACGCTAACAGCAAATAAAACAACGGATGCTGGGGATACCTTAAGAATTGCCACAGGCGATCTTGACATCAGTATTGACTAAGGAGAACCCATGTTAAGAAGAGAATTTAGTGGCAGTGTACTAAGAACAGCATTGTCCTCTTCAATCAACAACTCTGTAACATCTATATCGGTTGTTGATGGCTCCACCTTTCCTTCCGGCTCAAACCCTTTTGTAATTGTAATTGATAGAGGGACTGCTGCTGAAGAAAAAATTCTTGTTTCTTCTAGATCTACAAACACATTTACTATTTCAACTCGAGGGTTTGACGGCTCTACAGCCAACTCGCACAGCTCTGGTGCTTTTGTTGATCATGTGCTTGATGCGACAGTAATTCAGGATATGAATACAACAACTTATGATAATGAAGTTTTAGTTTGGATGGGGGTTTAAGTGGCTAATTTAACACCAAAAAGTCTTTATATTGGCTGCGATGTTGGAGGCGGTACGAATGTATATACTGTGCCAAACATTGCTGGGAACTACGCAATAATTAAAAACATTAACCTATGCAACACCACAGCGTCAAATGCTGTGTGTAGCATTCACTTGCTTGTGAATGGAGCGGCTGCTTCTAATTCAAATAAAATCATAAGTAACGCAACTATTAATTTAAATAACGTTGTTTTTTACAATACATCTATAGTGGTGCCCGCCAATAGCAGCATACACATAACGCAAGTAACAGCTAATGCTGTAACATTTGCAATTAGCGGAGTAGAATATGCCTAATCTTATTGATAGTATAATTCTTAGCACAACGCCCACACTTGATGACATTGGAGATGTAACTATAACAAGCATCTCATCAGGTCAGTTCCTCAAGTGGAACGGTACAGCATGGGTTAATGATGCAATTGACCTAGGAACAGACACAACTGGTAATTATGTCTCTGGTGTAACTGCAGGTTCGGGGATTACAGTTACTCACACTCCCAGTGAGGGATCAAGTCCAACAATTGCAGTAACTGCTAATACTTTTGAAGTTTTTGGAAGTATTAGTACCCACGCAGCAATCACTGCAAATGTTCACGGCATTGCCGACACCTCAATTCTAGTCACGACCACTGGCACGCAAACGCTCACAAACAAAACAATCACATCGCCCTCGGGTTTGGTAAAAGGTGATGTCGGTTTAGGAAACGTTGATAACACGGCAGACACAGCAAAGCCAGTTTCTACTGCTCAACAAACTGCCCTAGACCTCAAAGCGAACCTTGCCTCGCCAACATTTACGGGAACTCCAACGCTTCCAACTGGTACCATCGCTACCACACAAACCGCTGGTAATAACAGTACGGCAGTTGCGACCACGGCTTTTGTTACCACTGCGGTTGCCAACCTTGTTGACTCTGCACCTGCAGCACTCAACACTCTTGATGAATTGGCTGCTGCGTTGGGTGATGATCCTAGCTTCGCTACCACAATAGCAACTTCTATTGGGCTAAAGGCACCACTTGCTTCACCAACGTTTACTGGCACTGTAACTCTCCCCGCCAACACGGTGACTAGCGGAATGATTGCTGATGGCGCAATCGTTGATGCAGATATAAACGCTAACGCGGCGATTACTTTAAGCAAGTTGGCAACAAGCACAGCAGGAAATATTATTGTTTACAACTCTTCTGGCGTGCCAACTTCTGTAGCAGAAACAGGCGATGTGACCATATCCGATTCAGGTGTCACATCAATCGCCTCTGGAGTAATCGTAAACGCAGACGTAAGTGCTAATGCGGCAATAGACTTAACAAAACTTGCTGATATATCAACCAATGCCCAAGTCGGTAACTATACTCTGGTTCTTGCAGATAAAAATAAAATTGTAGAAATGAATGTGGGATCAGCAAACAATCTTACGGTGCCTCTTAATAGCTCGGTAGAATTCCCGGTTGGTTCACAAATCAACATTCTGCAAGTTGGCGTAGGTCAGACCACAATTGTTGCAACTGCTGGAGTAACAATAAACAGCACTCCAGGGCTTAAAATGAGAGCACAGTTCTCTTACGCAACTCTCATTAAACGTGCAACCAATACTTGGGTGCTCGTCGGGGATATTTCGGCTTAATTATGGCTGGCGGTGTCAATCCAAAAGACTCTGGTGGGAAAAAGCCAAGTGCGCCAACTATTGGAACTGCAACCGCTGGTAATGCTCAAGCCACTGTAACATTTACAGCATCGACATATCTTGGCAAGTCGGGGACTGTTACTTATCGCGTTACATCCAATCCAAGCTCGATTACGGCTACCGGGGCTAGTTCGCCAATAGTTATTACAGGGTTAGCTAATGGGACAGCCTACGTCTTTACAGTTGCGGCAGAAACACCAAGCGGAGTTAGTTCGGATTCATCTGGTGCAACTGGTGCAGTTACCCCAACTGCCGGCCCATTCTTTCCTCCGTTCTTTCCATTCTTCCCGCCATTCTTCCCGCCGTTTTTTCCATTCTTCCCATTCTTCCCATTCTTCCCATTCTTCCCACCATTCTTCCCACCGTACTTCCCACTTCCAGGCGATGGTTGCCGTGATAATGGCTGCGGCCCCGATGGTGGATTTGCATGCAGTGGTCCATTCTGCTTTGACTGATCAAGACGTGGTATAATAATAACATGTCAAAAATACAAAAAGGAATCTAAAATATGGAAAATGAAAATATTGAAGTAGATAAAATTTGTAAATTTGTTTTTGTAGTCAATGGAGACGTTGGCATGGTAATTAATGGACCGCTTAGCAGGATAGGGATGACAGTAGTTGAATGTCTTAAGAATAATCCTGAAATTGTAAAAATAGAAACTGCAGAACTTAACAGTCTAGGTTCTAATATTGCATTTAACTTTATCAATGATGGAAATGTAAATTACACACTTGAAATCCCTCCATACGGACCGACTGATCGATGGATCGCCTGTCTGTCAAGCAATCCTCAGATTATAGAAGTTGATGGTACAAATCCAGTGAGAGCTGGTTGGGTATATGATGGAGTTCAATTCTCTCCAAGATCATGAGCGCCTGGGAAAAATATAAAAATGCAATGGCGGCTGAAGCTAAGCCTTGGGACTTATTGTATCCAACAAGATACGCAGATGCTGAAACGGCAGAAAAAAGATATCAAATCTGTTCACAGTGTCCAGAATTAATACAGGGCACGAAGCAGTGTAAAAAATGTATGTGCTTTATGTTTCTTAAAACAAAAATAGAACACGCCGTGTGTCCTATAAAGAAATGGTAAACCCGAAAATAAATGATATAATATAAACATGGAATACCTTGGTGATCCAAAATTTGGAATAGCGATATATCGCAATCAGCTGCCTAATGATCTTAACATTCCACAAAGACTAGAGGCGTTAATGAATGTGAATCCTTCCAGCCCCCACTATCAGTGGCAGGAGGCTATGGTGGGGCACCGTCAGAAAATGCCAGAATATAGAAGTTGTCACGATTTTAAGATACATAAAGCACTTGCAGAGCAATGTAAAAACACCACATATGATGATATTTACAAGATATATGCTGAAGTCGGTGGAAAAATAAAGAGCCGAGTAGACGAGTATTGTGGTCCCTATAACATATCAATGAACTATATGGAATCAATAAATTTTGTAAAATACGAAAAAGGAGATCACTTTTCATATCATGCAGATCACGGCTTTTCCTATGTTTGTGTCGTTTCCTCAATTGCCTACCTTAACGATGATTACGAGGGTGGAGAATTAAGTTTCTATAAATTAGATATGAAGTTTAAACCTAGCTATGGCGACATTATTGTATTCCCCTCTGCTTACATATATGCACACGCAGCCTTGCCAGTAACAAGCGGAGTAAAGTATTCTGCCGTAACGATGTTTGACTACAACGATGATAATCACAAATACAACTACAACCCTGCAAAGGAATAATTATGGAAAAAAAAATATTATTTACCTCAAACAGATATCATCTTACAAAAGATAGTGCATCTTGCCCTAAGCCAATTGGGAGAACCCTGCCATCATGGTACAAGGAAGCCAGCGTTTACATTCAGGATCCAGCAACGAGTCAACCGTGGGTAAATCCAGCGGATGGAGGGAAAGTCCCAAACTGGAAATCCTGCGCTCCATTTTTTGATGCTATGTCAACCGGATATTGCCTAAGAACTCCTTGCGACATTAAATTTTTTGCTAACGATAAAAGAACTACTTTTAAAGTATTAGATAAAAATGCTGAAGATTTTGTTTCAGAAAGAGGAGAGATGGCTGATTTTATGACTCCAATGGGTTACGACAAAAATCATTTTGCTTGGTGGGTTGACTGGGGAGTTACAGTTCCAGAGGGCTATAGCGTTCTGCATACTCAGCCGATGAATAGATTTGAGTTGCCATTTATTTCTACTAGTGGCATAGTGGATAATGATAGTGTTAATTTAATGGGACAGGTTCCTTTTTTTCTTGTAAATGGTTGGGAGGGGACGCTTCCGGCAGGCACTCCTTATCTTCAACTCTTTCCTTTCAAAAGGGAAAACTGGGAATCTGAATTAACGATAGAAGATCCAAAAAAAATGTATGATAAAAATATAAAAAATTCTTACAAATATCGAGTACCAAGTGGTGGTGTTTATAAAAATCAAGTTTGGCAAAAGAGAACATATAGGTAGAGGGGATTCATGATTGAGGCAATTAAAAATTCTATAACGTTAAACGACTGGCATACTAAAGAAAGATCTGAAACATCTTCCAATAGAATACCCATAAGGCAAGTGAGTGACAATATAACAGTTTCGAACCCAGGGCTTGGGTTGAATATCTACCATGATGCTTTTTCACAAAAAGATGCTAATAGATATATTAAAATCCTTGAAGATAATCTGACCGATGGAAGTAAATATAGATGGTCAGAGGCGCAAGTAACAAACTCATCGTCGCCCATCAAAGAAGCTAGAGACTGTGTTGACTTCAGATATAAGCCTGAAAACTTAGGTCCAAGGGACACAAAAAATGCTCCCTTGATTGACCTTCATGATGAAATTTTAAATATTTTAAAGACTTGTATTGACGACTACGCCAGATACTGGGGCATTAATGTTGTGTTTTACGAAGCTTTCAATTTTGTCAAATATGAAGGAGAGGGTAAGCACTTTCGTATTCATGCTGACCACGGACCGGCATACAACTGTACGGTATCTGCGGTAATATATATTAACGATGATTACCAAGGCGGAGAGATACACTTTCCGAGATTAGATAACCTTACATATTCGCCGCAGGTGGGGGATATTGCCGTATTTCCATCCAACTTTATTTATGAACATGCATCTTTGCCGATAATAAAGGGTACAAAATACTCTGTCGTGGTTATGACCGATATCAACGAAATTGGTCACACAGCATCTAAAAGTGAGCATAGCAGATATGTTTGACATCTCGGTGGTAAAAATGCCCAATTCTATATTTGACATAGAACAGATGTCAATCAAGAGAGGCTGGATGGATGATACGTCAGAAAAGCACGCATATAAGTGTTTTCCTATTACCCAGGCAAATGTAGTTGGATGGAGTCTTTTTTGCTTGGAAGACATCGTGTTTGTTTGGGACGGAATTAATGATCAGACTCCAGACCATATGCAAATTTTAAACCCATCTGATAGCCACGCAGGGAGGGGGCAATCCTCAGTAAGTCTAGACACTGGTTTAATTTTTAGGACAGATAGAGATGTGAGTCTCTGGATGATAAATCCAGTGAATTATTTTAACGAAGATTTTGAGACAATCTCTAATGTAATTAGTACGTCTTTTTATGACAACCCCTTGCCTCTAGCCATAAAAGCAAAAAAAGCAAATGTAGATACTAGAATAAAAGCAGGTACACCAGTTGCTACGATAATTCCCATCTCATTAACAAATTTAAATCATTCAGTAATCAATTTGGTAGAATATTCAGATTTAAAAAATTTAAGAAGGCAGGCAAGTATTGATTATGGCAAGGCCGCTCAGGAAATAAATAAATCTGGCAAATTCACTGACTGGTATAAAAAAGCAGTGAATGAAAAAAACGAATCTATAGGGGGGCATGAGGTAAATACATTAAGGCTTCATGTAACTGGCAGCATAAAAAATGGTGAATCTAAATGACAATTTTAGAAAAAGCCTCCTTGGCAATTAGGAAGCCATCAATGACTCCATCTGGATTTTTTGGCAGTGGGAGGGAGAATATTGTTGAATTACAAAATTTTATGACTGAAGAAGAAGTAAGTTTTTTAGATAAAGCAGCAAGGAGTATATCTATCTGGGATGTAACCAAAAGTCACAAAAATGAAAACGGAACTATTACCTATGACGCTGAATACTGGAAAGATAGGGTCTGCACTTTCTCATCTTTAAATAAAAATAATCCTCAAATAGTCCCTAGAATCTCTAATCTATATAATAGATTACAACCAATTGTTGAAGATTTTTTTAAAGTAAAAATTAAACCAACTGGGCAAACAATAGTAAAATGGAATCCAGGACAGTTTCAGTTGCCTCACGCAGACAAGGAGCTTCATGACGGCCCGGATGCTGGCTTACCAAACGATTTTCCGAATTACGATATAGCTAGTCTATTTTATTTAAACGACGATTACGAAGGCGGGGAGTTGTATTTTCCCTTACAAGGGATGCAATTTAAGCCCCAAAAGGGCTCAGCCTATTTTTTTCCAGGTGATAAGTATTATATACACGGTGTAACAGAGATTAAAAGCGGAATTAGATATACCTGTCCATTTTTTTGGGAAATTACAAAACACACAGGGGAAAAACAGCCATGACAGAGCCTCTGAATGTAGTTGAAATATATCCAAAGATTTTTGTGTATAAAGGTCTTTTTAAAGACATTGATAAAACCTATAGTCTTTTAAAAGAATCAGAAGGCAAAGAGGATGGACTTTTTAGTCCTTGGACAAGCTGGTCTCACTTTGGGGAATACATTAATCCAGTATTTAATAACCATAATGATAACCTAAAAATAGAGAATGTACAAGGTATAAAAACTTCAACAGGAAAACAAGAAGAACACAAGCAAGTTCTTTTAGAAATTCTTAATAATTTTATGATAGCAACGAAAGACTACATTGCAAAAAACAATGTTGACTTTGACGAAGACAGACTTGTCCCAGACATTAAAGATCAAACAGGTAACAATGTTAAAGAGTGGGTATATACTGGACCATCTATAGCAAGATACAAGGTAGACATTGAAGATCCACTAGCAATGTCATATCACACAGACTACATAAGAGAGCCAATCGTAAGCCCAGGACACAAGTTTGCAATTACTGCTTTAATATACTTTAACGATGACTACGATGGTGGAGAAATTGATTTTATAGCAAATGGAGAAGCGTATATGTATAAGCCAGAGGCTGGAGCCCTTCTCATTTTCCCATCAGGTCATCCGGAATTCCTGATGTCTGAAAAGTCTATATATCTTCATGGAGTCATGCCTGCAGGGCACAACTCAAAGTATCTTGCAAGAATGTACTGGACAAGGTACTCTACTGGTGCACCAGAGTGGCTTGAGAATGAAGAAAGACTTGGCAAGGAAAAGTGGCAGGAAGAATGGAAAGACATTATGCAAAAGTTTAGAAATGAGAATCCTAATAGAAATAATGCTGACAAGGAAAAAAGAATACAATGAACCTAGACAATAAAAAAAGAATAACTAAAGACATAGTTGTTTATGAAAACTTTATTGATGCAGATACTGCTGCAAAAATTGTAAAAGTTTTAGATAAACACGCAGAACTTGGGCTGATTACCTGGATGCCCATATCTTTCTATGAGTCTTATTCTTCAGTGCTTCCAAAAGACAATGATGAGCATTTAGAAAATGAAGGATTGCCAAGCGATGTATTTTCACAAATAAAACAAGGAATTATCAATGCTGTTGCAAGTATTCACAACCTTGATTCAAAAACAATTTCTCAAATTGGGTACCACACACAAAAGTGGGAGCCAGGAGCATATGCAAGACTGCATTCTGACAATACAGATGCCCAGGGAAAATCTGGAGCATTTACTAGAAGTAGATATGCAGGATTTTTGTATTTAAATGATAACTTTGAAGGCGGGTTGCTTAAGTTTCCAGATCAAAACATAGAAATAAAACCAAAGACAGGCATGCTTGCTGTTTTTGACGGAGGCTTCAATAATATGCACGAAGTGTCTTTAATCATTTCGGGGGTAAGATATACTATTGGTTCTTTTTGGGATGACAGGCCAGAGACAGACTACACCCAAGAGCTTCGAGATGAGTGGGGGGCAGAAATGAAAAAAATAAGAGAGTATCAAGCCCGGCAGAAATCTGAATGGCAAGAATTGTTAAAGCAAGGATATAAGATTGATGAAGATGGACAAAAGTATTCAATAATCAAGGCACAACTATGATTAAACAATTTATTGTAGAACTAGAAAAAAATAATTTTGTTTTTGAGCAAGTTGCAGACGAGTTAATTTATATAAAGAATTTTATAACTCAAGACGAGCTTGAGGGGGTAAAAAAAATTATAGATGCTGCCTCCCAAAAAGATTGGGAGAAGCACTATATGGCTAGCTTGGCAAATTTTTGTATGGAAAAATTTGGTAGAAGTGATGTGGATAAACTTGTTGAGGAAGGCAAGTTTGAAATAACACAAGGCTGGATGGATAAAACGCTAAGTCTTCAAGGAAACAATTTATCTATGAAGCTGTGGTTGCGTATAAACAGTATCGTTCATGGATGTGACAATAGTTTAATGTTATGTGGGTTATCCACCATACAGAGACTACCCCCCGGTGTTGAATTAAAATCTCATGTTGACCAAGACACAGATCCATCAATAAGGTACGCAGTAGTGCTTTATCTTAATGACGATTACAACGCTGGCGAGTTATTTTTTGATAACCTAAATATATCTTTAAAACCAGAATCGCGCAGTCTTTTGTTTTTTCCGGGAAACATTAAATATAAGCATGGAGTAAGACACGTTTCAGATGGGCCTGTAAGATATGTTATAGTTGGTTTTGTAAAAGAAATAGATTTTTATAAAAAAAATAAATATTAAAGAGGTGTAAAATGAAGAAAGAAATATTAGAAAAAAAAGTCTATTATTATACAGACGTAATTGACAATCCCAAGAAACTTCTTGAAGCGATTGAAAATGATAACAAAAATTCATGGGGGGAATGGGCTGCATGCAGCGGAAAACACTATGTGTATGGAACAGATAAAAGTATATCAATGGCGGATTCAGATGATGAAAAAAATAACTATATATATTCAACATTAAAAGAAGCATTTAATAAAGTGGCAAAAGACTACGCTAAAGCTCAAGGCATAATGGAAGAGCCAAAATTATTTTTAAATTATCCCATCAAAAAATATCAACCTGGAGCATACATGGGAACACATTTTGATCAACAAGAAGGGGATGAAAGATTAAAAGTCTCTTTTGTTATGTATCTAAATGATGATTATGATGGCGGAGAAATATCTTTTACTATTGCATCACCAAACGGACCCTTAAGATATGCAGGCCCCGAGTCAGATTTTTCCGAAGCAGAAAAAAAGGGAAATTACAGCTTCGCCGTCAAACCAAAAGCAGGAAGCATTATAGTTTTTCCTCCATCCCCTCCATATCACCACACAGCGCATCTGGTAAAGAGTGGATTTAAATACATGGTCCCTCAGCACTGGATTAATTAGTTATGAAAACAGCTATAGTAACTGGGGCAAGTAAAGGTGTTGGATATGCCACGGTTAAGCTTTTATCGGAAAGTGGGTATAAAGTAATTGCGGTGTCAAGGGACTTGTCTAAAATTTCATGTTTAATATCTAATAACGTAGAGCTGTATCAGCTGGATGTGACTAACGAAAATGAAATTAGAAAATTTTATGAAAAGTATAAGGATATAACTTTGGATCTTTTAGTTAATAATGCAGGTGGCGGTTCGGGACCTACGAGCATTATAAACGAAACAATGGATAATTTTAGAAGAGCGTA
>JGI25909J50240_1000419_pt1 | contig 10869 bp, 25 predicted proteins | sample LauGreSpBDMM15DD_2_FD_50240 | JGI IMG/M metagenome (IMG submission 50240) | reverse complement strand
TCTTACGATAACACTCGTGAGATTATCACTCAACGATTACTTAAAAGGTAATCCTTACTTAAGACAGGAGAAATGCAATGCAAGAATGTGTATATTGTGAAGGAGTAGCAGACTTTACTTGGCTAGATGGTGGCTGGTATGTTTGCACTGGTTGCATTAAAGAAGGTAAGACAGATACAGAACCGATGGACTACAAGACAGGAGAAAAATAATGACAAGGCGTTATCATTTTGTTATAGTGTTTGATGAAGAAACTAAAGAGTGGGATATAGATATAGACGGGGAAGAAGCACTATTCCCGAACGGAAGTATATTCAACTCAGAAACCATGAGTTATGAGTATGGCTATGCTGGTGATGGTAAATTCACAGGCATGGAAGAAGAACTGAGCGAGCATATTAGTGAACAGATGGATAACTGGAACTTAAGACAGGAGAAAGCCAATGCCTGACCTTGAATTTACATGTCGTTACTGTGATACTGTTAGAAAACAATTTATCTATCAGCAATCGTGGGAAAAATACATAGTTAGATGCCCTAAATTAAACTGCCATAAACCAATGTTGTTACTTAAGACAGGAGAAATATAATGTTAAATGTATGCCCTAAATGTGGCTGGAAAGTCAATATGTTAGATGAGTGTGTAGACTGTGGGTGGGTTGAGTTTAGTTGGAGTTCACTTGTAGAAAGTGCAAACAATTTAATCCGAATTAAGACAGGAAAGGAGGACAACAAATGAGTGATAATCAAGAGTTCATGTTTTGGTATTACAATAGGGTCAATGAGTTTTCCAACGCGTTACTTGCCTCTATTTATAAAGAATTAAACGAGCCAACCATTAACGACCTGAAAAAAAATGAGGTTGAAGCAAATGGCTGACCCTCAATACCTAGACGGGGATAGTGTGGCACGCTCTTTATACGCATGTAGTCAATGCGACTTAGTAGAGTGCGACTGCACACCTGATGATAGTGGCACACCTGACCGCATGTCGGAAGATGAGGATTAAAATGTTTAATGTCTTAAGACAGATACACCCGCACGCTAGATTATGGATAGTGTCAGCAGTAATTTTAGGTGTGTTATTAACCATTAACACGCCAATCGTAAACATAAATCACCAACCTAAAGGCAAAGTAATTGCATACTACAACAATGACTATCAAAGGTATGCGGTAGATAAATTAATTCAAATGGATATGCTTGAACAATACCCTTGCCTCTTTGAATTATGGACAAAGGAGAGTAACTGGCGACCAAAGGCACGCAACAAATCAAGCGGTGCGTTAGGCATAGCACAACTCATGCCTGCTACTTGGGTAAATATAGATACGAAACCTACACTCAATGGGTATAAACAAGTTGATGCTGGACTTGTTTATATTGAAAGAAAATATGGCAAGAAGGGTATATGCAGAGCATACGCCCACCATCTAGCAAAGAATTGGTATTAAGACATGAAGCCAAAACACCACAAAATACAAGAAGAAAAACAAATGTTAAATCAAGTAGGTGAACCAGTAACTCGTTATGTCTTAAGATACAACTCTAATTTATTTGAAAATGCTAGATGTATTGGCATAGATACCAGCGTATTCTTTCCAACACAAGATACTTTCACATACGCAGAAGAGAAAATGATTAACAAGATGTGTGATAATTGCCCAGCAATTACGGCTTGTTTGGAGTGGGGTTTAGCACATGAAAGATACGGAATATGGGGTGGCACTACACCAAACAGGAGAAAAAAATTAAGGGCTTAATGAAAATACAGGTGGCTGAGTTAAAAAGTGTGATATAGTTCTACTTGAAAACCCAGCAATACTCTCCTGTCTTGTTGGGTTTTCTTGTTTCTAAAGTCAGTATTTTATACTGTCAAGTGTAGTTGATTATCGGGAGTGTCGCTGTTTAAACTTTACTTAAAAACTAAAATTTAAAAAATGCAATTAGTATACTTATACCAAGCCAATCAAATTGGTTGGTGGTATATGACAGGAGAAACAAATGAGTGATAAACAAAATTGCATAGCAACCCCGTTAACTGCAGATGAAGATAGCATTGGTATGAGTTATGATACCAAGGTCTGTGGCAAGCAAGGTAATCTAATGTTGAAGTATGAACTGCGAGGCAGTTATTACGGAACAATAGTTCTTTGCGAAGAACACTCTGATAATGTTTGGAGTGAGATTACAAGGTTAATAGATGTAGATAACTTTTAATTAAGTTGTAAGAAGCCCCCGCTTTGGCGGGGGTTTTTTATTTGTCCAAGTCTAACTCTTTAGCCAACATAAATACTTCATCACTTAAGTCATCAAGAGTTCCGTCATTGTAAATAACATGGCTAACCATATAACTATCCATTGCATGTTCTGATGGGTGCCCATTGACTGCGTTAAGATTATGTCTGTTGATGCGCCATATAGAACCGCCAAGTTTCTTTATCGTTTCAGCCTCATTAGGAAATCTAACATCACTAACTACGACCTTGCTACTGCCATCTAAATTCTTTAATGCTATGTCAATCCAAAAATCTAAACCAAACATTTTACGACCAACCTCCGTGCCAAATACCTGAAGCAATCTACGAACCTCTTGGTTCTGCTTGGCTACATCCCAACCATACTCATCCACATATTCTGATAAGCGAGTAACATTATCTAGTTTAGGACTTAAGACATATAANGCTTGGCGCATAGGGTCTGCAAATGAAACTCTTTTGTATCCGTAATTAAGACACAACAATTCTGCGACAGTATCTTTACCACTGCGTGCGTATCCACTCAAACCAATTATCACTAATCACGCCACCAATTTTTTGCTATGCCATAACTATANACAAAGAATATAATTGCCATAGTATTTACTGCTAACAAGGCAATAATTATTGCTTCACTCATTATTGTCCTAGCCTTTCATATATTTCTAACACTAGTTTATAGAACTCTAGGTCAAGTAAAAGCATTTGCAACTGCCATAAAATAGATTCCATTTCAGTCCCCTCTTTCTTCTTGGTTTCTTATCTCTGCTTGTGCTTGNGCATTNCTACGAATACGCCTACGCCCACGCCATATTGGTGCTTCACCACCTAGCCTATCTTGTAACTTATCTAAGGCACGCTTAACACGCTTACGCATGGCTTCTTCGGTGGTTTCATAACTTTCAGCAAGCGCGGCAAACTCCATACCACCCTCTGAATAACGCAGACGGAGCAAGTCTTTATCATTTTTGTTTAAACGATTTACCGCTGCTGATACATCTGATAGTAACGCCAATCTATTACCACCTTCGGAAGGTTTACTAGAGTGTGAAGTAAACTCTGTTCTAGTATCAGGTGCACTAGTCCAGCCAGCATACTCCCACACATCACGAAGTAACTCATGTAATACTACATGGGTATAATAAAAAGTATCCGACATTGGAGCGCGTGAGTGTTGCGCTCTCTCTTTGGCTACATATTTTTGCGCTTCNTTNTAGAAAGTCTTACGCAATTTATACTTTAAACTTTCNTCACCCTGCCATTGTTCAATCTTGTGCCAGTGTTCTAACGCCCACAAGGACATGTGCTGGTATAAATCATCAGTACTTACAAGCCCACGATGGATTCTATTAGCACGGCTCGCCACTTGACGGGCTATACTATAAATGTTTTCCCAAACTTTATCTTGTTCATCCATCTGTTGGCTTATCCTTGTGCTCTCTTGTTGCAGTCATTAAATCATCCACTGTTATCAAGTAACCTTTACTTAANTTAGGTGGTATTTCGCAGGTTATATCCCTACCAAATTTATCTACGGCATACCTAAGTACAGGTGTAGGTACCAAGATGACCGATACCTGTAGAACGAAAGCCCAATAGGAAGCCTCCGTAACTGAAAGCCCTGAATCTGCCCATGCTTCGGTCTTTTTAAAATAGCAGGAAGTTTCAATGTATAGATTGTTTGTTTTGTACCACTTTCTATCTCTCTTGACTTCCACAGTTCTACCTTCGGTGAGTAATTCTTCAACAAGTTTTTCTCCTTTTCTTCCGTATCCAAAGTCTAAATCAAACGCTGAGTTTTTTGTCAAGGTGTAATACCNACACGCCTGCGTAAACCATCCGCGCCNTCTGTTAAGAATACATCATTAACATCTTGGTTNTCGGGCATAAACACAGGAAAAACATTATCTAATTCNCTGCTGATATTCTTTGCCATTTCCCTACCAGCATTATCGCCATCACAAAACAACATTATTTTATCCCAGCCATCAAGCACACGGGAGTAGTAATGCTTCCAGTTGTTTGCCCCAGGCAAACCAACCGCAGTAAAGCCAACCTGTGAGGCGATGATNGTATCAATCTCACCTTCACATACAACTAACATACCACTGTCTTGATTTAATGCAGTTATGTTGTATATGTGGGTAGTAGCACCAGGGCGTGAAAGATATTTTGGTCCAGTATCATTACTTAAACTACGAAAACGAATATCAACTACACCTGATGGTGTTATGTATGGAATAGATAACTTACCTAGGTATAACTCATGTCCTGTTTCAGGATTCGCCACGAATCCGAGTCGGAATATACGAGCCGTTTCCTCTGTTATACCGCGACTCTTTAGATATGGTAGAGCCTCGTTGAGGTTTGCTTCGTAACTCTGTGTTGCTTTCGCCAGTAATTCCCTCTGCGATTTTGAGAGCCTTGCCATAATCAACTCCTTCTCGTTTCATAATAATTGAATAAACATCTCCAGCCATGTCACAAGCAAAACATCTATAGCCACCGCCATCAATGTTTAAACGAGCAGACTTCACATGGTCGTTATGGAATACACAGCGAAGTGACATCCAACCACCACGGTTANTTGGAATAGTGAACCCGTAATGTTCTAGTACNTTTACGAGGTCATGCTTAGAAGTTCGGGAGGACATCACTGAGCCTTTGAACAACATAAGCATCGCCTATTCCTTTGTTACTTGCTTTGATAATCACCAATGGTGTTGGCGTAAGAGCAAGTTTCTTTTGTTCTTTATAGTTTTCTGCTTCTATTTGTGCTTCACGCAACCAACCTGATAAGTCAATGCGCCCATCACGCCTTGGAGCCTTGGCTTCTATAACATAAGAGCCATTGACCCCAGGCACGAAGGCATCACCAACATCATTGCGCCCTGCACGAGGCAATCGCTGGGCGTTTAGACCCTGAGTCATTAGCCAATCAACTAACTCTATTTCAAAGTTAGCACCTCTACGCTTGTTGCTCTTTTGTTGACTCATGCTCTCTCCGTTCTGCTGCTTCGTATGCTGCCCAATAAAGATTGTAGTATGCAATGTCAACTGAGAATCGTTTTATGTGTTGAGCAGTAACTCCAGTATGTACATGAACTGGTATGCCTGCTGCTTTTACTTTCCTAAAGAAAGAAATATCTTCACCAATAAATTTCTCTCCCTTTTCATTATTCTCCCCAAACAAAAAATTGTCAGGGAATTTTTCATTTAGTTTAGTAAGTACACTTTTNTGCATAAGAACTAATCCCATGCCAGCATTGTCAATCTTAACAATTTGGTTTAAAGGTAGTGGGTGTAAATANTNAATCTCATANTCGTTGNCAGTTTCATTAAAGACACAAGGAAAAGGTTTCATCAANGAATTTTCCATTTCCTTGGATATAAAATAAACACCNCATACTATGGGGCGAGCAATCTTATCCGCAGTATCCCATAAAGTTTTTAAATGTTCTTTAGTTAATACAATATCTGAATCAACCCATAGTGCCCAATCAGTTCCAACCTTTCCCCACATCTCAATCGCTGCTTGGCGTTGTCTTGCTATCTGATTACCCTGTACACGGATAGCATTGTTAATTGGAACTCCATTACCACTTGCAGTTATTATTGAATAAACTAAACCTTCTGTAAACTTGCCATCTGTGGTGCCATTATCACACCATACTATGGATAGCGTTTCTTTATTAGTGTGTGCCATTTGTTTTAAATGCTTTCTGTGATTGGTCTATTACTTTCATTGCGTTCTCGGCTAAGTCCTTGAACGATTCACTCATTAATCCAAGTCGGTCTGCGATTTCTTCTCTGCAATCTCCTCCATGTTCCTCCCTGAGATGAAGTGCAAGTTGACCCACATAGTCTGCAAACTGGATTGACTCAAGCCAGACGGAGGAAGGGTTGAAGATTCTTTGTGTCGCTTCATCAATGTGTTCCACAAACTCAGGGAGTTCATTAAGTAATGCTTCCTTCATCGGTGGTGGTAGGTCTGAGTTCTGTATCGCTTTCTCCACCATCTGCGGGGAAAGTAAGAGTTGCTCCTCTGTAAAGTTCTTCATGTTCTTTTTGTGTAAGTTCTTTAAATTCTTTTGTTTCCGTTTCCTGCCAAACATANGTTCTCCATCCCACTGTCCAAGTAAAATTCTTAGGTAAAAACTTCAACTGCTTTTCCATATCTTCAATCAGTGTTTTGGTAGGTACAACTACGCTCTCACTATCGTAGGTGCCAGTTAAGTCACCTATGTTTTCTACTAACTTAAGTTCCCATGTCATTGAATCACCGCATCCTTTATCTGCATACTTGCTGGTTCATAGATAAGCCAAACTGGTGAACCACCATTGGCATCTGCTGGTCCATATCTATTCTTAACAGCACACACGCCAATCGTTGCTACTTGACCGTATACCGTAAGTATTAATGATGGTGTCTGTGCAATTTTGCCATGCAATGACGAGCGTGGAGGACAAGGATTACCTGTAACACCTTCGCTAGTATGATGACATACAACTACAGCAGCACCACTATCGCGTGCCCACCACTTAAGTTCACGCATGAGGGTGCGTAAACCACCCCACTCATCTTGACTTTCAAGAGTAACATCAACTGCATTGTCTAAGATAATAAGTTCAACATCTTTACCTAATCGTTCACGGGCAGCAAGTATTGCATCTTCTATATCTTTAAGTGTTGGTGCAGAATCAAACTCCCACATAATATGGTCTGCTGGTTTAAGCATTTGGGCTGCCCACTCCCTATCTTGCTCCATCATTGGTTCAACCTCTGCTTGTGTTCTGTTAGTTAACATTGCAAGCAAGCGCAGACTCATTGTATGGGAGTGTGTATCTGCAGATATGTAAAGTGTTGGTACCTGCACATGCACCGCAAGTGATAAAGCAAAAGTAGATTTACCAGCCCCTGGGGGACCAGCAATCATACTTACTTCACCCCTTCTAAATGTTATCTGCTGCGCCAAGAGTGAGTGCCATACTGTTGGAAGTGTGGCACCACCCTGTGATGCAGTTCTGATTGCCCGTGAAAGAAGGCGCATTTTTTATGCTGGTACTTTTTTGTTACAAGCCTGACCTTGTGGAAGTGGACAAGCATAGAACGCCTTGTAAGGGCGACCAGTTGCCTTAGCAATACCTGCTGGTACAAAGCGCATTGGTGCTCCACTACATGCGCCACCATCACACACTGGCGCACCAGTTGGTGCTGCTGATGTTGGTGTATTGGGTGTTGAACTAATTACTTGTGCATTAGGGAAAGCATTTTTAACTACTGCCATACCCTCAACTGTTTTTTCTAAATCAACTAACGCTGCAAGGCGCTCGCTAACTTGTGTCATTAGTAAATCAAGTTCGGCACCATCGTTTGCACGAAGGTTAATTAACATGCCATCTTTTTTAGTTTTGAAGTTGATTTGTATTGGTGTGCTATCACTCATTTGTTTCTCCTAGTTCGGGATATTTGTGTGATTCTTTACCTTGTACTGCATAGCAAGCATGATTAACAGAACATGTACCACACATAAAGCCTGGCTGTGGTATAAATATATTGTTATCAACTGCNNTCTTAAAGCCTTTAACTTGTGAGGCTAAACGCTTTTCAGTGTAGTGCGACAACTCTACTGGATGAGTTAGTTCACCNCTACGAGCCATAAAGTATGCGCCTTTAACAGGTCGCACACCTATNGCTTTCTCACACATAATTGCGTAGGTACCTAATTGTGTGTAAGTAATTGGTGCTTGTTTGGAGGTTTTAATATCCACAACTACAAGTTCACCANCAGGTGAAACCATAAGTCTGTCTAAAAATCCCTTCATTAGTATGCCACCAATTTCTACATTGAGTTCAGTTTCAATAGCAAACTCTCCACCTGATAATTGGTATGGCTGATACCCACTATCTTGACGAAACTGAATCCAAAAATCTACCATCTTGGGACCATTTTCCAACCACCAGTTTGCATCCTCTTTATTTGGATACTCTCTAGTAGCCCTGCCACCAGCACGGAACGGCATGCCGTTGTCAGCAAGACGGTAGTTCTCTTCCCATCGTTGAGTAAATACTGCGGTAGGATTAAAGTCGTTTTCTAAGGGTGGAATTGAGTCATATATTTCTGTTGCCTCATGTAAGGATTTGCCCCCCACAAGCCAGTAAGAGGGGTTTTCAGCGACTTTCTGTATTCTGGTAAGATAGTACGCCCAACCACAATTAAGCCATGAACTCATGGCACTATGGCTGATGTAGGGCTTACCTGTTTTTTCTTCAAGTGTCATATCAATAGCAAAGTCTACATGCACCTCACTCCTCTATCCTGCGACACGCTCTACAAATTACACNATTGTAATTAAAAAATTTTATGCTAGGACTATACTCCTGTTCGTGCAGAACGGGTTAAGTGTATGTGGTTGCTGAAGTGGAAACGGAGGCAACGCCTTCTAAGGTGTGACTATAGTGGCATACCAACCCATGTTTGTCCTTGTGGTTCGCAGTTACTTAAGACAGTATGTATCTTTGAAGATGGTGAAATTATACTTTGGTTTACAGAAGCAGAGTGTGCATTGTGTGGTGCAATATTAACTGCACCTACACCTATTGATGTAAACAAGTGCTAGTGTAATGGGGTTGCATTAAGGCGGGGAACCCTTGGTGTAACAACTTACCTGCTAGGGAAAAACAAAAAGCCCCCGCTAATCAAGATTTCTCTTGACTGCGGGGGTCTTTTGTTTAAACAGTATTAAATTTTACTCAGCGCCTAAGCCGTATTCTTTTTCAGTCTTATCTGCCCACTTAGCCAATGGTCCTGCTAGAGCGCCGATAAGGATAGCCTGCTCAGGTGCTAGGTCAGCAACAAGGGCTAGTCCCATAGTAATTGCTGATGCTAGTACAGCCCGTAGGTAAGACTTAAATGCAGCCTTAGTCTTTGGGTCTTTTAACTTAGCGATTAGGTTTTTCATATCCATCCTTTAAGGGCGTGCAACGCCCATTACGAGGGAGTAGGAGCGTTTCCTAAGATACACACCATCTCCATTTGATTGACTACCTGCTTTACCACTTGAGGTATTACCCTCAATTACTTGTAGATATTTCAGCGTAGTGTTGTTCCATTTAACTATCCCAACATGGTCTGGTTCTGAGTCAGCATCAAATTGGAAAAATACTATATCACCTTCTTGGGCTTGACCTACAGGTATTAACTTGTTTTTACTAGCAAACCATTTAAGTCCTGCTGCACAAGAAGCAAATCCTTTTGCGTTCTGCGCTGCTACTTTCTTAACCTCACCTACTTGGTCAAAGCACCACGATACAAACATAGCGCACCAAGGATTATTGTTAAGTCCATACCATTTACCGTACTTATTATCATTAGACTTACCTTCTTCGGTATAGCCTATCTCTGCTTTTGCTATTTTTATTAAACTCATCTTTGTATTAATAACCTCATTATTTCTTCAACCTGTCGTTCTAGTCGGTCAACGGAATCACGCAGACTTGTGCCTCCATTTGGGCGAAGTTCGGACAAATANTATTTAACTAAGTGTCTTACTGTTATCGCTAGTGTTCCAACGAGAGTAGTTAAGGCTACTGCAAAAGCAGCCCAATCAGNAGGGGTCATTATGGTTCCTTAAGTTATACGACAGTTCTTGCCGTGATTTGTATGATGCCACCCCAACCAGTGNAGTTACCGTTTGGTGGTGTTGTTCTAGTAAATGTTACTTGTTCAATAACAGCCTCAATGGGTTCACCACCTGCTGTAAAGTCTTGGATAATTATAGTTTCACCCTGTGCTTCTTTTTGTTCCAACGCTTGAAGGCGAGCAAGGGNGTATCCNTCAAATCCCATAATATTTTTAAGACGGTCACGCTCAGAATCAAAACAAAAGAGAGGAAACTGAATAACGCGAGCGCGAGTAGGAGTAGGCAAAGCCTTAACGGAGTAACCAGACATTGTTGCACCCAATGTTGCCGTGGTCGCGTTGCGATAGAGGCGGAATTTAAACTGCGCTTCAACATTAACATCGCCAAAAACCGAGGATAAGTCGTAGTCATAATCCGTGGAACTTCCTTCCTCAACTGTTCTAAAAGATTCTGCAACACCATTTTCTACACGAAAAATATCTATATCACCTTCTAATGCAGATTCAGTGCGTATCTTAAGGCGCTTCCATGCTTTGTTTTCAAGGGTTTCATAACGGATAATACCTGTAGTTAACTCACCTGATTCTAATAATTCTGTAGCATGTTCTATAAATAAACCATCACCATTTACACAGAAGGCTAGACGACCACCAGCCATAACAGCAACGCCTTCTACTTTACCTGTTACTGAATCAGCATATACATCAGTGGCGTAAGGGTAGGTACCACCCTCTAGTGGTTGTGATAAATCTATTCGGTAGATACCAGAGTTACCACCTACGCCTGAGTCAACACCAACATAGATAAATTTGCTATAAGCACTCATCTTAAAAATACCTTTTGATGATTCAAATACAAGTGGTCCGTAGGATAAGTCACCAGTATCATTGGCTATTGCAACTCTTACTCCTGCACTAGTACCAATAATAATATATGTTCCAAGGTATCCAAATAAACCAGTAACGGT
>JGI25909J50240_1000398_pt1 | contig 11157 bp, 9 predicted proteins | sample LauGreSpBDMM15DD_2_FD_50240 | JGI IMG/M metagenome (IMG submission 50240) | reverse complement strand
CTATCGCTGGGGTTTAAAAACGCGCAATTTGCCCGAGTTTCGCTTTGTGAATCACTATCACGATCACGAAGGCTACATTCAAGCTCTGGCTGCAGGCATTCAAAAAAATTGGGCCACTCATGGCCGTGCAGAACAACTTGTCATGAGCTTTCATGGTGTACCTGAACGGACCCTCCAACTGGGCGATCCCTACCATTGCGAATGCTACAAAACAGGTCGACTCTTGGCAGAAAAATTAGGCCTGACAAAAGATCAATACAAAGTCACATTCCAATCTCGATTTGGCAAAGCCAAATGGTTAGAGCCCTACACCGAACCAACGCTGATTGCCATGGCCAAAGCAGGCACCCAAAGTGTCGATGTGGTGTGCCCTGGCTTTACTGGTGACTGCCTCGAGACATTGGAAGAAATTAGCATGGAAGGCCGCGAAGCTTTCTTGCACGCTGGCGGCAAAACCTTCAACTACATNCCNTGNATGAACGACGAGCCCATGTGGATAGAAGCGCTGGCAGCCATCAGTGAACAACACATGCAAGGCTGGCCTACTTCCACTCACGCTGCAAAAGCCAGCGCAGCTGTGCTTGCAAACGGTCGAGAATTGGCCATCGCCTTAGGGGCTAAGGAATAGTGAATGAGCAAAGAGACTGCAGGGATCAGGTCTCTTGAAAAATTGTCAGCACTCATTGCGCGCTACTACTGAGATACCGCGACCCGAGAGAGACAAGCCCACTGAGGCACCAATGTCCCAATCTTGTAAAAGATCAGCTGTCACAACAAAGAGTGAACCCAACACTGTTTCGAATGTCAATTCAAGGATGCTGCCTAGGTAAGCTTTTTTGCGCAATATGCCAGTCAAGTGNGCGCCCTCCAAGGGGATGAAAGCCCAAGCTTCAGGTCGAATGGCCGCTGTAATGGCACCAGCCCTCACACTCTGCTGCGATTGAAAAACAAGTGGCCCCACACTTACCCGCCCCTGTGCATCGGCCACACCATCGAACAACATGGCCTCGCCCATGAAGCCCGCTACAAATTCTGAAACAGGGCGTTCGTACAAGTCTTCGGGGGTGCCTGCCTGCGCTATGGTGCCCCCATCCATCACAATGATTTGGTCGCTGACTGCCAGGGCTTCGCTTTGATCGTGTGTGACATAGGCAACCGTCAAACCTAAACGCTGCTGCAAACTGCGAATTTCGTCTCGCATTGAGCGACGCAGACGTGCATCTAAATTAGAAAGCGGCTCATCAAACAACAAGACCGATGGCTCAAGCACCAATGCTCGCGCAACGGCCACGCGCTGTTGTTGCCCCCCCGACAACTCACTTGGCAATCGATTGTCAAAATCTTTAAGTCCCACATTTTCCAGCGCGAAATGCGCACGCTCAGTTGCTTCAACGATAGAGACCCCACTGACCTTCAAGCCGTATCGAACATTGTCAATGACGGACATGTGGGGNAACAAGGCGTAGCTTTGAAAGACCATGCTGACGTTTCGTTCTGCGGGCCCCAAGTTNCTTACTTCTTGACCATCAATGAAGATGCGCCCACTGCTGACCGTTTCTAAACCAGCGATCATGCGCAAGGTGGTGGTTTTGCCGCAGCCTGAAGGCCCAAGCAGCGTGGTGAGTGTGCCCTTTGGCACCACAAAATCAATGCCCTTCACCACCAGTGGTGCATCGCCCTCGCCATAGCGTTTAGAGACTTGTCGAAACTCAATGCCCATGACATTTGATTTAGACGCAGCGTTCATGTTCATACCCTCATTTCTCGCCGACCCAACTCGCGAGTTCCAACCCAACGTTGAATGATCACTGTGATGCACCCCATCAAGGCCATCAAGACAGTGCAATAAGCCAAGGCTACGCCATAGTCCCCGTTACCAACTCGGCCAATGATGTAAGTGGTGGCCAATTCGTACTTGGCGGTGACCAAGAAAATGACAGCAGATACCGTGGTCATTGAACGGACAAAGCTGTAAATTAAAGCGGCTACCAAGGCAGGCTTTAACAAGGGCAAAATGATTTCGCGAAGGGTGGTGATCGTGCTGGCACGCAGCATGACGGAAGCTTCATCAAGCGAACGATCGAGTTGTTTGAAAGCAGCGGTTCCCGCTCGTACACCTACTGGCAAGTTGCGAAAAATATAGCACAACACAATGACCAAGCCAGTACCCGTCAGTTCGACGGGCGGCACATTGAAAGCCAAAATATAACTCACACCCAAAACAGTACCCGGGATGGCAAAGGTCAGAAGCGCTGCAAACTCAAATGCATTTTTGCCTTTGAAATCAGTGCGCGCCAAAAGCCACGCTATCAACAAGCCAAGACCTGCACATACTGGCGCTGCCATGGCCGACAAACTCAAGGTGTTGAACAACGAATTCCAAGCTGTGCCCGCCCATACCCAACCGAAGTCACCCCATTGCACATCAAAGGCTGTCTTGAAATGATTCAAGGTGAAGGTGTAATCGCGCCCCCACGTTTGAACAAAACCGCCAGCAAATGCAAACACATAAACCACCAAGGTGAAGATCAACCAAGGACCCGCCACACCTCTGCAAACATTCAACACTGCAGGCGGTAAGTTCAAAGGTACACCTGCATCGCCTTTGCCCGAGACGGTGGTGAATTGAGCACCACTTAGCACTTGCCGCTGCAAGAGAAAAACCGCTAAGGCAAAAATGGTGAGTACCAGCGACAAGGCTGCAGCCATGCCAGGGTCAATCGCTGCGCCCACGATGGCAAAGAAAATTTCAGTGGATAAAACCGAAAACTGGCCGCCCAAAATAATGGGGTTGCCAAAGTCAGCCATGCTTTCAATGAAGCCAACCAAGAAAGCGTTGGCCAAGCCTGGTTTAAGCAGCGGCAGGGTGATGTGCCAAAAAGTTTGCATGCGCGTGGCACGCAATGTTTGCGAGGCCTCTTCTAAAGAAGGACTGACACCTTGAACAACACCACGCATGATCATGAATGCGATCGGTGTGAAGGCGAACATTTGCGCCAACCAAACACCAAAGACACCGTAGAACCAACGTGTCGCAGGGATGCCGAAAGCCCATTCCAAAGCTTGATTGACCAATCCAGATCGGCCAAACAACAAGATCAAACCTAAGCCCACCACAAACGGCGGCGTGATAATGGGCATGAGCGCCAAGGCGTTCAGGGGTTTGCCCATGCGAGTGCCACTGCGTTCTGACCACAGGGCAATAAGTGTTCCCAAAATGGTGGTGCCGGTGGCTGTGGCCAGGGCCAAGCCCAAGGTATTCCAGGCCACGCCACATTGACGGCCAGCACTGAAACACCCAAGACTCCAAATACGTGGGGTACCAATGCGATCCCATACGGCCAACAGGCTGAGTTCACCCGTTTCGGCATAAAAGGCCGATACCAAAGAACGACTAACGGGATACACCACAAACAAAGAAAGCAATGCAACACACACCACCACTGCGCTGGCAATGAACACATCGCCTCTGCAATACCCTAAGCGGGCCAAGCCTGCGCCCAACAAAATGGTAAGCGACAACAACACGCATGCAGCCCCCCAACCCATGCCGTATTGACCTTGCGACAAGGGGCCAGCCCACTGCTCTAAAAATTCAAACGACCAGCCCAATGCGCCTATTGCAAACCCACTGCCTATCAAACCAATCAAACCCAGCAAGGCGCCGGCTACCAAAAAAAAACCTTGGCGCTTGGGTTGGGCCAGGACTGGAATGATGAGTCCTGCCAAACAAATGAAGAGGCCTGCAAACCCAAGCCATAACCAAGGACGATCGTGCTGTAACACTTGCAAGAGCGCACTGGCAGTTTCTGATCCGCCCCAAATGTGAGGCAAAGCCGACCAAAGGGAACCTTGCTGGAGAAAATACCACGGCAGTAAAACAAAACTAAGCAGGCCCCAAAGTGCCCACAGGGTTAAGGCTCGCTGGGTACGCAGCGCCGAATTCATTATTGNGGCAGGCTGTTAACTTCTTTTTCCCAACGTTGGATCAAACGCCTGCGCTCTGCAGTTTGACCATACTTGGCGTAGTCGTAGTTGATGAGTTTGATTTTCTTGAAATCAGGGACACGAGGATCGACTTTGGTTTCTTTGTGTGAGGGCAATTGGAATTGCAAAGTTGCCGCACCCAAAGCCTGAGCAGACGGCGTTAAAGCCCACTCATAAAACTGCTTGGCTGCTGCCAAATTGCGCGCGCCTCTCATGATGGACATAGAGCCAATTTCGGCGCCTGTGCCATCGGCTGGCGTGATGGTTTCAATGGGAAAGCCCTGGGCCTTCTCACCAGGTCCGTCGTGCACAAAACTGATGGACACAGTGGTTTCACCGCGAGCGACTGCTTTAATGGGGGCCGTGCCTGAGCGGGTGTAGGTGCTGATATTTTTGTGCAGCTTTTTCAAGTATTCGTAGGCCTGATCTTCACCCATGAGTTGCACCAAGGTCGCAATCATGGTGTAGGCCGTACCGCTGGAGGCTGGGTTGGCAGATTGAATTTCGCCTTTGTATTCGGGCTTAAGCAAGTCATTCCAAGTTTTGGGAATGGCCAATTTTTTCTTGGCCAGCAACTCGGTGTTGTAACCAAAGCCCAAGGGGCCAGAGTAAATGCCCACTGTTTTATAGCCAGATTGCTTGGCTTGTTGTTGCGCCCAATCGTGCAATCTAGGCAAGGTGGGAGATTTGTATTCGAGCGTCAGATTTTGTTCAGCTGCTTGTAAATGAGGGTCGCCTGTGCCGCCAAACCACACATCAGTTTTAGGGTTGGATTTTTCAGCCATGATTTGGGCAATGGCTTCGCCAGACCCTTTCATGGTCATGTTGACCTTGACACCTTGGCTCTTTTCAAAGGTAACAGCAATCATGCTGCACCATGCCGCTTGGGCAGAGCAAATGATATTGACCTCAGTGGATTGACCCAATGCAATGGCTGGTCATCAAACCACCAGTTGTCAACAAAATACCCAATTGGGTTCGAAGAGAAAATGGTTTAAATTTCATAGAAATGACTCTTTGATTTAAATGGCGATATCTTGCTCAAAAGTCATACTTTCAACAAGAGGGAAATCACTCATTTAAACTGAGAATGAACTGCCATTGAGCCAAATCACACAATAGCCTTAGCACGCAATCGACCCACGATCCCTGTAGGGAAGTAATAAACCGATAACACAAACAGCAAGCCCAGCCACAGCAACCAACGATCGGGCGACAGCAGTGCCGCCAATAAGGGCCAAGCAGACGCCGCCTCACTGGCCAATCTGAGCAAATCTTGTAAATAACTTTGAGCCCACAAGAACAAGACCGCACCAATGGCTGAGCCATAAACGGTGCCCATACCGCCGATCACGACGATCAGCAAGACGTCCATCATGATTTCGAAACTGAGTGAGGTGTCAGGGCCGTTGTAGCGCAGCCAAATGGCCAACATCACACCGGCCATGCACGCGAACAAAGCAGACAGCACACTGGACAGCGTGCGATAAACCACCACGCGATAGCCAATGGCTTCGGCTCGGAATTCGTTTTCACGAATGGCTTGTAGCACGCGACCAAACGGCGAGTTCACAATGCGCAGCAGCATGAGAAACTGAATGAGGGCGGCTGCAAACAACAAGTAATAGCAAAGTAAGCGACCATCCAAATTGACACCCCAGAAAGGTGTGTCACTGAACTCGGTGCTTGACAAAAGCAAGGCTGGCAACTTGAAACTCAAGCCGTCTTCACCCCCCGTCCATTCAGACAATTGTGATGCCAGCGTTTGAAAAGCAGCTGCCACTGCCAAAGTGATCATGGCAAAAAAGATAGCTCGCACACGCAAAGAAAACAAGCCGATCAGCAAGGCCAAAACCAAGGTCAGCAAGAGCGCCAACATGACACCTACGCTCAACGAAGCCCAAGTGGCACCCCAATGATTGGAGGACATGGCGACACCATAGGCACCAATACCAAAAAACATGGTGTGGGCAAAACTGACAATGCCGGTGTAGCCCAACAACAAATCAAAACTGGCCACCAAGACAATGAACACTAAGATCTTGGCAGCCACGGACAGGGCTTTGACACCCGGAAATAAAAAGGGTGCGAATGCCAATCCCAACAGCACCGCCGCCAGCATCCAAGCCAACCACGGGCTGCGAGGCAAATCATTTGACAACAAGCGTTTCAACATGTGGGTCCTTTGACGTCAACGGTTGGCCACGGGGTATACCCCCTGTGGCCGCCACAACAAAATGGCTGCCATGAGCGCAATGTTGGAAAACAAAGCCAACTTGGGCAATAAGAAGCCGGTGTAGTTGGCCATGAGGCCCACAAGCAAAGCGCCGATGAGTGCACCACCGGTTGAACCTAGGCCGCCCATGATGATGACAATGAAAATAAGCACGTTCACTTGCGCGCCAATTTGAGGCACCACGTTTTGCTGATACAAACCCCACATCACGCCACCCAAACCTGCCAAGCCGCTGCCCACCACAAACACACCCACAAACAGTCGGCGAATTTTGTAGCCCAAGGCTTCCACCATTTCACGGTCTTGCACACCCGCGCGAATGAGCAAACCCACTTTGGTTTGACTCAAAGTCCAAGCTTGAAGCGCAAACACAATCAGTCCTACCACCACAGCCATGAGTCGGTATTTTTCAAGCGACGCATCGCCCCACAGCAAGGAACCGCGCATGGCTTCGGGCAAGGGCAAAGCGATTTGCAAAGGCCCCCAAATGACCTTGATGATTTCTTCACCAATGATCATGCCGCCCATGGTGATCAAAATTTGCTTCAGGTGCTGACCATACACGGGCCGAACGATGAAACGCTCAAACGCCAAACCTATGACAGCCGCCGCAATCATGGCCACCATCATGGCAGCGCCTACCGCCACCAAGTTGCGCCAGAGTTCTTGCGACTGCGTCCAATCGACCATGCCCGACAACACGCTGGTGGCCACAAACGCACCCAGCGCTATGAACACACCATGCCCAAAATTGAGCACATCCATCAAGCCAAAGACCAAGGTTAAGCCTGAAGCCATGATGAAGATGATCATGCCCATGGCCAATCCAGCAACACTCAAGGTGAGCCAAGTGTCGAAGGAGCCTACAAGCGGCAAAGCCAAAAGGGCCAAGACCGGCACCAACAACAAAGGCTTGAGATCTAAATTGGTTTTTAGATGGATCATCACAGTGCCAAGCCCAGCAAAGATTGCTGCAATTCGGGATCNGCGCTGAGTGCAGCCATGCTGCCCGCATGAATGATGCGGCCATTGTCCATCACGGCTACGCTGTCGCCCAGTTGCTGCGCAAAATGAATGTTCTGCTCTACCAACAAAATGGTCACGCCACTGGCTTTCATTTTTTGAAATGCCTCCATCATGTTTTGCACAATGGCAGGCGCCAAGCCTTTGCTAGGTTCGTCCACAATGAGCAAATCGCGCGGCTCGACCATGGCGCGTGCCACCGCCAGCATTTGTTTTTGACCGCCTGACAATTTGCCAGCGGGGTGATGCCAAAATTTTTCAACCGCGGGAAACATGGCGAAAATCCAAGCCAAACGGGCTGCATCCATTTGGTTTGAACGTGCAGCTTTGCGCGCGGCCAACAACATGTTTTCTTCTACCGTGAGGTCTGAAAATATGCCCATGTTTTCGGGNACATAAGCAATGTTGAGTGAGGCAATGTCGGGCGTAGTCATGTGCGTCATGTCATGCCCATTGAAATTCAGAGTGCCTTGAGAAGCTTGCCACAAGCCCATGATGGTTCGGAGGGTGGTGGTTTTACCTGCGCCATTGCGGCCCAACAAAAGCGTGAGTTCGCCACGCGGCACTTGCAAATTCACGCCATGCAAAATATGGTAAGCGCCAATGTGCGTGTGCACATCTTTCAATTCGAGCAATACAAAAGCAGACATCAAACGTCCTCCTCTGAATGCATTACCTTTGACTTCAAACCTTCAGAGGCAGCGACAGCTTTCGGTTTGACACCCAAATAAGCTTCTTGCACCACAGCAGATGCCATGACCTCTGCTGGCTCACCATCGGCCACCAACTGACCGTTGTGCAACACAATGATGCGATCTGCCAATTCACGCACCACATCCATTTTGTGTTCCACCAGCAAAATGGTTTTGGTTTTGTCACTTTTCAATTGGCGAATAAGGTTCAAAATAACAGGCGCTTCATCTTGGCTCATTCCGGCAGTGGGTTCGTCAAACATGTAGACCGAAGGCTTAAGCGCCATGAGCAAAGCCACTTCCAATTTGCGCTGATCGCCGTGCGGCAAACTGGCCACTGTGGCGTTAGCCTGGGACATCATGGCCACTTGCTGCAAAATATCTTGGGCTTGTTGGGTGAGCTTTGCGTGGTCTTGCCAAATTGACCATAAGTTAAGCCCGCGTAAATGAGCGCCCTCTTCTGTGGCTTGAACAGCCAACCGAACGTTTTCAAGCACCGTTAAGTTGGGAAACAAGTTGGTCAACTGAAAGGCTCGGCCCAAGCCTGCGCGCGTCCTGGCCGAAGCACTCATACCTGTGAGCTCTTGGCCATCCAAATGAACACGCCCCTCACTTGCCGTCAATTGACCCGAAATGAGGTTGAAGTAGGTTGTTTTACCTGCACCGTTAGGACCTACGATGGCCGTCAAAGTGCCAGGCTCAAATCGACACGAAACCGCATTGACCGCCACATGTCCGCCAAAGCGAACTGTGAGGTCTTGCGTTTGTAACACGCCCAAGCTACACAACCTTAGCGTTTATTGCGAATCGGTACGTTCATTTCTTCAGGTTTGATTTCGCGAACCAACTCTGGCACACCCCACGCAAATGCGGGGTCCACTTTAATTTTGAAGTGGTACATGCTTTGCATGGCTTGGTGATCTTCTTTGCGAAAGGTCATCTTGCCTTTGGGCGTGTCAAAGCTCATGCCTTCCATGGCCGCTATCAATGTGTTGGCATCGGTGTTGCCATTGGTTTTTTTCAATGCCGTGACCAAAGCCATGGCTGAAGCAAATCCACCAGCCGTGAAGAAGTCAGGGGGAGATTTGAATTGTGTGTAATGACGTGCCACCATGGCTTCATTGACCGGATTCTTGGGCATGCCGAAGTAGTAATACGCCGCGCCTTCCATGCCAGGAAACTGTTTGTAAGCCACCATGGCAGGTAGGATGTTGCCACCCGTGGCAATCTCGATGCCATATCGCTTCAAGTCCATGTCGGCAATTTTGAAAGGATTGCCACCTGCCCAAATGATGAAAATAATTTTGCGACCCGGCTGTGATTTTAGCTTGTCGATCAAATGCTGCGCACCCGCTGTGAAATCAGTGGTGGCGGGGGGCAGGTATTCTTCATGAACCAACTTGGCTGTTTTCAAAGACTCACGGAAAGCCTTCACACCATCACGACCGAAGGCTGAGTCTTGTGCCAAGGTGGCAATGCTGAAACCCGCTTTGTCTAGGGCAACTGCATTGGAGATGGCATCTTGGCTGCTGTTCCTGCCCGTGCGAAAGATGTATTTGTTCCACTTTTCACCGGTAATTGAGTCGGCCACTGCCGGCTCAACCAGCAAAATCTTTTTGTACTCTTCGGCCACAGGCAACATGGCCAAAGCCACTGGGGAAGCAGTAGGTCCCACTGCGATATCAACCTTGTCATCGCCGTAAGCTGCGGCCAATAGGTTTTTGCCCAAATCAGGTTTACCTTGATCGTCCTTTTCAATGACGACCAATTTGCGGCCACCCACTTGCATGGTGCCACCTGTGGCGTAGTCCAAGCCCATGATCAAACCCACTTGGGTTTGCTTACCGTATGCCTCCAAGGGACCCGTTTTGCTGTAAATGTGGGCAATTTTGAGATCCTTACCCTGCGCCATCAATGGCAAAGGCGCCGTCAAAGAGGCCAAAACTGTTGCAGTAGAGAGAATCAGTGATGTGAGTGTTCGTTGTTGCATGAACATTTCCAAAAGAATTAATGAAGAAGATAGAATGAATACCAATTAACTCAATAATTAGATTTTTCTAAAGACCTACTTGATGCAGGTGTTTCTCATCATACCGCTACATAAGCATCATGAGCCTTACAGCACAGCTGCATGCGACCGATTTGATGTGTCGGTGAATATACACCCCTCAAAAAATGGAATGTTATTATCAAGGTGATAACAATTTAAAGTTTTACTGCACAATTTTTACAAATACAAAAGAATATATAGGGTTCCCCTGCTATGTATTTTTGTGTTCTCAATGGAGCGCGTGCAAACGCAATCACTTGATCCCGCCTACACAGGCTCACCTCAGGTTCTAAGCTTCAGGCTCCAACAGCCCCTTTGGACAGGCGGCCGACTCACGGCGCAGTCCAACAAGGCGATTGCCACACAAGCCATCGAACATGCACGGCTGATCGAAATCCAACAAGCCTTGGCTTTGAAAACGCTTCAAGCCTGGACAGAGGTGGAAGTGAACTATGCCAACTTGCGTTTGGTGCAAGTCCGTCAAGATCGGTTCAATGCCTTGCAGCAAGAAAACCAAGCGTGGATCCGCTTGACGCAATGGGTGCCAGAGGCCAAAAACTTGGGTCAAACGCTGATTCATCCAAACATCCAACTACAAGCAGTCAATGAACTTGCCTTGACGCAAGCATTGCCGCACTGGGAAGCCATCAGCCTAGACAACTCGCCTTTGATCCGTCGACTTGAACGCGTTGCACAACTGCAATTGGCCGAGGTGGCCGAAAAGCGCGCAGCCTTGCAGCCTGAAGTTTATGTTCGCGCAGAACATCAACGTGGCAACTACACCTACGCCAACATGCCCAACACCAACCGGGTCTTTGTAGGCCTCAGTGCCAGTACGGGTGCAGGCCTTGGTTTGTCTTACCAGCTGGCCGCTTTGCAAAACAAGCACGATGGCGCCTTGCAAGAAATTGTGGCTGCTCGCAGAAGTGTGTTGGAAGCCGTTCAAACCGATTTTTTGAATGTCAATGCAAGGCAAAGCAAGGCGGAAATGCTGCTTCTCAATCTAGAGTCTTCCAAAGAAATTCAAGCCGCTTGGGAGCGTCAATTTATCAATGGTAAGAAAACTTGGATCGATGTGATGAATGCTGCGAGAAACTTTGCAGGCTGAACTGGCCATCATCGAAAACGAGATGGCTTGGCTGCAAAGCATTGGACGATTGCACCTTCAA
>JGI25909J50240_1000380_pt1 | contig 11318 bp, 11 predicted proteins | sample LauGreSpBDMM15DD_2_FD_50240 | JGI IMG/M metagenome (IMG submission 50240) | reverse complement strand
TTGCTCGCGCCAAGGCGATCCGGGCCACGCGCGTTTCCTCGTCGCCCTTGAGGACGACTTGATGCGCCTATTCTCCAACGCAGGCATTATCTCCTCGCTGCTGGAAAAATCCTTCAAGGAAGGCGAACCCCTCGAGCACCCCTTACTCGACCGCTCCATCGGGACGGCTCAGAAACGCGTTGAAGGCCAGAACTACACGATGCGCAAGCGCCTGCTGCAGTTCGACGACGTCCTCAACCATCAGCGCCAGATTGTCTACGGCCTACGAAACCGCACCCTCCATGAGGCCGACACCCGTGCCAACCTGCTTTCCGTGGTCGGCGAGGAAATCGAAGAGCGCCTCAAGACAGCCTACCCGGACCTCGATGCCTCCCCCGACCGCGCTGGCGCCGACGCCTTCGTGGCCTGGTTCGTATCGACGTTCCCGATTCGCTTTGCGGTGGAGGAACTCCTCCCGCTCAACCACGACCTCGCCACCGCCTGTGTGATTAAGAAAGTCGCCGAACTGCAGAAGAGTCGCGAGACGAACGAGTCGCCCGAGATGCTCAATTACCTCGAGCGTCACCTCCTCCTGCGCTCGATCGACCGTAACTGGCAGAACCACCTGACGGAGATGGAAGAGCTCCGCCGAGCGGTCAACCTCCGCGGCTACGCCCAGAAAGACCCGCTCAACGAGTACAAGACGGAAGCCTACCGGGCCTTCGTCGAACTCATGCGCCAGCTGCGGACTGACGTCTGCTCCAGCCTCTTCCGGACCGCCTCCTCCATGGAAGCGCTGGAAGCCATCCTCCGGACGGCCCAAGGCCAAGTCATCGCCACCGGCCCCGCTGAACCCGGTACGCCCGAAGATCAGCCGGAAGCGGAAGCGGCCCCGGAATCCATGCAAGCGAAGCAAGAACCTTTCCGCCGCAATGAAGCTAAGATTGGCCGTAACGCCGTCGTGCGTATCCGCAAGGGCGCCGAGACGCTCGACCTGAAGTGGAAGAAGGCCGAGACGATGGTGCGCGATGAAGGTTGGGTCGTGATTGAAACGCTGTCCGAATGACCGACCGACGTCCGGGCTCCCGCTTCTCCGACGCCTGGCTGTGCTGGGGCGGACTGGGCCTGACGGCGCTGCTCCTGCTCTTTAGTTTTCCTCCGCTCGGGCACCCCTTCGTCGCATTCTTCGCGCTCATCCCGGCAGCACTCGCCGCCACGGCCGCGCCCGACTGGCGTCTCTGGCGACGCGCGGCCTACGGCACCAGTTGGCTACTCTGGGTCGTACTCTTAGCGTGGCTTCGCCATATTTACCCACCGCTCGGTTGGCTCGGGCTCGTGCTATTGACGGCTTACTGCGCGTTGTACCCGTTCCTCTGGTTGGTGGCCCTCCGCTGGATTTTTCCAGCCTGCCGCGACGCGGGTGCGCCCGCTCGCCTGCTGGCGACACTCGGCCTCGCCGGCGCTTGGGGCCTACTCGAATGGTTGCGTACCATCGCGTTCACCGGCTTCGGTTGGCTGCCTCTCTCCGCCAGCCAACAAGGCAATGGCGTCCTGCTCACGCTCTGCGCGTGGGTCGGACCCACGGGACTCTCCATCGGNCTCGTGCTTATTAACCTCGGGCTGGCCAGCTGGATTGTCCGTCTCCGTGCCCTGCGCGCCTCGGCCGACTCGCTCGAGCCCCTAACACCCACGAGTTGGTTCCGACGTTTAACGCCGGAGCTTTACTTAGGTTTAGCGGTCATCGCGGCTGGCTTTTACTGCACGCTTCAGCAACTCGCCCGCGAAGCCCCCCGACAGGAAGTGCGGATCGCGGCACTGCGGACTGACTTCGATCCCACCGAGAAATGGGACAGCACTAAACTCGATAAACATGCGAAGGCACTGAACAGCCTGACCGTGGCGGCGGGGCAGGAAAAACCTGATGTCGTGCTCTGGCCCGAAGCCGCCCTCCCCCTCTCCACCGACAACGCTGGCTATGTCACGTTCCTCCGCGGCAACGTCGCCGGGGCGGGTTGCCCGCTCCTGATTGGCGCTATCGAACCGCGCAAGAACGGCTACGCGAACAGTGCCGTCGTCGTGACCGCGGAAGGCCTCGCCAAGCCAACCTACGCCAAGCGACACCTCGTCCCGTTTGGCGAATACGTCCCGCTCGCCGACTGGCTACCGCTGCGCAAGGTCGTGCCCATCGCGCAAGACTGCGTCCCCGGCGAAGGCGCGACGCTCCTACCCCTGACGACCCGCAACGGCTTCACTTTCTTGGCCGGGCCCTTGGTCTGCTACGAAGACGTCTTCCCCGAACTAGCCCGCGAGCATGCTCTGGCCGGCGCCGACCTCCTCGTTGTCGTCACCAACGATGGCTGGTATGGCAACGAAGCGGGGGACGCCCAACACACCGCGCATTCGGTGCTGATGGCNGTCGCCACGGGAATTCCCGTCGCCCGCTCCGGGAACGCCGGGTGGAGCGGGGTCATCACCCACCGCGGCATCCTCCAGCCCACCAGCATACCGGGAGCCCCCTTAAGCGCCAGCGCCCATCTCCGCCGCGACCGAAGCGAACCCACTTTTTGGGTCCGTCATGGCGATTGGGCCGTCGGTCTGGGCGGACTGTGCTTTGGCCTGACCTACCTCTGGCGACGCCGGCGTAGCGCCCACGCAGCCTAGGCGAGGAAATCTGCAAGTCCGTGTCGACCTGCCTTAAAAAGGCTTCACACTGACACCACCCCCACGTCGGACAAATCCGCCCCGTGGCCACGCTTACTCCTAACCATGCGCCTCCTGCTTGCCTGCCTCGGTTTTTGCCTGACTGCCTCCCTCTCCGCTCAGGAGGTCAAGAAACCGAAGGACGAATTCCCAGCCTCGGGCATCGCGACTTTTAAGCTACGGATCAAGTCCATCCCCATGGTCGCCGTGAGGGTCAATGGCGTCATGCTTAACCTCGGCGTCGACACGGGTTGCCAAGGGAGCGGCGTCCTGACCGAAGCCGGCGCGCGCAAGGCTGGCATCGAAGTAGCCTTCACGTTGCCCACGATGGGCAATGATGGCCGCGGTGAGACCAGCTACGGCTACATTGAATCGTTCGAAGGGGGCGGCGCAGCCTGGAAAGACTTTCACATGGCCATCATGCCGCTCGAAGGCATGGACCTGGATGGCTTAGTAGGCGCGGACATCCTCTTCGGCCGACCCTTCTACATGGACCTCACCAATGCGGTGATGACGCTCGGCAAGATACCCGACACTTCGGCGGCGCATGAGGTCTCCATCTATAGCCGCGGCGGGCACTGTGGCGTTAACATTGAGGTCGAAGGCCAGAAGGTGCCCATGATCATCGATTCGGGCGCCTCGAAGTCCTACATGAGCTCGCTCAAGTTCCGCGGAAAAACAGTTTTTAAAGGCTATATCCCCGTGGCTTCGGTCCGCGGCGTCAACCTNACCCGGGTCGAAGTCTGCCAAATCAANTCCCTNCGCATTGGGGGCGCGCCGCTGACTGGTGTGGAATTCCTCCGCGACCAAGAGCACAACCTTTTGGGCAATGATTTCCTGCGAACCCACCCCATCGCGGTGGATATGGCCGCGCGTCGCTTATGGCTGTTCGAGTCACAAGGTAGCACCAAAGGCAGCAAGCCGTTTCTCCCCACTAATGGGGTCACGCCGACGGAGCCTGCGAAGGCCACCCCAGCACCCGTCAAGTAAGCGGAATGCTTAGCGACGACGACCGCCGCTCGCACCGCCAGCGGGGCCGCTGCCCTCTTCGCCTTCGGCTTCCTCGGGGGCTTCTTCATCGTCCCACTTGAGCTCCTTATCGAGCTTCTCGTCGTCTTCGACTTCGGGCAGGTCAGAGATTTCTTCCGCGGCGGACGTCGGGCGCGCCGGCTTATCATCATCGTCATCTTCACCAGGGACCTCATGGCCCAGCGGAACGAACTCTAGGATGTCAGTGATTTCTTCGAACGCATGGATATCACGGCCTTCGATGAGGGCCTGATTGCGCAGTTCGCTGAGCTGTTCATCGACGTCTTCGACGGTGAGCTTTTGCTCTAGCTTGATCGTGTCGTTGATGAGCTTCACGCGGAGACGCATGATGTGCTCGAGAAAGTCGGCGTAGGAACCCTTGTCGCCGTCTTTGACATTCGGGAGGGCAAACAGCTGCTCTTCGGAATCAAGGATGTGCTCGGCCACGCGGGCCAGGCGAACGGTTTCATCCTTCTCGACGGAATGGACCTGGAAAGTAATAAAGGCCGCTTCCAAAATCTCGTTCGAGAGGCCGTACTCACGGAGCGGGTCCATCATATCGAGGACCCACGGGAGCTGGAACGGGTCGAGGATACCGAGGCCGTCGGGCTCGTAGTGCTTAGGGTCGGAATTTTCCTTCACCCACCAGGTCCCTTTATCCTTACTTAAACGGATGGTACACCAAAGCAGCTTGGAAGTCGTGGCAGCCATGGGGGGTTGATGTGCCCAAGTCTGGCGGGGAGTCAAGAGGGGTCGAATCAGTCCTTTCACCCAAACACCCCTAAGGATCGCCTTCTCCGCTTTCCTTCCGCGTTTTCCTCCCTTAACTGCAGGGGATGTCTTTCCTGTACGATAAAGTGGCCACCAAGGCGCTCTACGCCATGGACCCGGAAACGGCTCACCAGGTCGGCCTGCGGGGTATGGGGCTGCTTGGCTCTATCCCTCCCCTTCGCTGGTGCCTGGAAAGGGGCCTGACCCCAAAGGGCGGCAAGCCGATCGAGGCCTTTGGTTTGAAGTTCCCCAACCACATCGGGTTGGCGGCGGGCTTTGATAAGGACGGCTTGGGCTGGCGGGGCGCGGCAGCCCTCGGCTTCGGCCATGTCGAGGTCGGCACGGTCACCCAACACGCCCAAGCTGGCAATGAACGCCCCCGTGTCTTCCGCTACCCCGACCTCAAGGCCGTGGTCAATGCCTACGGCTTCCCGAACGCCGGCGCCGAAGCCCTGCGCCAACGCCTACTCCGTCAACCAAGCCGCGGTCAACGCGTCCACCCGCTCGGCATCAACATTGGTAAATCAAAGATCACGCCGCTCGAAGAAGCCCAAGGGGACTACCTGCATTCCTTCAAACTCCTCGCCCCGTTGGCCGACTACCTCGTCGTCAATATTAGTAGCCCCAACACGCCTGGCCTGCGGGCGCTCCAAGACCGCGCACCTCTGGTGAGCCTACTCTCGGCACTGGCCCGCGAAAATCGCACCACCCCGGGTGGCCCGGTGCCGCTGCTGCTCAAGGTCGCCCCTGACCTCAACCCGCACCAACTCGAAGACATCGTCTCCGTGGTGAGTGAAGTCGGCTTCGCTGGGATCATCGCGACGAACACGACGATCACTCGCCCGCCCGGCACCGAAACATACTCTACCAAGGGCGGCCTCAGCGGCGCACCGTTGCTGGAACGTTCCTTAGAGGTCGTGCGCTTCCTCACGAAGACTAGCCAAGGACGTATCCCCGTCATCGGTTGCGGGGGTATCACTTGCGCCACCGACGCTGGCCGTTTCATGGACGAAGGGGCCTGCCTCGTGCAGGTGTATTCGGGTTTAATTTTCCGCGGACCAGAACTGGCCCGTGAAATCGCCGAAGGCCTCGCTTGGCGCCAGCGTGACTGGGTCTAAAAGACCATGCGCTCCGCTCTCCTCGCCCTCGCCCTCTTCGCCGCCAGCCTCGCTGTAGCGGCGCCAAGGCCTACCGCCAAGAAAGGCGATGCGATGGCGGCCGACTCTTGGCGGGCCACCGGAACCATCTACGAGGGTAAAGTCGTTAAGACGGGTGTGCTCGAATTAAGTGAGCCTGGCCTCGTCAGCGGGGATGCCTCCGTCGCCGCGGTCAAAATCCTCTCCGGTAATGATAAGGATGAAACCGGCGGCGAAGTGATCGTTCTCATGCCACTGGATCGCTTCCAGGATTTCGTGGCTAACTTCTCGCAGCGCCAACTGGGCGCCAAGCGCGGCGGGTTCGGCGCACTCTCTAAGGCCAAGACCGTCAGCGGGACGTTCGTGACGATTAAGGGCGAAGGCGCCCTGCTCTTCGGGCTAGACGCCAAGGATGCCAAGGCACTCGGCAAGCCATCGGAAATCCTCGCCGCCCAACTGCAGCTCGCGAAAGACGGCGTCCAAGCGACCAAGCCCGGCTGGACCGCTCAGGAATTCAACGTCGCCAAGGTCGGTGCCGCCGGCGCACCCGAAACGGCCCGTGAATGGGAACGACTCCAAGGCCTGCTGGCAGCCCAAACGCTAGCGGCCAAACAGCCGCGCTGGAAAAGCAAGGAACTCCTCGACGCCCTCAAGGCTGGNACGCCTCGCTTCACCGTCGAAGATNCCGCCGCAAAGGTCGAGTGGACCTTGCTCTGGAAATAAGCGGCCTGCGGCTTACTTGACGGCCTTGGACTTCTCGCGGACCGGGAGGTGCACTTCCGACTGTTTCATGAAGAACGGCACGAAAGGACTGTCCCAGTAGACGCCATAGGCTTCCCCCGTCACCTCGAGTTCCGCCCGCAGCTTAACCCAGGCCCGGAGTTTCTCTTCGGCTTCGCGAAAGTTCCTCGCTGTAGGAACCCCGGATGCCAATCGCGGCGACAGCGCGGACCGGCACATCTTGGAGCTTCACTTCATTGCCGGGCAACAGGTCGACGCGCTTGGCGGAACCAGTATCCATGTAGAACACCATGACGCCGGGTTGAAGGCGGGCTTCCACCGGGGCCGTCATCGGAATATTATTCTTACTGATGTAGCGGAAGAGTTTCCCGAAGAGGTTATTGTTGGCAGAGAAATACGCCTGCGGGGATTCGGCGACCATCAGGCGGGCCGCCGGCAAGGACTTGACCTCGAGGTCGCCCGGAGCAGTCCGAGGGTAGGCATCTTCGGCGCCCTGCGCAGAAGAAGAAAAGAGGGATGCCATAAAAAGAAGGAAGAGGGGTAACTTCATGTAGGTTAACATGAAAACTCCCGTGAAATAGGCAAGTCGCCAACTTAGTTCCTGCACCCTTGCCAGCCGACCTAAAAGCGGCTTTCTTGTGGCCATGCCTGAAACACCAGAAAATAGATCCTTTGGCTCCCGCCTCGGCCACAACTTCCTGACGGGGATGTTCCTCGTCCTGCCGCTCGGCCTGACGCTTTACATCATCTCCATCTTGGTCGGGCTGATTGCCGCCCCCGTGGAGTCGGTCTTCCAAGCCGTCTTCCCGCTATTCTTTCCGAACAAAGCAGTCGTGCCGGATTTCAAGACCGGCCTTAATCACGCCTTACTCGTCCTGGCGTCGGCCCTCGTCATGGCCGCCATCCTGTCCGGCCTTGGCTTCCTCTCCAAACGGCTCTTCGGTAAAGTCCTCCAACGCTGGTTCGCCGGCCTCCTCGAGCGGATGCCTGGCTTGGGCGCCCTCTATAATTCTATCCGCCAGATGGTTGATGCCCTCAGCGGACGCAACAAGGACACCTTCCGCCGCGTGGTCATGATCGAGTTCCCCCGACCCGGGATGTGGACCATTGCCTTTGTGACCCACGAGCAACCGACCGTCTTCAGCCAAGCCATTGGTAAGCCCGTCGTCAACGTCTTCGTCCCCGCAGCGCCGGCGCCGACCACGGGGGTCATCCTCCACCTCTCGCCGGAAGAAGTGCGGGAAACTAAACTCACCGTCGGCGAGGCCCTCGGCCTGCTCATGAGCTTCGGCTCCGTTATTCCCAAGCCCGACGACAAGTCCTAGGCCGTAATGTCGTCGGCCTCCCTCCGCTGCTTGGTCCTCGGGCGCGACCCTTCCGGAGAGTCGCACCTGTTGCTCACGCTGCTCGAGCCCGAACAAGGCTTGGAACGTTGCCTCATTCGCCACTCTCACGCCAAGGGTGCGACGCCACCCGACTTATTTGACGAATGCGAAGTGACGTTGGAACGGGCCAAGGACGGGGGCACGCGGTTCGCTCGCGACTACCGACTACTCACCCGCCGCACGGGCATCGCCCGCAGCCATCGTACCTTGGAGCGGGCCTGCCGTTTTGCGTCGATGATCCGCCGTAATCCGCCCCCGCCGGAGTCAGCCCAAGTCTGCTACCGTATCGCCCACGAAACTTTCGCCGCCATGGCCGAACGCCCGCGCGCAGACTGCGCCTACTTTAAAGGTCTGTGGCTGATGATTAAGGACGGCGGTTGGCCCGTGTCCGAACAGTGGCTCGCCCACCTTGGTGGCCGTCGGGAAGCCGCGGCCGCCATCCTCACACAACCGCTCGATGCCCAAACGACCGATGAAGAAACGGTCGCCAAGCTGGCCACAGACTTAGAACACTGGGCGGCGGGGGAAATTCATTTCGTCCTGCCCTGATGCGCATCGATGTCAAAGCCCGGCGCATCGAAGTGAGTGCGCAGGAGTTCGCTACCTTCCGACCTGGCCCTGGCGCTGGTGCGGGCGGTTCGCCGTGGCGCGCCGAGGCGGGCCGGCAATGGCATGAGACGATGCGCAAGCAGGCCGAAGCGGAAGGGGCGGACTGGACCTTCGAACAGCCCATCACCTGCGAGATTGTCGTGCTCGGCTGGACCGTCGTCATCGCCGGGCGGACAGACCAGTGGCGCGAAGCCGGGGCCAAGATTCATATCCGTGAAATCAAGACGGTCTCGGTCTCGCTCCCTCGCCGGCCGGAATTCCTCCACGGACGGTACCCACACCACTTTCTACAACTCGGCGTCTACTGCCATGCGGCCCGCCTCCGCCCTGGCGCCGGCGAGATCATCGGGGAACTGGTCTTCGTTGACCCGACTGATGGCTCCAAACAGACGATGGCTTTGCCGGATACGGCCGAGGCCGACCTCCTGCAACAGGCCGAAACGCTTGCGGCCCATGCCGAGAACCGCCGCGCCAGCCACGCCCGGCTACTCAATCTACCCGACCGTATTCCCTTCAAGGAGCCCCGCCCAGAATGGCTCCAGGCTTGCGCGGACCTCGACCAAGCAACGATGGAGTCGCCCATTCGCCTCATGGTTGCTCCCACGGGTTTCGGAAAAACCTCCGCCGCTTTACGCCACGGGCTTTCTCTCCTCCGCAGCGGACGGGCGGGCCGCCTCCTCTACCTCACGGGCAAAGGGACTGGGCAAATCCAGGTCCTCGCGGAACTCCGCCGCTTAGCCAAGCCGGGCGAACTCCGCGCGCTGGTGCTCCGGCCGCGTTCCGAACACGAGATTGATGGACTCTCCGACGACCCCGAAGAGATCCGCCGTAACTGGGCCCGCGCGGCCATCGACCCACAAGCGCTCCTCGCTGACGGTGCCGAGCTCCGCCGCATCCGTGAACTCGGCCGCATCGCCGGCGTCCCGCCATGGGACATCACCAAAGCGATGCTCGGGCACGCGGAGGTGGTAATCTGCGACTACAATTACGTCTTCTCCCCGCGGAACCGTTCAGCCCTCGAAACCGTACCCGGCTGGAACGATAGCGACACGGTCCTCATCGTGGACGAAGCCCACAACCTACCCGAACGCGCCGCCGAATGCCTTTCGATTCGAGATGAAGCGCAGACTGCGGCCGATTTCGCGTTCACGCTTTCGGCCTGCAAAGCGCCCGCACCATGGTGTACGACCATGCAAGCTTGGGCCGACTTCCTGCATCGCCTGCCCAAGGCCGACGCCCTCTCGCCCGACGATCGCGTTGAGGCCATGGCCCTCGCTGAAAAGATGTCCTTACTGGGCACGGCCTTCCCCATCGATACAGATACACTACCCGAGGAAGCCCGCTCAGGCGTCTGGAATGCCGCCCTGTGGTCTCAACGGCTCGAAGCAGCCGACCTGGGTTGGCTACTCTGGTCGCCTAAGCCCGGCCTGCTTAACTTGGATTGTCTCTCCGCCGCTAAGGCCACCGGGGAACGGCTCGGTGCTTTCGCGCATGCCTTACTGATGACGGCCACACCGGGGCCCCGGGGTGCTTTGGCGACAGAATGCGGCCTCGACCCCGACACGCTCACGCGGGTGGATGCACTCGCCCCGTGGCGACAGGAAGCCTACACGGTCGCGATCGACGGGCGCGTCGACACGCGCCTAAAGACTCGTGACTCGCATGCCAACCGCACGGCGAACTCACTCCTCAAACTTTCCGAAGAAGGGGCCGTGGCGGCGTTCTTCCCGTCCTACCGTTACGCCGAAAGTATCGTCACGGAAATCCAACGCCTGAAGCCACACGCTCCCGTCGCCCTACAACCACGTGGCCTCGGCCCCGAAGGTACCGCGCGTTTCGTCGAGGAAGCACTGGATCGAAACACCATTCTCTGCCTCATCCTAGGTGGCTCGCTCGGTGAAGGCGTCGACATGCTGGGCGGACGCATCCGCTCGGCCGTCGTCGTCGGACCCGCCCTCCCCGAGGTCAATGCCCTACAAGAAGCCCGCCGCAAGATGCACGTGCAGGACGGCGCCGAAGACGCATTCGCGCTGGCGTACGTCCGCCCCGGCATGCGTAAGGTCAACCAAGCGTTGGGTCGGCTGGTCCGTGCGCCTGGCCACACCGCGCGCGTGCTCCTGCACTGCCGACGCTTTGCGGACGAGACTTATAAGGCCCTCCTCTCAACGGAATATGGCGACCCCGAGGTCCTGACGGATGACGAGGACTTCCAGCGGTGGACGGCCCGGAGCTAAAGTGGCTTAGACCTTTGCGATGACGTGCGCGGCCGGGTAGCGAATCTTCTTCATGCTCGCGTACTTATCTTGGGACGAACGATAGCCGGCGACGCAGGCCACCACAGTCTGGTAGCCCGTGCCAGCGAGGCCGAGGATTTCGTCATATTGGGCGGCATCGAGGCCTTCGATGGCACACGTGTCGACGCCGAGGACAGCGGCCGAGGTCATAAACTGACCCAGGGCGATATAGCACTGGCGGGCCGCCCACTCGCGCTGACCAGCGGCATCCTTCCCCTTCACGACGCCACCGATCATCATCTGACGATAGGGCTCAAGGACCGTGGCATTAGCCTGACGCTCCGAGACCATTTGATTGAAGAAAGCATTAACGTCGTCTTCGGTGATTTCGGTCCGACGGGCGATGACCACGAGGTGCGAAGCGTCGGTGATTTGCGACTGATTCCAGGAAACGGGACGGAGCTTGGCACGGACGGCGGGGTCGGTGATGACGAAGAACTTCCAAGGCTGCAGGCCGTAGGAGGACGGTGCGAGACGGAGGGATTCCTGTAAGGCTTCCCAAAGCGGAACTGGCAAAGCCATCGTATCAAAGGCCTTGGTGGCATAGCGCCAGTTGAGGGCATTCAAGAGTTGGTCAGGCTGGGTCGCGGGCGTCATCGTCCCACGACTCAAGCCACTCCGCCTACGGTGTCAAATCAGGCTGGTGAAAGCACGCCGTTCGACAGCACCCATTG
>JGI25909J50240_1000371_pt1 | contig 11418 bp, 10 predicted proteins | sample LauGreSpBDMM15DD_2_FD_50240 | JGI IMG/M metagenome (IMG submission 50240) | reverse complement strand
GGCCGCCGCTCCGGCTGCCAAGAAGTAATTTCCGCGCCGGGCGTCCCCGGCACCCGTTCTTTGAAGTCAGATGGTATTCTCGGTCATCGCCGCCCTCGGCAATCCCGGCAAGGAATACGTCGCCACCCGCCACAATGCGGGCTGGATCATCCTAGATGCGCTGGCCACCAAGGCCGGCGCGGAGTGGAAGCACGAAAGCCGTTTCCCGGCCGCCGTGGCCAAGACCACCTTCGGTGGTCAGCAAGTCTTCTTGGTCAAGCCGCAGTCGTTCATGAACTTGAGCGGCGAACCCTTGGCCGCCTTCCTTCACTTCCATCGCCTCACCGCCGCCGACATGGTCGTCTTACACGACGACATCGCTTTCGAGCCTGGCCAGATGCGACTTTCCCAAGGTGGTTCCGCGGCTGGTCACAACGGCATCGCCAGTTGTATCCAGCATTTTGGCGAAGCGTTCCTCCGAGCCCGTCTCGGTATCGGTCCCAAGCGGCACCCCGCCCAAGACCTCGCCGACCATGTGCTCGGTAAATTCCCCGCCGAAGACCTGCAGCGCCTCCACCAAGCTACCCCTGACTTCCTCTTAGGACTCGAAACCCTCCTTTCCCGCGGCCTCCCGGCCGCCCAAAACTTCACCAATAGAAAATCACCATTACCATGACCACCGCCACGATTCGCCGCGCCTACCGCGTTAGCCTAATCCTCGACCTCCGCGGTTCCGCCGAGGCTCCCGAGGCCGCTATCGAACGCCTGAAGGAAATCCTTAAGTCCGTCGACTGTAAGGTCACCGAGGTCGAAAACCTCGGACAGCGCGAGTTCAGCCGCGCCGTTGACCGCAAGTTCCTCTCGGGCCTCTACATCCAGTTCCACTTCGAAGGTCCGGTCACCGCACCGACCGCCTTCGCCGACAAGCTTCGCCTCGACCGCACCGTGGATCGTATCCTCGTGCAGTCGGTCCGCGCCTAAGCCCCGTCCCGTCTCCTCACGACCATGGCCTCGTCCTTCAATCGCGTAATCCTCGCCGGCAATATGACCCGCGATCCAGAAGCGCGTGCGTTGCCCTCGGGCCAGCCCCTCACCAAGTTCTCCCTCGCGGTCAATCGCGCCTACACCACCAAGGAAGGCGAAAAGCGCGAGGAAGTGACCTACGTCGACATTGAGAGTTACGGCAAGCAGGCCGAAATCATCGCCAAGTATTGCGGTAAGGGCTCGGGCATCCTCGTCGAAGGTCGCCTCAAGCTCGACCAGTGGGATGACAAAAAGACCGGCGAGAAGCGTTCGCGCCTCGGCGTTGTCCTTGAGAACTTCACCTTTATTGGCGGCAAGGCCCAAGGCGGCGAAGAGGGCGGTTCGGCTCCTCGTTCCCGCGGTGGCGACACCCCCGCTCCTTCTGGCGACAACGGCGGCGACGACGTCCCCTTCTAAATTCCACTTTCACTTTAACCCAAGCAAGACACCAACATGGCATTCACCGAAGTTTTACTCATTAAGCCCGTCGACGGCCTCGGCGCCGAAGGCGAACAGGTCCGCGTCCGCGCGGGCTATGCGCGCAATTACCTGCTCCTGCAGGGCATCGCGCTCCCCGTCAACCGCGCCAACACCAAGTACATCGAGTCCTTGAAGAAGGCCCGCGAAGCCCGCGAGTCCAAGGACCTCGAGTCCGCTACCGCGACCTCTGCCAAGCTGGCCGCCCTCAAACTCGTCTTTGCCGTCAAGACCGGTGAAGGTGGCAAGATGTTCGGCGCCATCAGCACCGCTGAAATCTCCGCCAAGCTCGCCGAACACGGCATTGAGCTGGAGCGCAAGCGCATCCACCTCGGCCAGGGTCCCGTCAAGGTTCTCGGCAAGCATCTCGCGACTATCCGTCTCCACGCCTCCGTCTCGATTGAGCAGGAGTTCGAAGTGGTCTCGGAGAATCCGATCGAGCCTGTCGCCGAAGAAGCCGAAGAAGCACCAGAACGCTTCGACCGCGACCAGAAGCCGCGCAAGCCGCGCAAGGATAAGAAGGAAACGAAGTAAGCCTTCGGTTCTTCTCCTTCCAAAAGCCCGCTCCTCGAGCGGGCTTTTTTTGGCCTAGGCTCAGCGTGCCTTCAGCCAGTCGGGGCTACTGATCATGAACTCCAGTTGGCCTTTGTAGAAGTTAAGCTGACCGAGCCAGCGCACGGCTTGGCCTTTCTCCGTAGCCTTGACGGATTTCAGGAGGGCCTGATTGGGGACATAAAGGGCGTAGCGTTTATCGCCAATCATGAGCGTCGGCTTAGTCCCGCCGTTATAGACGCCTTCGAGAACGAAGACTTTTCCGACTTGCTGGGCGATCTCGTCCGGGCTCAAGGCGGGAATGGTCTTGGCATTCCCGAATTTAGAGACGTCCAACTCAGTGGGATAGGCCGGGAGGCCCTCGCTGGGCGAGAGTTCAGGGCGGGTCAGTGGGGCGGCGGCTGGTTTAGCGTGAACCGTAAATTCGGCCTTAAGCGGGAAGTGGTCGCTGATGCCGGCGCCCGCGGCGTAGTTAGTCCAGCGCCAAGGAGTGGCTGGGTAAGGATGGGCATTCAGTCCAGGAAGAATCACCGCCCCGAAGCTGCCGGGAACGTAGTCCAGGCCTTGNCCATCGGCGAGTCCCTGCGAGATGATGAGGTGCATCAGCGTCCCCCATTCGCCGTGGTACTCATCGGACTTCCGGGCCATCGGTTCGACGTCATACCAGAGGTTGTAAAGGTCGGCGCTACCGTTCGCCAGTTTGGCGGGATCGCCCTGGGAGCGTAGAACGTCCTGGATGCCAGTTTTGGCCATGGCGGGGTAGCGCTGCTTTTGATTGTAGTGCGAATTCAGGTCCCCGCCGAAGACGATATTCGCGCGCGCGTTGGCCTTAAGGATTTCGTCAAGCCGGGCGCGGGCTACGCCGGCGTTTTGGATACGGGTGCTTTCGGTGGCTGGGCTACCTGCACCGCTCTTCCAGTGGTTGGCGAAGACGAACACGGATTCACCGCCCACGTCAATTTCTGCCTCCACGATAGTGCGCGCCGCCTGCACACGGTGTTGGCGAACCGCTTTGATGGGAAGGCGCGTGAGGATCGCGCAATGAATGGCTTCCTGTTTGATATCCAAGATATCGCCGAGCACGACCTTATAGCCGCTTAGGCCCTCATCTTCCAAGGCCTTGAGTAGCCAGGCTTCAACGGGAGCGCCGGTTAATTCGGCGGGNAGCTCTCCTTTCAGGAGGGCCCGATAGTTTTGTCCGCGGTGAGCCGCGACGAAGGCCTCGGGNGTGATCGTTGAAGTNGGCGTGTGGTCCGCTTCGAGTTCNCCCAGGATGAGGACGTCGGGCCCGCGACCGTCGTGACTGGCCTTGAGCACCGCGGCAATCCGGCTGAGTTTGCTGGCCAGCTTCTCGGGCGTCCAGCGCTCGGGGCTGGAGCCTGTCACCACGAAGTCATCATAGAGCGATACTTCATCGAGGTCGAAGAGGTTCTCTACGTTGAAGGCCATGACGCTGAAGCGTTGCGCGGACGGCGTGGTCGTCTCCGCCGCCCAGACCAGCGACGTACACAGAAAGAAGGTGAGGGAGAGGAAGCGTTTCATGGATGCAGGGTGTAACCATCATTCTCGAGTGAAGGCTTTAGCCCATGGCAAAAATGTGAAGAGCAGGTGTCAGGAATGTCACGACTATTGGTCACTGCCGTCTTTTCGACACGCGTCGGTCGCGGCATCTGCCCGTCACTTATCCGCCCAGAACATGTAACCCACGCGGAAGCTTTCCCGCTCGTGCCCGGTCACCGCCACTTCACTTTGTCACCATAATATTAGTACATATGAAAAACCTATCCTCCCCTCCATCCCGTCCGCTGATTGCTTTCACCGCGTTGCTGGCGATGGGTTCGCTCGCTCCCGCTGCCGTGATCTCTTTCGACGGGACGACCGCCTACACGCAGGACTTCCAGACGATGACGGGGACGACCATCCTCTCGACAGCGGCGGGAACGCTGACGCAGCCTGTGGTCAGTTCTACCATGACGGAGGTGTCCACGCTCGTTACTGGCTCCGCGGGGGTGCAAGGCTGGTTTATTTACGGATTTACTTGGCTCACTGCCGATAACAATAAGAAGTGGTATGGTGCGGATCCTGGTTCCAGTAGTTCGGGCGGCTTCCGGCAGCTGTATGACAGCTCCACCGGTGCTCGTGCGCTCGGCTCCGAGGGGTCTGGCACGGCCCAAGGATTTTTCGGTTTGGTACTGAAGAACACTTCCGCTTCTACGATTAACACGCTGAGTCTCTCTTACGATGCGGTCATGAACCGGAACCCAGCGACCACGGTCAATCAGTACCCACTTTCTTACTTAGTAAGTTCTACTGATGTCAGCACTTCGACGGCTTCGGGCGCCGCGGGCACTTTCGGTGCGACGATGACCGCCACGACGCTGGGTTTTAGTACTCCCTCGACGGGTACGGGCGCTCCAGGCACACAGTCCGCCACTGGAAGCCCCATGTTTACAATCGGCACGAAGGCTGGTAACCTGACGGGCTTGGGTTGGGGTGCCGGTCAGTTCTTGTATCTTGCTTGGAAAGAGACGGATGAGGCGAGTTCGGACGCCCTTGCTGGGGTGGANAACTTCTCTCTCAGTGCCCCGGTCATCCGCAACTTNGTCTGGAATTTGGCCGGCAGTGGGGTCTGGGATGCGGCCACCGCTAACTGGGCCAACAACCTGACACCGACGGCTTACGCCGCGGGAGATGGCGTCACTTTCAATGGGGCGGGTGGCACCATCACCCTTTCGGGTGCTTTGGCGCCGATTTCGGTAAACGTGGATAACGCCTCGGGGACCTACGTGTTCAGCGGNGCCNCNGCTACCGACAAAATTACTGGGGCGACGGCGTTGACGAAGGCCGGTGCGGGCATCCTGCAGCTGACCTCCGATAATGATTATTCCGGCGGTACCACCATCAGCGGCGGAACAATCGTGGTCGATGGCGCCAGCCGACTCGGCACGGGCACGATCGCCCTCGCCGGCGGCACCCTGCAGCTCGCAGCTGGGACTTATACCGTCGCTAACGCCCTGAGCGTGGCAGCCGCAGGTGGTTCGATTGATGCTGCCGCCGACCGCACGATTTCTGGTGCCGCTGCTCTCGCGGGAGTTCTGACTAAACTGGGCACGGGCACTTTGACCCTCGGTGGCACGATCTCTTCTTCCGCCGGGGCCGGTTTCAACGTTGCCGCGGGCGACCTCGTCCTCGGACAAGCTTCGGGCATCGTCAAGGTCTTCGCGAACTCGACGTTAACGGGTAACCTAGTCCTCAGCGGCCCCATCCGTTTCGACGTCAACGGTAGTAGCACGGTTTCCGGTCCAGGTGCGATCAAGGTGGTCAGCTCGGGCACACTCTTTTCCAACTCGTCAGGCGACCTAGGCGGTACGATTACCTCGGAAATTATTCTTAATAACACGGGTGCCGCTTTCACCAAGGGCGCTTGGACGGGAACTACCTACGCGCCGTCGACATCGTTTGCGACTACCATCGGTGGCACGACTGGCGGTGCTTTGTCGGTTAATAAGATTAGCGGCAACTCGGATGTAGATATTTCCAATAACTCTTCGACGGGCGGCGGTGCGGGCTCGCTAACCCTCACGGGCGTGAGCACCTACACCGGCAACACGACCATCAACGCGAGCACCCCGGCGGCGGCTAGCCTCGTGCTCGGCATCAACAACGCCTTGCCGACGGCCACGGGTATCATCGTCGGCACCAAGACGGGTGTGAGGCTCCCGGTGATTGACCTGAATGGTTATAGCCAACAGGTCGCCTATCTGGCCGACGGTGCCCTGGTCGACGTTTCGAAATACCTGACGATCACCAATAACGCTGCGACCGCTTCGGTGCTCACCTTAGGCGGGGATACTTCTCCTGGCACCGGCTTCTCGGGTTACCTCTCCGACGGTGTCGGCGGCCTTTCCCTTGTGAAGACCGGCTCGAATACGCAGACGCTTTCGGGCTTTGGCGCCTTTAACGGTGGCGTGACCGTCAACGGCGGCGTGCTTAAGGTAGTCGCTGCCGCCAACACGACCAGTAGTTCCGCTTTGGGTACCGGTGGCGTTGTCATCGGCGGCACGGGCCAGCTCTTCGTCGCAACGACCATCACCAACGACCTCATCGTGAATGCCGGCGGCCGTTTGGCTGGTAATGGTGCCACGGGCGCGGTCACCGTGAATTCGACTGGCGTACTCGCTGCCGCCACGACTCCTGGTCTGTTGAACGCTGCTACCCTGACGACCAATGGACTCACGACGTTGAATTCCGGCTCCGTCCTCGAGTGGAAGGTTAATGATGCGGCCGGCCTCGCTGGCATTGGTTACGATACTTTCGCTTTCGGCTTGGGTCTCGACCTTAGCAACCTCTCGGCCGCGAATAAGGCAACTATCCGCGTCGTTTCCTTTGCCAACGCGGGCGACGCCGTGTTTGGCAATTCCACGGCCTTTGCCAATGGCCAGGCCCGCACGTTCACCTTGGCGAACGTGGCGTCTATCACGATGCCTGGCGCGACGAATAATATCACGGATCTCTTCGCCTACGACCTCACGCAGTTCCGCTTCACTGATGGTACGCAATCCGAACTCGCGAACTGGTCGCTAGCCTATGACGGTGCGGCCATTACCTTGGCCTATGCGTCGGCGATTCCTGAGCCTTCCACTTATGGCTTGGGCCTGGGCTGCTTGGCCTTGGCGTTTGTCGCCGTCCGCCGCCGCCGCCAGTCCGCCCCTAAGGCTTAAAGTTCGGTCGCGTTGGTCTTAGTTGCCGCCGAGTCCGGANCGTCGTCCGTTCAGGAGGGCGGCCCCGATGAGCGANGCGGACAGGAAGGCCATGGACCAGACGCCCAGTGCCGCGGCCAATTGCGGGCCGTCGCCGAGGGCGGACATCAGCGCAAAGGTCGCCTTCGTGATTGGGTAGTGTTCTGCCCGTTGGGCGAGGATCAAGCTATCGCTCACTTCGAGCATCGAGAAGGCAAACGCCAGGACCGCGCCCGCGGCCAGATGGGCTGCGAGGAGGGGTAGGGTGATGCGCCGCCACGTCGACCAAAGCGATGCCCCCATCGAACGCGCCGCCATTTCCAGTGCGGGGTCACATTGTTGCAGGCCAGCACAGGCAGCTCGAGTGACGTAAGGCAGTCGGCGGATTGCATAGGCTACGCTGAGGAGCAGGAAGGGACTCCCGCCCGCGCCGACGAGGATCGCAAAGGGCTTACCTTCTTGGGACAGGGAGAGGTAGCCTAGGGCTAACACTAAACCGGGCACTGCGAGCGGCAGCATCGTCAAGGTATCGAGGAGGTGCCTGATCCGGAGATCCGAGCGGGTAATGACCCAAGCAGCGGCGGTACCGATCACTAAGGCCAGACACGTCGCCAAGCCTGCGTAAGCCAAACTGTTTTGAATGGAGGGCACGACCAAGGCACTGCCTAAGGCTTCTTGCCAATGGGCTGCCGTGAATTCGACTGGTAGGATGGATTGATGCCAGTAGCCAGAAACAGACATAAGCAAGACACCCAAGTGCGGGAGGCAGGCAACTGCCGCCACGCCCGCAAAGAAGGCTGAGCAGGCCCAGCCCGACCAGCCTTGGAGGGTTTGCGGCTCGGCGCGTTGGCTGGGACGTGGCGCTGCGCCACTCTGGCTTAGACCAAAGGCGAGTTTGGAGGCGAGAAAGACGCCGCCCGCGACGAGTAGCACGATGGTCGTGAGCGCATAGGGCAAGGGGTTGCGGTCCAGGTTTTTTATTCCATCCAAAATCTGCACGGGAGCGACCCGCGGGAAGTCGAAGACTAAGGGGACGCCAAGTTCGGTGAATGCCCAGATGAAAACGAGCGCTCCACCAGCGAATAAGCCCGGCATGATTAAGGGTAGTGTCACGCGGAAGAACCTTCGCCCCGGCGGGCAGCCAAGATTGGCGGCCGCTTGTTCCAGCGCTGGGTTCACTTGTGCGAGGGCCGCGGCAACGTTGAGGTAGAGAATGGGGTAAAGGTGCAGCGCATTCATCACGACGATGCCCAGTAGGCGATGCTCCGCCATCCAGTCGTACGGGTGTAAGGGGTCCATGCAACCTAGCGACATCAGGAGCGCATTGAGTGAGCCCTCCGTGCCGAGGATGCATTTGATACCGACTGCCCCGACGAACGGCGGCAGAATCATCGGGATGAGCAAGGCCAGTGAAAGGAAGCCGCGCCCAGGGAAGGTGAAGCGGTGGTTGAGGAGGGCCAGCGGCAGCGCCAGCAGGACCGCTACGAACGTACTGGCCACCCCAAGCAGCAACGCATTCGTCAGGCCTTCCCGATAAAGTGGGTCGCGGAGGACGGCGAAGAGAAAGCCGAAAGTGAAGGTGCCATCGTACGGGTCCACGAAAGCCTCCTTGAGTACGCTGGCGGCCGGGTAGATAAAGCCCACGGCCAATAGTAAGCCAATGGTCGCGCAAAGAATCCAAGCGGTGCGGCGGTGCATGTTAGCGGGCGGTCGGGTGCTGTCGTGCCTGCTCGGCNGCNCGNCGATAATTTTGGCGGAAGATTTCCGCGAGTTCGGACATGCGTCGGGCGGAGACGAGTGGGTCGGTGCTGTCTAAGCCCAGGTCCCCCTTGCCGCCTTCACGGTAAGGAAAAGCGCTGACGTCAGCCATCGTTGCTAGCGCTTCCGCGGGCAGGCCGGCGCGCACGATTTCCGTCCAGGCTTCTTTGAGTTCTTCGTGCGTATCGATGCACATCACCCGAACCGCCCGACGGATGGTCCCGAAGGCGGCCGAAGTAAGCTCGGGGCGATACTGGAGGTGATCGCCGGTGCGGTAGGGCGAGAGGGCGGCCCGCTCAGCGGGCAGCGACTCGTAGGCATCCTGACGGACCGGTGGCCGAAAGAGTTCCCGTTCGCGGGGCCATACGGGGCGCCCACTGGAGAGCTCCAGAGCGCTTGCCCTTCCGGGCTTAGCACAAATTTCACAAAGGCTTGAGCGAGCTCAGGCTCGGGGGCCCCACGGAGGACCGCAATCGGGTCGCCACTGACCGTGGTGCCCGCGGCCGGAGCCGTCCAGATCAAGCGAGTCGTGCCCGGTCGGTTAACTTGGTGGGCGAAGGCGGCCCCGTAGTAATCCACGCACATGCCGGCGGCGGCATTACCGTCGGCTACATCGAGGGGGACCTTAGTGGAACTGTCGGAGAAGTAGCGGGCATTTGCAGAGAGACGTTGCAAGAGGCGTAAGCCATCGGTCCAGCCGAGGGCTAACCGCTGGGCTTCCGTTAACCCTTGGCGCGCCGGATCCTTCAGGCTGCGTTGCATCTCCGCTTGGATAATCAGCTCAAACGTGCGGGCGACCGAGCCGCTCTTCGTCGGATCGGCCAATGCGAGTTGGCCGCGGAGTTTCGGGTGGGTCAGGTCAGCCCAGCGCGTGGGTGGGCTTAAGCCCAAGGCCTGCCAGCGACCGGGCGACCAGCAAATGCCGAAGCGGGAGAGGCAAGAAGAAGACCACGTCCGATCCTTCGCCCATAGTCGCTCACCGGTGAACATTTCTGGGATGGGTCCGCCGGGTGCGAACCACTCGGGGTGGCTTTGGAAAACTTGTAACGGGACCAAGCGGCCTTTCCTAGCCTGGCTAGCGAAGTCGGGTTCGCCCCCGCCAAAGAAAAGATCAGCGCCGATGCCGGCGAGTTTACCCTCATCGGCGGCTTTGAAGCCGGCGTCGAGCACCAGCCGGATCTCCGACGTTCCCCCGGGGCTACGCCAGTCGATGTAGACGTCTTGCGAATGGGTTTTCCGCCAATGAAGGGAGAAGGCCTCGGCAAACTCCTTCCGGATAGTTTCGCTATGGGGCGTATAAATCACGAGTCGCCGCGTACCGGCGGTGGGCATCTGCGTGGAGTCCTTGCGGAGTCCCAACGGCAAGGCGATGAGTAGCCCGATGCACCCCAGCGTTAGCCACCATACCCGCAGGTTTTTCATACGCTGGGTAGGACCACGATATCTTGGACCGCCGCCGCGACGGTCAAGGTTTGCCCTGTCGTCAACCCGGTGGGCGGATTCAGGATGATGACGCTGAGCGGCCCCAGTGGGCTCGCCAAAGTGAGTTGGGCGCGGGCCCCTAGGTAGACTCGTTCGACGACTTGACCGGTGACTGAATTAGGGGCGCCGTCCGCGGCGGGCTGCCAAGCTTCGGGGCGGACGGAGAGGGTGACTGGTGTGCCCGCAGCTGCGGTTAGCGGGGCACCTGCGCCTTGTCCCGTGAAGATGCCCGCCGCCGTGTTGACCTGGATGTGCTCGGCCCTCGCCTCGAGGAGTTCAGCCGGGATGAGATTAGTCTCGCCGATGAAACGGGCAACCGAGGTGCTCGTTGGGCGGCGATAGATTTCCTCTGGAGTGCCGACCTGGGCGACCACGCCCTTCTCCAGAATCGCCATCCGGTCCGCCATCGCCAAGGCCTCTTCTTGGTCGTGCGTCACGTAGACCGCGGTGAGGCCATTTTCTTTGACGATGCGTCGGATCTCGCGGCGCATCTCGATGCGGAGCTGCGCGTCGAGGTTGGAGAGTGGCTCGTCTAGCAGGAGGCAACGTGGGCGGACGACCAGGGCCCGAGCCAAGGCGACGCGCTGCTGTTGCCCGCCAGAGAGCTGATCGATGGCGCGATTTCCCAAACCCTCTAGTCGCACGCTCCGTAAGGCTTGTTCGACCCGCTGGGTCCGTTCCGCGGTCGGAATCTTCCGCTCGACCAAGCCGAAGGCGATATTCTCCGCCACGGTGAGGTGCGGCCAGAGGGCATAGTTTTGGAAGACCATCGCAGTCTCGCGGAGGTGCGGCGCGAGGTGCGTGACGTCGCGTTCACCGAAGAAGATCGCGCCGCTGGTGGGGAAGTCCAAGCCGGCCAAGCAGCGCAGCAGGGTAGTCTTTCCGCAGCCGGAGGGACCGAGCAGGAAGAAGAGTTCACCTGGTTCAATCGTGAGGGTGATGCCATTCAGTACCTGGACCGCTTGCGGCTGGGACGGATAGCTTTTGCAGATGGCACGGAGGTGGAGGGGTTCCATGATTTAGATTTCTTCAGGCGAAAGCCATTTAGAGGATAGGATGATAAAGCGGCGGCCCAACAGCACATTTATGGGCGAGCGGGCGGAATCCTTCAAGCGATCGTGTGCGGCGTTGACGGGGTCGAGATAGTCGGGGGTACGTTGCACGACCATTTCCAGGACGGAGCCTTGGGCCGTACCGGCTTCGTCGACGGCCTCTCCGTAGGCGCGGATGCGGAAGGTATCAGAACGCGCGGCGAGGATGGGCCCGAGGGCCTGCAGGAGATCGCCTTGGAAGAGGCAGCCATTGGCCCCGAAGCCATTATGAGTCCGGTTGACGTTATCCGGATCCAGGACTTCAACGTTTCGGAAGTAAAGCCCGGGCGGCATTCCAGTACGTCCGCCGGCGACCC
>JGI25909J50240_1000365_pt1 | contig 11477 bp, 12 predicted proteins | sample LauGreSpBDMM15DD_2_FD_50240 | JGI IMG/M metagenome (IMG submission 50240) | reverse complement strand
CGCACAGTAAAAAAACGTAGTGCAAAAAAACACACTGTAAAAAAACGTAGTGCAAAAAAACACACTGTAAAAAAACGTAGTGCAAAAAAGCGCACAGTAAAAAAGCGCACAGTAAAAAAGCGTAGTGCAAAAAAGAGTAGTGCAAAAAAGCGCACAGTAAAAAAGCGTAGTGCAAAAAAACGCACAGTAAAAAAACAAACATCAAAACGTGCGGTAAAAAAACAAACATCAAAACGTGCGGTAAAAAAACAAACACCAAAACGCGCGGTAAAAAAACAAACACCAAAACGTACAGTAAAGGAACGTGGTGCAAAAAAACGCACAGTTAAACGCAAGTCTATCAATTATAAAAGATTAAGCAACAAAAAACGTAGTTGTGTTCAGAATAAAGTTGCATTTGTAATGAGAGAATTCAAAAACAAACGTCTAAAATCATCAGCTGGTTACACAATAAAAAATCCTAAACAAGGTATTGCTATAGCCCTATCTATGGCTAAAAAAGAATGTTTATAATTTTATACTTGACTTACCAAACGACAAAATATACTTTAAACTAATAGAAAATAATTATTTTATTATTATTAGTAAAAATCCTATGAATTGTAGAAATTATTATTATTGTATAATAATAATGACAAAGTACTGCGCATATATTTTTAAAAAGGGTCCTAATAAAGGNAAATCTTGTAAAGAATTGTGTCATTTACAAACGATTTTTTGTAAGAAACACAATGAAAAAAGAACCAGTGATTCTAATAAAAATATAAGTGAAAGTGATATACCCCAAATTATCCATATTAACAAGTTAGTTAATAAAAAACTTCAGGAAGAAAGTATAAAAGAAAAGATTTTAAACTTGCCAACAAATGATACAAATAAATCTGTAATATTTAAACATTACAATAATATGAAACGAACAGATTCTAACAGTACAGAATATTATAAAAACCAATTGTTTGTAGATATGAGTTTATCTTATCCCTGGTTAAAGTCATATAATATTAATGAAAATATACTAGATGTAAATATAGCTGATTTTTTATCAAATATTAAAGAAAATTTAGACGATGAAATTTACGGAATGGATAGTGTTAAAAACGAGATTTTAAATGTCGTTTGTAAATTTATAACTAATCCAACAAGTAATAGAAATAATATAGCCCTATATGGTGCTGCAGGTGTGGGTAAAAGTAAATTTATAAAAATATTATCAGAAACACTTAAATTACCAATGAAAGTTATTTCACTTGGAGGAATAAAAGATTCTTCGTTTTTTCTTGGTCATGGTTATGTATATGTAGAAAGTGGACCTGGTAAAATTATACAAAATGTAATAGATTCCAAAATAAGTAATCCTATATTATATTTTGATGAATTAGACAAAGTTAGCGAAACGGATAATGGCAAAGATATATTTTCATTCTTGTGTTATTTAACTGATCCAACCCAAAACACACGCTTTACAGATCATTATTTTTATGGTATGGAATTTGATTTATCTAAAATATTTTACGTATTTACTTTTAATGATATTAATAAAATAGACAAAATTTTGCTAGACCGTTTAAATATAATCAAGGTAAATACACCAAAGGACAAAGACATTATTAAAATTTTAGAACGTCATTGTATTCCAGAAATAATTAATAACATAGGAATTCAAAAAACAATAATTTTTCCAGAATCATCTATAGAATACATTATTAATTTTTGTAAAAACTCTATAGATAAATCAGTTACAAGTGGTGTAAGAGAATACTATAGAATAATAGAAAAACTATTATTAGAACTAAATAAACAAATATTGTTAAATTCAGATACTCATATACTAGAACAAGAAATACTATTGGAAAATCAAACATTTATGAAATTATTTGATAATATAAGAGAACAACTAGTTCATTCAGAAGAATCGCAAAGACCAAATCATATGTATATTTAAATCAATCTTATTTTAAAATTTAGTATAAAATATTAAAATAACTTGTGATTTTATGGTTTAAATTTGTATTATTTAATCGTCGATCATCATTGTGTTATATACGTTTTCTGTACTATTGTTATCTTGTTCATTTGAAACAGTACGTTCTGAAAATTTAAGTTGTACAATCTTCCAAATACTACCAACTTTTCCATTGTAATACCAAACTTTTACACATTCTATAATTGTTTTAAATGTTTTTCCCTTACAAAGGATGCTTTCAATATTATTTTCATCAATTGGAACTTTTTGTTTGTTTTCATCAAATACAAAACTTTCAAAATTTCCATTACGATCTCTACTAACTTGAAGTCTCATCAATTTTGGATATTGCCCATTTTCTCTAAGAATAGGTGAATATCCAAAGTTTTGTTTTGCAGTTTCAGTTTTTGAATCGAATAAACGTAAATTTTCTTTAACAAGATCTGAAACCATACTATCTAATCGTTCAATGCAATTTTTAAAATTTACAGATACATCACTTTTAGAATTATTTAAGAAACAATCAAGATAATATTCAGGATAATTAGTCCATTCTTTTACACTAAATTTTACACCAAATGGAATATACATAGTAGATGTACATAATTGTAAAGGTTCTTTGTTATATAAAAGTTTTACGGCTCTACCCGACTTTCCTAACTTTAAATTCGCAATGTCAAGTGTTTGTAAATCAATAGCTGGCATATTATTAATACAATATGTTTTATTTTATATTTCAATTTTTATTTATAAAAAAATTGAAAAGTTATAAAATTTTTTTATTTTTTAAAATGACTTATCAACAAAATTACGATGACACCGATATTACAACTAAAGAACTTGGTAAATTACATAAAAGTTACAAAGAAATCATTGATAAAAAACAATCTGATACAGACTCAGATAGTGAAACCGATGATTCAGATTCTGATATAGATCAACCTAAATTTACGGTTAAACCTATTGAAAAATTGTCATCAAAAAAGGAAACAACTATGTTATATATGTTTAAAAAATACGAACGACTTCAAAGTGAATGTAACGTATATAAAAACAAATTATTTAAAATGCGAATTCGTGCAAATTCAAGCGAACAAACACAGCACTATAAAAATCTAGAATTTTCAAACTTGCTTGTCGAAAAACAAAGATTACAAGAAGAATTAAAAACCAAACGTTATATTAGTTGGAAATATTATATTTCATTTACATTGAATTTAATTTTAGGTTCTAGTATTTTTTGGTTGTATCAACAACTTGAGCAAAATCATTAATTAACCAAACGTGTTTTCTTTACATACTGTCATAAATAACATATCTGTATCTGTATCTTTATTTGATAAGTAAATAGAAGTTAAAAATGTAGAAGATGGTGGTATTGTATTATTTACAAATAAAAATATGGCTTCCGATGGTTTTAAATTATCCAATTTCTTTCTTAATATAGACATAAATTGGCCAACTGTTATATCACCTCCAACTAAAAATTTTCTTTTTTTTAAAACTATTTTATCATCCTTGGTTCTTACTATTATAGGAATATAATGTGGATATTTTTCTTTTATTAGCAAAACTTCTTTTTTAATAATTTCATTTTCGCTATCTGTAAACGATGTTTTTGTAAAGTCTATATTGCTTTTTTTACGAAGATTTGCTTGTTGTAAAGTAATCATACTTACATCAGCTACGTCATTGTTAGTATTATCAGACATATATTATACAGATGAAAAAAAATATAACAATTTCAACTAGTTATTAATATATTTTTTTTATTGTCATAAAGTAAATGGAAGGTCAAAAACTTAAATCATCTGATTTTAAAATAACAAATAACGGAGTATATGTTGATGCAAAAATTACGCGTGGCAATCCTGGAATATTACTTATTCACGCTAATTGGTGTGGTCATTGCCAAAGATTCAAACCTACATTTAATGAATTATGTCAACAATTAGGAAATGACTTTCCTTGTACGTCAATTGAAGACGCTAATTTAGATGATGACAATTTGAAAAAATCGTTAAATTTTAAAGGATATCCTACTATCAAATTTTTTGATCAATCTGGTAAAATTATTAGCGAATATCAAGGTGGTGATAGATCAAAAGAAGCTCTTCTTAATCATATTTGCGATTTGTATCATCATTGTATTAAATACCATTAAAACGGATAGCATTTTTGTTTATAACATTTTTGTTTATAACATTTTTGTTTATAACATTTTTGTTTATAAAACGGATAGCATTTTTTTTATACATTTTCGTTTATAAAAAACATTTTATTTATTTAATAATCTTAAATACAATGTTTGTTATATCACAGTTTGCCTTACATAAATCAAACATGTGTAAATTTAATAATATATCAACATACGCTATCGCATCTGGATTAATTGTATATGCATCTATATACTTGTATTTATTATTCTACAACAACGATTATGTTTCATTGTTTAACAAATTCATAATCTATATTATTGGTATTGACTTGTTACTATCAACATTTTATTATTTTAATACATCTAAAAAAACACAAACGCAAGCACAAACGCACGATTTAAATTTTGAACAAATGCCTAATGTAGAATTATTAAATTTATCAAATGATATTAACATTAATTCAGATGAAGAATCTATCTCAAACGACGATGACGATGAAGAATCAGACTTTGAAGTAGAAGGAACTGACGATTATGATATGGAAGAAATAACTAAAACGGAAATTCTAGAAGAAAATGTTAATACAAATACGAATACAGAACAATTACAAACTGTAGATACAGAACAATTACAGGAAACTTTGGAAAAAATAAATTCAGAAGAGTCAAATCAAGAGGTCCAACAAAATGTTCAATTGTCATTACAAAACGACACAAATATTGGCGAAGTAACCGATTCTACTAAAATTAAGTTGTCAGAAAATGTAGACTTGGAGTCTGAACAAGTTGTTAAAAAAAAGCGAGGTAGAAAACCAAATCATTTAAAAATTCAAGGTGTATGATAAATTTGTAATAACGCATATGCATTAGGAAAAACGTAAAAAATATTTAACAATATCATATAGTAAAGTTGTATCTAATTTATTATAATTAACTACATCTTTTGTATCATGAAAAAATAATAAATTTTTTTCAGTGTACAAGTCTGTTTTTAACAATAAATCATTTTCAATTATAGAACACATTGCATCTAGACCATTTTGACATTTTGTATCATATATAATATTTAATAAACTTTTACATACATATTTTAAAGAATAAGATTGTAATCCAGGCATAGTAAGTTTTACTACTTGTAATAAATCAACAAACACAATTCTTCTTATAACACTATCATAACGTGATACAATATCAGGATATCGTTGTAATGTTTTATCGATAATATATTTATCTGCATTACTCCAATGAAATATATGTATTTTTTCACTAACTTTATCACTTAATCTTAATAAAAAATTATTTAAAATTCGATGTTCTTCATCGTGTGAAAGATTATCTGTAATAAAATTATGATAATATGATCTGTTATAGATACCTATCATAAACAATATAGATTGATCATTTGATATAGGAAATGTTTCAAAGTTATCGTAAATATCATTTGTATATTCAACATCTAAATACACGCCATTATTAATACAATCACGTACAGAAGAATCAACATCTATGAATTTTTGTAAATTGTATAAAAAACGTCTTCTTAGAATGCTTTTTGAAAACGTTTCTGGTAGTTTCTCAGAAATATTATCAGAAGTTGACGAATTATCTGACAAGATATCCGATGAAACACAATCTGTTAAAACTACTTTGTTAATATCATATGTGCAAATTTTTCCAAAACAATTATTTGTCTTTTCATTTTTATCATTTACATTTGTATATTTTCTACCAATTATGAATATTTCACTAGATATATTATTATATGTATTATTATATGTATTATTATATGTATTATTATATGTGTGATATTGTTGTAAAACCGTTTTCATTGTTTGTTTAGTAGATCGATCTAAACGTGCAATATTACCACATTCCTTTTTTGAGTAATTTATATTTTTATATAACAAAAATACGATACTGTATTTTGTAATATCCAAACTAAATTTGTATTTGTCATTTAATACCGTATTATGAATAATCATATAATTGTTTCTATAATAAAAATTGTCAGGTCTATTTAAAAACATTGCAAAATTTTTTACAGATTTTAATCTATAGTTTTTAGCGAAATCATTCACTACTAAACGTCGAAATAAAACTGATCTTTCAATAATAATATCCATATATCTTTAAAAATTAAACACATCGTTTTTATTTCATTTTTTTGCTATATTAATTTAACGTAATAATACATTTTATTACGAGTTTCTACAAATAATATACTCATTGTTTTTATATATATATATTTTATTGTTTATTTATAAATGTCAGATAAAAAGTACGATATAGTAATTGTTGGTGGAGGTCCATCCGCTCTTGCTTTAGCTCAAGCGTGTAGTTCAATTAATAAACGAGTAGTAATAGTAGAAAAGGAATCAACTATTGGTGGATGTCATAGAGTACGTAGAGTTGCCGTTAAATACAATAATAAAATAGAATATGCATTTACAGAACATGGGCCTAGGGTATATAGTTCTTCATATAAAGTATTTATCAACTTATTACAAGACATGAATTTATCATTCCATGATTTATTTACAGAATACAACTTTAATATAAGTAATATAGGTGGTAAGACAATATGGTCTAATTTATCCAGTTCAGAAATTATGAAATTTGCATTTGCATTTTTTAATTTAATCATATTTAAGAATTATGGAAAGAATATATCTGTTTTTGATTTTATAAAAAATAACAACTTTTCTGAAAAGTCTATTGATTTTATAGATAGGATATGTCGTTTAACAGATGGAGCAACAGCAAATAATTATACACTATTTCAATTTTTACAATTATTCAATCAACAAACCTTTTACAGTTTATATCAACCAAGGGTTCCAAATGATATTGGATTATTTAAATTATGGGAATCACGATTAAAAGATAGAGGTGTGGATTTTATTTTTGATACAGAAATAAATAATATAGTGCAAAATAATGCGAGTGNATCTCATATAGTCTCTACAAATGGTACAAAAATTTTCGGTGATAATTTTGTTATAGCAATACCACCTGACAATTTAACAAACATATTAAAAAGATCTGATAAAATTATACAAAATAGTTTTGGAAAAATCGAAAGTGTAACAGACTGGACACAAAAAACAAAATATCTAGATTATATTTCAGCAACCTTTCATTGGGATACTGATTTAAAACTAGATAAAATATGGGGATTTCCAAAAACAGAATGGGGAATAGCATTTGTTGTTTTATCAGATTACATGGATTTAAATCAAGACTTGTCAAAAACAGTCATAAGTACTGCTATAACAATAACAGATGTTAAAAGTACATTAACAAATCGTTTACCAGATGAATGTTCTAAAGAAGAATTATTACAAGAGATTTATATGCAATTAAAAATATCATATCCCTTATTACCAACACCAACTTTTAGTATTTTATCTCCAGGTGTAATATTTGATAAAACCAAGTGGATATCTAAAGATACAGCTTTTATATCAACCACACAACAACCATTTTTACATCCACAAAGTAAAACAGTATCTAATTTGTATAGTTTAGGTACACACAATGGGGCCCAAATGTATAATTTCACATCTTTGGAATCGGCTGTTACCAATGGTATTAGTTTAAGTCACCTTTTATATCCAGAATTACAAAATAGATATCAAATAACTAGATCAACTCACGTATCAGATGTTATAATAATTTGTTTAATATTAATAATTATATATCTTTATTATAGTTATACAAAACGCAATGATATTTTCAAATAATCAAAATGATAACAATTCACAATTAAATGTTATTATCCAACAACTACAAATTATAAATAATAAATTAGACGAATTAAAAGTTGAAATGAAAACATTAAAAGATCAAGTTGAACATACAGATCACAAATTAAATATTGTAAATTCTAGCTGTAAAAATATGGATGAACATATTGGATTTGTCGAAAACATATATGATATAGTCAAATCACCTTTTCAAAAGGTTCTAACTTATTATTATACAGATACTGATTCAAAAAAATTAGAAGATGTTAAACGTATATGCGATATTAAAAAATAAATTTTAGTGTGTTCTATTATTAAAATTTATTTTTTACGTATTATAAATGAAAAGCGGGATTATCCTTTTATTTATATCTAGCGTGTATTGTTTAAATATTAGACGTTTTTCTAAATTATACAAATATAAAAAATATGATGTTATTGATTGCGATGACCAATCTAATAATATAGATTCATTTCCCGTTTCAAATACTCAAGAACAACCCGAACCAACNCGAACNANCAGAACAACCAGAACAACCAGAACAACCAGAACAACCAGAACAACCAGAACAACCAGAACAACCAGAACAACCAGAACAACCAGAACAACCAGAACAACCACAACAACCCGAACCAGAACAACAATCAACTACAAAAAATAAAAATGTGAATATTGCGGGGACTACTACGAGTAAGGCAACTTTTTACTTTAGAGTAGGAGATGATGTTACAGGTTGTCCTGTTGTACAAACATTTAATGATGGTATGTCTTATGGTCCTTGTAAAGGAGAAGATGGGTCATCAGGTGTAAAATATACATCAAATAGTAAATACTGGGCTGCTATAGCACATGCAGGTAGTAGATGCGGTGACACGATTACCGTTTCATATAATGGTAATAGTATTCAATTAACAGTAATGGACGAATGTCCTGCTTGTAAAGAAGATAATCATGTAGATATGAGCCTTGATGCATTGATTGAATTAACTGGTTCAAAAGAAGCAGCTTGTTCTATTAATAGACCAATGCCTATAATAACATGGTCGTGAATTTATTTTAATATTTACAACATTTATAATTATATTGTATAGTATTCTCTTTTGGGCGAACTAAATTAAATTGTTTAATTACTTCATCGTCATTACAAGAAACGTCATGTCTATCAAGAAACACTGAATTTCCACCACCTACGTCATTTTCTCCAGTATTAACATCCCTGCAACTACCAAATGGTGTTTTGGATTTCAAACATTTAAAATTATATCTAAAACGACCCTGACCATCTCTTGTTAAATTAAACTGAGACAATCCTGAATTATCTCCACAATCAACGTTATGTCTATCAAGAAATATTGTATTTCCACCACCTTCATCATTAAAACCTGTATCTTTAGATGTAGGGGCATTAGAATCTAAATTACCCTTTTCTGTACAAGTAAAATCATATCTAAAATGCCCAGCACCATCACGTGTTAAACGAAAACGTTTTACACCATTAACACCACAGTCAATATTATGTCTATCAAGAAATATTGTATTTCCACCACCTTCGTCATTAAACCCAGTATTTCCTGATGTACCAACTGTAAACGCGGCTAGAGCAGGTGTAACTGGAGGAGGTGTTACTACATCTGTTTTGGAATCTTGTTTTGTTTTTTCTTCTTTTTTGTTGTCTGAAGTTGGTTCTGAAGTTGGTTCTGGTGTTGGTTCTTCACTACTTCCGCTCATCATAAATACACTAATCGAACTACATATACATAATACTACTAACGCAATAATAATTATTATTTTTGTATCCATATACTTTGCACTTTATACTTTATAAAAAAAAATAAACATAAATAATTTATAAAAAAATAAACATAAAATTAAATGTACATTCCGAATGGGGGATTATCACTGTTTGTATCGTTTGATACACTGTCAAGTAATAGTGTATCGATATGTTCACGTAAGATTTTAACTGGTTTACTAACATTATTGAAATATTTATAAAGACTTTTATATTGCAATCTTACAATATCTGTATCTGGATCAGTTAACATCAAGGTATTTACTCTTGAAACAATAATTTCAAATTTTCTTTTAATATCTCTCATACCTTGATCTGATTTAGACAATTCTACTATATAATTTATAGCATTCTCATCAAATTGCATATCATCATTTGAGAAACAATATTGATCAAGAATAGATTTTATCAAATGTGTTTTAGTTATTTCTAATTTTTCTTTAATAGAATAATTGTCAACTTTAATTTTGAACAAACGATCAGCTAAAATTGGATCAACCTTTGATTCATCGTTGTAAGTAAATACAAACAATACTTTTGACAAATCAAATTCTAATCCTGAAAAATACTTATCATAATTGTACTTGTTATTTGTACTTGAGTCTGTCATATGTATTAGATTTCCAATAATTTCTTTTCCGTGATGTGTTTCAGATACTTTATCCAATTCATCGAATAAAATAATCGGGTTTGTACATTTTGTCTCTCTTAAAATTTCAATTATTCTACCTGGACAACTACCTACATAAGTAAAACCATGTCCAGTGAGCAAAGACGAATCAGATTCACCCCCTAAACTAATTGTTTTATAAGGTCTACCTAATGCTTCAGATATACTTTTTACCAAATTAGTTTTCCCCGTACCCTTTGGCCCATACAATCCAATTGCATTTACTGTGAAATCTGGATTTCTAGATGTTTGAGTAACAATATTTATAATTTGATCCTTTGCACGTTCCAAAAAAGACAAGCGTTTGTCTAATACTTCACGAACATTTTTTATAATTTGTTTTGATAAATTTATATCTGTAGAAAAAGTATCACCTACTATCTTATTATAAGGTATAGATAACATAATATCCATCCAAGATTTATATTTTGCATATTCCGACGTATCTGTTGTCTCAAAAGAATCCATAACTTCTAATCGTTTATATGCAATAACTTTGTTATCAAATGACATTTCTGATCGTAATATTTTTTCTCTGTAATTATCACTGTATTGTAAATCATCTGAAGTAGCCAATATTTTACGTTCCAATTCTAGTAATTCTGTATTTTGAAATTGTTTAATTTTATCATTTATAGATTTTAATGTTGACGTATATTCGTTTGTTAACATTTCAGAATTTGTAAATTTGTAAATATTTTCTAATAATTTTTGTTTTTGAATTACATCAACGTCCATATTTAATACATCGACAACACTTGGAGCACCAGATTTATATTTTTCTCTTATCAAATCAAGTTGTTCATTTAATTTTGCAACGTGTTCAATTGATACATTTTCTTTTAATGTTCGCTTTTTTTCATCTATAGAAACTCGTTCAAAAAACTTTCCTTCGTAAATAGAATTTATATTTTTAATATATTTGTCATATTCATCCCTTTCTTTAACAGAAGGTTCTACATCAGATTGATTATCAACCTTGATAACTTGTTTTAAAACATTTTGAATAGTATCTACTAAAACAGATCCTATATAATTAATTTTACTTTGTTCTTCAGTTTCGTCTTGAGAATTATCAGAATCATACAAAATTCTATCTAATTCCTCACAATTATCAGTTGATCCATCTGTTGTTTTATCAGTTGAT
>JGI25909J50240_1000361_pt1 | contig 11553 bp, 7 predicted proteins | sample LauGreSpBDMM15DD_2_FD_50240 | JGI IMG/M metagenome (IMG submission 50240) | reverse complement strand
GAAAAATGAAGCAATAGAAAGCATACTTTCTAAAGGTGTTGAAAAATAGCTACCAAATTAACTTTTTTTTCTGAATGTCTTATTGCTATTGAATTACACCCCAAAGCAAATTAACAGCAAATTAACTTTTTTGCATCCTTTCAGCTCTGCAGCATCTATCTACCTGATTAAAAAACTGCTTTATAAAACTGCTGATTTTCAATTACCAAATTAACTTTTTATAATGGTGCCTGATTAGTTTGCAGGCTCAGGTGCTTTATTTTCTGAACAAATTAAAAGTTATTATAATATAGTTGTAGGCACACTATAACACCTACGCAAATAACTATAAAAATGAAGCCTATTAAAATTGGAATGCTAGATGTACATGCTGAAGCCTATAAGATGCATAAAAAAAGAAAGATAAAGTTTTATGAAACTGCTTATAATCTATGCAGCAAATTTATTGTAATAACAGATGAGGATCTATTTAAAAAAAATTTCTTAGCATATACCTTTAATGAATCTAAAAAAAAATTAAATGTGCCTTATGCTGATCTAAGCCAATGGTCAAAAATGGTAGGCTTAGATCAAAATGAGCTTAATAGAATTCAGGAACTTTATAATTCAATACCTGCAGATATTAGTAGCTCAGCTATAGATCCTGATTACTCTATCTATATTACGACAGATAAGCAGAAAAAAGTATATGATCAGCTGCTGCTATTTTGTGAAATATTAAATAAGCATCCTGAGCATATAGATCTGTTTTTTAATGGAACGAATCAATTCAGCAAATGCATAGAAAGAGCAGATGGTAAAGCTGAAATTAATGCTTTATGGATAAGTCAAATATGTTAAACAAACACAAAAAAAACTAGATATGCCTTTTGAAGTAAATAATAAGTTTGGTGTAGGTAGACCAAAAAACAGTAGAAATAAATTACCTGATAGAATTCAGATCTGTAACCTGATAGATATTATAATAAATGATTTTCAGGATCAGTATGCAAGCTTAACAATACCTGAAAAGATAAAGATCTTAGATGTATTCAAAAATCTTTATTCACCACAATTCTATCAGGTAGAGCAGATGCCTGATAACGAAATTAAAGTAACTATTATAAGTCCTAAGCCTAATGAGTAAACTAAGATCCATCCATAAGCACCTGATAGATCAGAATTTAATAGTAGATCTAAAAGATCCTGATATATCTTTAATGGAATTCTTAGCCATGAATCCTAAAGAAAGAAAGTATTATAAATGGCTCTGCAGAAAGCAGGGTAAAAAATTACCAACATTATGAAAAAATCAGTTGTATTAAAAATAAGAGTAACGCCTGCAGAAAAAGAACAGCTAAGAACTACAGCAGTAAAGCATAGCAGCACCATGTCGCAGCTTATCAGGCTAAAGATAGCAGAGCTTAAATAGATGGCTCTGTTAATAACTTTTGTACTAAATTAATAAGTGTACTAAAATAAACTTGCATACTATTAAAAATAAACATTAATATTGTACCTATCAAACCTAAATAATTAAAATGAACAAAGATAAAGCAGTAATTTATGCTAGAGTATCTACAGCAGATCAGGAAAATAGCAGGCAGATAGCAGAGCTACAGCAGTATGCTAAAGCTATGAATTATGAAATAGTAGAAATCTATCAGGAAAAAATATCAGGTGCTAAGTTAGCTGCAGATAGACCTGCTATGGATGCTATGCTTCAGGCAATAGAGCATAAAGAAATTAAGCATGTTTTAGTTTGGGACCTGAGCAGATTCAGTAGAAATACTAAAGATGCCTTAGATGTAATTGAGCAGCTGAATAACTGCTGCTGTAGCTTAACTATTAAAGGGCTTAACATTAATACGCTAGATAAAGACTGCAAGCCTGATCCAATGGCTACTATGTTTCTGCAGATCCTTTTAGCAGTTTATGAGATGGAACGCAAATCTATCAGATCACGAATGAAATCAGGCTATGATCACTATTTAAATAATGGCGGTAAAGTAGGCAGAGCTGCAGGATATGTTAAGCCTATAGATCAGATACAATACTTTGCAGATATTAAAAGAAACTTAAATGCAGGTTTATCTTTAAGAAAGGTAAAAGGTGCCTTATTAGAACAGAATAAAAAAGTAAGCTTAGGAACTATAGTAAAGGTGCAGCAGCACCTGAGCAAAGAAAAAGCCATCTAAGTTTAGATGGCTCAAACTATTATTTTTGTTCCTGATAGATCAAAAGTAATGGTAATTATTTAAAGTACAAATTTTAATTACTATTTATGAAAGAAAAATTAACACCTGAGCAGTATGCTGAAGCTAGAAAGAGCTTTGAAGCAAATGCCTTACTAGAATCTATTGAAAGATTAGAAAGATCCAATAAACACAAAGCAGAGAATCCTGAAGTTTATGCTAATTTAAAACCAAATCAAGTAGCTATTTTACCTGCTACTAATCTAGCTGATCCTATTCTGCCTGCAGGTGCTGAGCCTGATCCTGATTATGAAGCATCTTTATTTCATGATATAACAAAAGCAGATATATTAGATGTATCTAAGGCTAATGAAATAGCAGCAGAGCAGGTTAAAATTGTAAAGATGAAATTTACAGCTGCAGGGGCTGAGCCTTTTAAATGGATGCCTGAGCAAAAAGATCTATCAGCTGCTAATGATCCTGCTTTAACAGATAAAGAAAAATATAGCATTGAAACTGCAGTAATAGATATAAAGCATGATAAGGCTTTAAGCAGGATATTAGAATTAATATCTGTTGTAGATTTCAAAGCTATAGTTTATAAAAAAGAAAAAGCTAATCTATCTGCTGAGGATTATGCAAAGCTCAGAGTAAGTTATACTAAGCTGCAGATAGTTATAATAGATGTCATGCAGGAAGTAGCTCTAAAAAATCAATATTCATTATGCTATAACAATCAGACAATTCATATTTATAATGGTGCTTATTGGAAAAAGTTTTCTAATGAAAGATTTCAGAAATTTTTAGGTGCTGTAGCTAAAAAAATGGGTGTAGATAAATATACTGCAGATGCATATATCTTTAGGGATCAGCTGCTGAAACAATTCTATGCTTCAGCCTTTTTACCTGAGCCTGAAATTGATAAAAGACAAGTGCTGATAAATCTGCAGAATGGAACTTTTGAAATAAATAACGGTAATACTAAAAATAGAGCCTTTAATCCTAAAGATTTCTTAACCTATCAGCTGCCGTTTTCTTATGATAAAGATGCTACAGCACCTATCTTTCAGAAATATTTAGATAAAGTTTTACCTGATCCTGAAAGACAAAAAGTAGTTGCAGAATATTTAGGATATGTTTTTATCAGGCATGGATCAAATGTATTAAAAGAGGAACGAACTCTGATTCTTTATGGATCAGGTGCAAATGGTAAAAGTGTACTATTTGAAGTTGTAAGATCTTTATTAGGTACTGAGAATATTAGTAGCTATAGCTTAGAATCTTTAACAGATGCAAACGGATATTTTAGAGCCATGATAGATACTAAGCTACTAAATTATGCTTCAGAAATTAGCAGCAGAATGGATCCTGATAGATTCAAAAATTTAGTTTCAGGTGAACCTATAGAAGCACGCCATCCTGCAGGCAGAGCCATGCAAATAGAGCAGTATGCAAAGCTTATGTTTAATTGTAATGCTTTACCTAAAGCTAAAGGTGATCTAACAAATGCCTTTTTTCGTAGATTTCTGATAGTGCCTTTTGATGTTACAATACCTGAAGCTGAGCAGAATAAAAATCTGCATACTGAAATAATAGAATCAGAGCTTGCAGGGGTTTTTAATTGGATCTTAGCAGGCTTGCATAGATTACTAGATCAGAAAAGATTCAGTAAGTGTGCTGCTTCAGATCAGGCTCTAAATAATTATAAAATAGAATCAGATACTATCAGCTTATGGATGGCTGAGGATGGCTATGTTAAGGCTGAGAATAAAAAGCAATTTTCTGAAGCTAAGCAGTTATATCATGAATACACTAACTACTGCGATCAGTCAGGATTCAAAGCTATGGATAAGATTACTTTTGGAAATAACCTGCAGCAGCTAAAGGTGCTAAAAGATTATGGCTCAGGTAATAAATTAATTTATGGAATTACTAAGCTATATGCAGAAAAAGTTAATTTGCTATAAATTACTAATTGTCTGCATCCTTTATTTAATAAGGCTTTAAAAAATAAAAGTTAATTTGGTAATGAATTCTAAAGAGAAAAATAATATAACCTTTAATGATTTTGCAGATAGCAAATTTACTGCAGTTGTAGGTGGACAAGAAAAAGTTAATCCTGATAAACAGATTAATTTAATAGAACTTATAGCCATCTTATCTAATCCTGCAATCAGGAAACTATCTGCAGCTTTAAGAGCTTGCAAAGATCCTGCTGCTAGAGCTAAGCTAAAGGCTAAGCTGCCTTATTTTACACCTTATGGATCTTTTAGCTATAGAAATAATAACAGCATACTATCTTATAATAAAAATATCTTAGCTGTAGATATAGATGCAATACCTGATTCTGAAGTGCCTATTGTTTTTAATATTATAAAGAATAACAAAGCATGCATCTTAGCATATATTTCAGCTAAAGGTAAAGGTGTAAAAGCTCTGATTCATGTAGATTATGCTAATGAACCTGATCCTATAGCAGATCATTATAATTTACTATCTACTAACAGTGAATATCTTAATAGTATCTTAGGTATTACTAATTGGAAACTAGATAAGGCTCAGCTGAAGTTATCGCAGCCTTTCTTTATGTTTAATGCAGATGGCTTATATTATAACTTGAATACAGAGCCTTTAATCCTTAAGCTAAGTAAATCATTATTTAAAGAAAGAAAAGCTGTTATGGCTAAGGAAAAGCAGCTGCAGGCAGAATATAAGCCATCTTATGTACCTGAAGAACTGAAGCCTGCAGTAACTAAAGAGCTGCAGAATATATTTACTAATGATTTTCTGAGAAAATTAAATCACGATCCTAAGGCAGCACGCCATCCACAAATCTACAAAGTGAAAGCAGTTGCTGAAGTTATGCATTATGCAGATCTATCAGAACAGCAGAATTTTTTTAAAGGCTGTTATGCTGCTATAGTTTTGCTTTATGGATCAGAAGAAGAAGCAGATGCTGCTAATGCTTATAAATCTTTTTTAGCTGTATGGTCAAATGCAGCTTGTAAGAAAAATGAAGCAATAGAAAGCATACTTTCTAAAGGTGTTGAAAAATAGCTACCAAATTAACTTTTTTTTCTGAATGTCTTATTGCTATTGAATTACACCCCAAAGCAAATTAACAGCAAATTAACTTTTTTGCATCCTTTCAGCTCTGCAGCATCTATCTACCTGATTAAAAAACTGCTTTATAAAACTGCTGATTTTCAATTACCAAATTAACTTTTTATAATGGTGCCTGATTAGTTTGCAGGCTCAGGTGCTTTATTTTCTGAACAAATTAAAAGTTATTATAATATAGTTGTAGGCACACTATAACACCTACGCAAATAACTATAAAAATGAAGCCTATTAAAATTGGAATGCTAGATGTACATGCTGAAGCCTATAAGATGCATAAAAAAAGAAAGATAAAGTTTTATGAAACTGCTTATAATCTATGCAGCAAATTTATTGTAATAACAGATGAGGATCTATTTAAAAAAAATTTCTTAGCATATACCTTTAATGAATCTAAAAAAAAATTAAATGTGCCTTATGCTGATCTAAGCCAATGGTCAAAAATGGTAGGCTTAGATCAAAATGAGCTTAATAGAATTCAGGAACTTTATAATTCAATACCTGCAGATATTAGTAGCTCAGCTATAGATCCTGATTACTCTATCTATATTACGACAGATAAGCAGAAAAAAGTATATGATCAGCTGCTGCTATTTTGTGAAATATTAAATAAGCATCCTGAGCATATAGATCTGTTTTTTAATGGAACGAATCAATTCAGCAAATGCATAGAAAGAGCAGATGGTAAAGCTGAAATTAATGCTTTATGGATAAGTCAAATATGTTAAACAAACACAAAAAAAACTAGATATGCCTTTTGAAGTAAATAATAAGTTTGGTGTAGGTAGACCAAAAAACAGTAGAAATAAATTACCTGATAGAATTCAGATCTGTAACCTGATAGATATTATAATAAATGATTTTCAGGATCAGTATGCAAGCTTAACAATACCTGAAAAGATAAAGATCTTAGATGTATTCAAAAATCTTTATTCACCACAATTCTATCAGGTAGAGCAGATGCCTGATAACGAAATTAAAGTAACTATTATAAGTCCTAAGCCTAATGAGTAAACTAAGATCCATCCATAAGCACCTGATAGATCAGAATTTAATAGTAGATCTAAAAGATCCTGATATATCTTTAATGGAATTCTTAGCCATGAATCCTAAAGAAAGAAAGTATTATAAATGGCTCTGCAGAAAGCAGGGTAAAAAATTACCAACATTATGAAAAAATCAGTTGTATTAAAAATAAGAGTAACGCCTGCAGAAAAAGAACAGCTAAGAACTACAGCAGTAAAGCATAGCAGCACCATGTCGCAGCTTATCAGGCTAAAGATAGCAGAGCTTAAATAGATGGCTCTGTTAATAACTTTTGTACTAAATTAATAAGTGTACTAAAATAAACTTGCATACTATTAAAAATAAACATTAATATTGTACCTATCAAACCTAAATAATTAAAATGAACAAAGATAAAGCAGTAATTTATGCTAGAGTATCTACAGCAGATCAGGAAAATAGCAGGCAGATAGCAGAGCTACAGCAGTATGCTAAAGCTATGAATTATGAAATAGTAGAAATCTATCAGGAAAAAATATCAGGTGCTAAGTTAGCTGCAGATAGACCTGCTATGGATGCTATGCTTCAGGCAATAGAGCATAAAGAAATTAAGCATGTTTTAGTTTGGGACCTGAGCAGATTCAGTAGAAATACTAAAGATGCCTTAGATGTAATTGAGCAGCTGAATAACTGCTGCTGTAGCTTAACTATTAAAGGGCTTAACATTAATACGCTAGATAAAGACTGCAAGCCTGATCCAATGGCTACTATGTTTCTGCAGATCCTTTTAGCAGTTTATGAGATGGAACGCAAATCTATCAGATCACGAATGAAATCAGGCTATGATCACTATTTAAATAATGGCGGTAAAGTAGGCAGAGCTGCAGGATATGTTAAGCCTATAGATCAGATACAATACTTTGCAGATATTAAAAGAAACTTAAATGCAGGTTTATCTTTAAGAAAGGTAAAAGGTGCCTTATTAGAACAGAATAAAAAAGTAAGCTTAGGAACTATAGTAAAGGTGCAGCAGCACCTGAGCAAAGAAAAAGCCATCTAAGTTTAGATGGCTCAAACTATTATTTTTGTTCCTGATAGATCAAAAGTAATGGTAATTATTTAAAGTACAAATTTTAATTACTATTTATGAAAGAAAAATTAACACCTGAGCAGTATGCTGAAGCTAGAAAGAGCTTTGAAGCAAATGCCTTACTAGAATCTATTGAAAGATTAGAAAGATCCAATAAACACAAAGCAGAGAATCCTGAAGTTTATGCTAATTTAAAACCAAATCAAGTAGCTATTTTACCTGCTACTAATCTAGCTGATCCTATTCTGCCTGCAGGTGCTGAGCCTGATCCTGATTATGAAGCATCTTTATTTCATGATATAACAAAAGCAGATATATTAGATGTATCTAAGGCTAATGAAATAGCAGCAGAGCAGGTTAAAATTGTAAAGATGAAATTTACAGCTGCAGGGGCTGAGCCTTTTAAATGGATGCCTGAGCAAAAAGATCTATCAGCTGCTAATGATCCTGCTTTAACAGATAAAGAAAAATATAGCATTGAAACTGCAGTAATAGATATAAAGCATGATAAGGCTTTAAGCAGGATATTAGAATTAATATCTGTTGTAGATTTCAAAGCTATAGTTTATAAAAAAGAAAAAGCTAATCTATCTGCTGAGGATTATGCAAAGCTCAGAGTAAGTTATACTAAGCTGCAGATAGTTATAATAGATGTCATGCAGGAAGTAGCTCTAAAAAATCAATATTCATTATGCTATAACAATCAGACAATTCATATTTATAATGGTGCTTATTGGAAAAAGTTTTCTAATGAAAGATTTCAGAAATTTTTAGGTGCTGTAGCTAAAAAAATGGGTGTAGATAAATATACTGCAGATGCATATATCTTTAGGGATCAGCTGCTGAAACAATTCTATGCTTCAGCCTTTTTACCTGAGCCTGAAATTGATAAAAGACAAGTGCTGATAAATCTGCAGAATGGAACTTTTGAAATAAATAACGGTAATACTAAAAATAGAGCCTTTAATCCTAAAGATTTCTTAACCTATCAGCTGCCGTTTTCTTATGATAAAGATGCTACAGCACCTATCTTTCAGAAATATTTAGATAAAGTTTTACCTGATCCTGAAAGACAAAAAGTAGTTGCAGAATATTTAGGATATGTTTTTATCAGGCATGGATCAAATGTATTAAAAGAGGAACGAACTCTGATTCTTTATGGATCAGGTGCAAATGGTAAAAGTGTACTATTTGAAGTTGTAAGATCTTTATTAGGTACTGAGAATATTAGTAGCTATAGCTTAGAATCTTTAACAGATGCAAACGGATATTTTAGAGCCATGATAGATACTAAGCTACTAAATTATGCTTCAGAAATTAGCAGCAGAATGGATCCTGATAGATTCAAAAATTTAGTTTCAGGTGAACCTATAGAAGCACGCCATCCTGCAGGCAGAGCCATGCAAATAGAGCAGTATGCAAAGCTTATGTTTAATTGTAATGCTTTACCTAAAGCTAAAGGTGATCTAACAAATGCCTTTTTTCGTAGATTTCTGATAGTGCCTTTTGATGTTACAATACCTGAAGCTGAGCAGAATAAAAATCTGCATACTGAAATAATAGAATCAGAGCTTGCAGGGGTTTTTAATTGGATCTTAGCAGGCTTGCATAGATTACTAGATCAGAAAAGATTCAGTAAGTGTGCTGCTTCAGATCAGGCTCTAAATAATTATAAAATAGAATCAGATACTATCAGCTTATGGATGGCTGAGGATGGCTATGTTAAGGCTGAGAATAAAAAGCAATTTTCTGAAGCTAAGCAGTTATATCATGAATACACTAACTACTGCGATCAGTCAGGATTCAAAGCTATGGATAAGATTACTTTTGGAAATAACCTGCAGCAGCTAAAGGTGCTAAAAGATTATGGCTCAGGTAATAAATTAATTTATGGAATTACTAAGCTATATGCAGAAAAAGTTAATTTGCTATAAATTACTAATTGTCTGCATCCTTTATTTAATAAGGCTTTAAAAAATAAAAGTTAATTTGGTAATGAATTCTAAAGAGAAAAATAATATAACCTTTAATGATTTTGCAGATAGCAAATTTACTGCAGTTGTAGGTGGACAAGAAAAAGTTAATCCTGATAAACAGATTAATTTAATAGAACTTATAGCCATCTTATCTAATCCTGCAATCAGGAAACTATCTGCAGCTTTAAGAGCTTGCAAAGATCCTGCTGCTAGAGCTAAGCTAAAGGCTAAGCTGCCTTATTTTACACCTTATGGATCTTTTAGCTATAGAAATAATAACAGCATACTATCTTATAATAAAAATATCTTAGCTGTAGATATAGATGCAATACCTGATTCTGAAGTGCCTATTGTTTTTAATATTATAAAGAATAACAAAGCATGCATCTTAGCATATATTTCAGCTAAAGGTAAAGGTGTAAAAGCTCTGATTCATGTAGATTATGCTAATGAACCTGATCCTATAGCAGATCATTATAATTTACTATCTACTAACAGTGAATATCTTAATAGTATCTTAGGTATTACTAATTGGAAACTAGATAAGGCTCAGCTGAAGTTATCGCAGCCTTTCTTTATGTTTAATGCAGATGGCTTATATTATAACTTGAATACAGAGCCTTTAATCCTTAAGCTAAGTAAATCATTATTTAAAGAAAGAAAAGCTGTTATGGCTAAGGAAAAGCAGCTGCAGGCAGAATATAAGCCATCTTATGTACCTGAAGAACTGAAGCCTGCAGTAACTAAAGAGCTGCAGAATATATTTACTAATGATTTTCTGAGAAAATTAAATCACGATCCTAAGGCAGCACGCCATCCACAAATCTACAAAGTGAAAGCAGTTGCTGAAGTTATGCATTATGCAGATCTATCAGAACAGCAGAATTTTTTTAAAGGCTGTTATGCTGCTATAGTTTTGCTTTATGGATCAGAAGAAGAAGCAGATGCTGCTAATGCTTATAAATCTTTTTTAGCTGTATGGTCAAATGCAGCTTGTAAGAAAAATGAAGCAATAGAAAGCATACTTTCTAAAGGTGTTGAAAAATAGCTACCAAATTAACTTTTTTTTCTGAATGTCTTATTGCTATTGAATTACACCCCAAAGCAAATTAACAGCAAATTAACTTTTTTGCATCCTTTCAGCTCTGCAGCATCTATCTACCTGATTAAAAAACTGCTTTATAAAACTGCTGATTTTCAATTACCAAATTAACTTTTTATAATGGTGCCTGATTAGTTTGCAGGCTCAGGTGCTTTATTTTCTGAACAAATTAAAAGTTATTATAATATAGTTGTAGGCACACTATAACACCTACGCAAATAACTATAAAAATGAAGCCTATTAAAATTGGAATGCTAGATGTACATGCTGAAGCCTATAAGATGCATAAAAAAAGAAAGATAAAGTTTTATGAAACTGCTTATAATCTATGCAGCAAATTTATTGTAATAACAGATGAGGATCTATTTAAAAAAAATTTCTTAGCATATACCTTTAATGAATCTAAAAAAAAATTAAATGTGCCTTATGCTGATCTAAGCCAATGGTCAAAAATGGTAGGCTTAGATCAAAATGAGCTTAATAGAATTCAGGAACTTTATAATTCAATACCTGCAGATATTAGTAGCTCAGCTATAGATCCTGATTACTCTATCTATATTACGACAGATAAGCAGAAAAAAGTATATGATCAGCTGCTGCTATTTTGTGAAATATTAAATAAGCATCCTGAGCATATAGATCTGTTTTTTAATGGAACGAATCAATTCAGCAAATGCATAGAAAGAGCAGATGGTAAAGCTGAAATTAATGCTTTATGGATAAGTCAAATATGTTAAACAAACACAAAAAAAACTAGATATGCCTTTTGAAGTAAATAATAAGTTTGGTGTAGGTAGACCAAAAAACAGTAGAAATAAATTACCTGATAGAATTCAGATCTGTAACCTGATAGATATTATAATAAATGATTTTCAGGATCAGTATGCAAGCTTAACAATACCTGAAAAGATAAAGATCTTAGATGTATTCAAAAATCTTTATTCACCACAATTCTATCAGGTAGAGCAGATGCCTGATAACGAAATTAAAGTAACTATTATAAGTCCTAAGCCTAATGAGTAAACTAAGATCCATCCATAAGCACCTGATAGATCAGAATTTAATAGTAGATCTAAAAGATCCTGA
>JGI25909J50240_1000358_pt1 | contig 11577 bp, 9 predicted proteins | sample LauGreSpBDMM15DD_2_FD_50240 | JGI IMG/M metagenome (IMG submission 50240) | reverse complement strand
AGATAAAAGAAAATAAAGTAGTCGTTAAAAAATATGCTGCAGGTACCAAGTTTACCACACTCGATGGGGTAGAGCGATCCTTGCAAGCCAATGATGTAATGATTACGGATGGCGTAAAACCTTTGTGTATTGCGGGTGTCTTTGGGGGTTTGCAAAGCGGGGTAAAAGCAACTACAAAAAACATATTTTTAGAAAGTGCTTGGTTTGAAAATGTGCATATTCGTAAAACCTCCTTGCATCATGGCCTTCGGACAGATGCTGCAACGCGATTTGAAAAAGGAGTGGATGTGGATGGTACGGTCAAAGTATTATTGCGTGCTGCAAAAATGATACAGGATATTGCAGGTGGAAAATGTAGTGAGGTAGTGGATGTATATCCTAACCCTGCGAAAAAAGCGGTCGTACATTTAAGTTTTAGTTACCTTAAAAAATTAAGTGGTAAAACTTATCCAGTGGATAAAGTAAAAACAATACTTACTAGTTTGGGTTTTGAAATTAGCAACGAAACTACCGATGGTATTGCATTAGCAGTGCCTTACCACAAGCCTGATATTAGCATACCCGCTGATATCGTAGAGGAAGTTTTACGTATTGATGGCTTGGATAATATTGCAATTCCAAGTGTTATTACCATGAGTCCTTCCATTGATCCATTAGAGAAAAAAGAAAAATTCAAAGATAAAATTGCACAGTTTTTAGTGGGCCGCGGCTACACGGAAATATTAACNAANTCNATTACNAATAGTGCTTATTTTTCGGAAGAAGTTTTGGCAGGCGCTGTAAAAATGTTGAATAATTTAAGTGCTGATTTAGATGTGATGCGTCCCTCTATGTTAGAAACAGGATTGGAAACCATTGCCTATAATTTGAATCGCCAACTAAGTTCAATTGCGTTATTTGAAATTGGGAAAGTGTATGGACAATCCTCCAAAGGTGCTTATTATGAAGCGGAACAATTGGCTATTTATCTTTCTGGAAAGCAACAACAAGATGGTTGGAGAACAAAGGGAATCTTGTCTGATTTTTTTGTTGCTAAAGGAGCAGCCACTGCTATTTTTCATTTATTAGGCATGCAGGGAGGCGCATGGAAGCAAACAAGCACCCATCAAATTGATTATGTAGTCAATAAAAAAACAACAGGTTCGGTGCAAGCCATAGGTGCGAAAAAATTACAATCCTTTGGCATCAAACAACCCGTTTTTTATATTCAATTTGACCTTGCTAACTTGTTTGCGATTTATCAAAGTAAGCAGGTGGTATACCAGGAAATATCTAAATATCCTTCCGTGGAAAGGGATCTGGCATTGGTNATNCCGCAGGATACNAAGTATGAAGCCATTGAAGCCTGTGTGAATGAAGCTAAATTGGAAGCATTGAAAGAGTCACGTGTATTTGATATTTTTGAGAGTGATAAATTAGGTGCACAGAAAAAATCAGTGGCGATTAATTTTGTATTTAATACGGCAGATAAAACTTTGACTGATACTGAAATTGATACTATGATGAAAAAACTGGTACAATTATTTGAAAAAAATTTAACCGCAGAAGTTAGAAAATAACTAAATTCAATTTGTTAAAAATAAATCATGCTTGCTTTAAAATTATCCCTTGAACAATTACAAGAAAAATTACAGCTTTTAATTAAGCAGTATGGTGTATTGGACAAGGAGAACCAACAGCTTAAAGCAGCTGTAACGAAGCAGGAAAATAAAAATTCGGAGTTGCTGGAACAATTGAACGCATCCAAGCATCAATTGACTGCCTCTAGGATGCACCAGTCTGAAATGAATCCCGCAGACAAGGAAAAGTGGGTGAAACAAATTGACCAATATATTAAGGAAATTGATACTGCAATTAAAAACCTGAACCCATAAGCCATGTCAGACAATACCGAAAATGTGGACTTGATACCCATTAATATTACGATTGCAGACAGGTCCTATCGGGTAAAAATTACCGCTAAGGATGAGGAGGCGGTTCGTAAAACGGCCGCATTAATCAATCAAAAGATGGTTGAATTTAAAAATGCNTATGCGGGTAAGGATCAGCAGGACTATATTTCCATGGTTTTATTGTGGTTTACCACCGAGCAACAAAAAACGGGGTCCAACCTATATGAGATTGAAACCGCCCAAAAACAGATAGATACCCTCNCCCATTGGGTAGATAAAGCACTATCTGCTTCATAAAATACGGCTCATCGACTCCATTCTTTCCATTATTTGATTATCTTCGTAGCGGAACCTTTGACGCATTATAAAAAATCGAAATACGTCATCTTGTAATTTTTGTGTGAACGAAGCTTGCTATAGGTGATTATCAATGATTTATGTATAATATAGGATTAATGTTTTTAACTCATTAACAAAGAAAAAGGGGAGTATGAATTATTTTAAAAAAACAAGATTTAAACAATGGACCAAACAATATTATTTGTCATCATTGGAGTTGCTTCCTTATCGGGAGGGTTACTCATCGGCAAACTAGTTTTTGCCCGCAATACAAAAAAGCAAGTTGAAGAAGCAGAAGCGCAAGCAGCCAACATTTTAAAGGAAACCGCACTTAGGGCTGAAACCATCAGAAAGGAAAAGCAACTGGAAGCGAAGGAGCATTTTGTGCAACTTAAGTCAGACTACGATCGCGATTTATTAGAAAAAAATAAAAAAATTGGCGAGGCGGAGAACAGAACTAAGCAAAAAGAAATAAGCATCACCCAAAAGGAAGTTGCTTTGGATAAGCAAGTAAAAGACAATGACGCGATCAAGGAAAAATTAAATCGTGAGATTGAAGTAGTGAATGTAAAGCGCTCTGAATTAGAGAAGCACCAGGAAGAGCATATTCGCAGGTTGGAAAAAATTGCCAACTTAAGTGCAGATGATGCAAGACAACAATTAATTGAAAGCTTGAAAAACGAGGCACAAACACAGGCCCTTGTTTTACAACAAGAAATTATTGAAGAAGCAAAACAAAAAGCAAACAAAGAAGCGCGTAAAATAATTATTCAATCTATCCAACGTACAGCTGCCGAAGTGGCTATCGAAAATACAGTGACTGTATTTAATTTGGAATCAGATGAAATGAAAGGTCAAATCATTGGTAGAGAAGGTCGTAATATTCGTGCCATCGAAGCAGCAACGGGTGTGGACTTAATTGTAGATGATACACCGGAAGCGATTTTATTATCTTCCTTTGATCCATTGCGTCGTGAAATTGCGCGCTTAAGTTTACAAAGATTAGTTACCGATGGTCGTATACATCCAGCACGTATTGAGGAAGTAGTTGAAAAAACACGTCGTCAGTTAGAGGATCAAATTGCAGAAATTGGTGAAAGAACAGTCATTGAATTAGGTATTCATGGCTTACATAAAGAGTTGATCAGAATTATTGGTAAAATGAGATTCAGATCCTCTTATGGTCAAAACTTATTGATGCACTCTCGTGAAACAGCTAATTTATGTGGCATCATGGCTGCCGAATTAGGGTTGAATCCGAAATTGGCGAAGAGAGCTGGTTTATTACACGATATAGGAAAGGTTCCTGACGAAGAAACAGAATTAAGCCATGCCTTATTAGGGGCTAAATTGGCTGAGAAATATGGTGAAAACCCAGCGGTGGTGAATGCGATTGGTGCCCACCACGATGAAATGGAGATGCAATATGTGATTTCCCCGATTATACAAGCTTGTGATGCGATTAGCGGTGCAAGACCAGGAGCGAGAAGAGAAATCATGCAACAGTACATACAGAGAATCAAGGACTTAGAGAACTTAGCCATGAACTACCAAGGGGTAGAAAAAGCATATGCGATTCAGGCGGGTCGTGAGTTAAGGGTGATTGTGGAAGCTGAAAAAGTGACCGATCAGTCCTCTGACCAATTGAGCTTTGAGATTGCCCAAAAAATTCAAACTGAAATGACCTATCCTGGTCAGATCAAGGTGACGGTAATTCGTGAAAAGAGGGCAGTGAACATTGCCAGGTAGTGGAATATTAATTTAAGATCAAATAATTTGGATAATAAGGTGGGTTCTCCTACCTTTGCCGTCCGCAAAAACAATGTATTATGAGCGAAGCAGTAAAATTTGTACACGAGCAATTAACAGCAAAAAAAGAATATCCAGCCTTCAAAGCTGGTGATAATATTACCGTAAACTACAAAATTGTAGAGGGTGGTAAGGAGCGTATCCAAAGTTTCCGTGGGGATGTAATTAAGACCCAAGGAACTGGCGCTACTGCATCATTTACAGTACGTAAAATTTCTGATGGCGTAGGTGTTGAGCGTTTATTCCCAATCCTATCACCCAACATTGATTCTATCTTATTGAACAAGTCTGGTAAAGTACGTCGTGCTAAATTGTACTATTTAAGAGAAAGAAGCGGTAAGAGCGCTCGTATCAAGGAAAAAAGATTCTAAATGCGTTTACCATCCTAAAGGTAAAGCAATAGCTAATAAATTGAACCGCTCCGATTTTCGGGGCGGTTTTTTTATGATTTATACTGATTTTTATTATCGGGAAACCTTAAAAATAGTGTGCTTTCTATTTTATAATTACCTTACCTTTAATATTCTAAATTTAACATTATGGGCAACTTAGGATTTCAAGAATTATTAATTATNGGTGTGGTTATTTTAGTGATGTTTGGCGGAAGAAAAATCCCTGAATTNATGCGTGGATTAGGAAAGGGTATCCGTGAATTCAACGATGCTAAAAACAATGTAAAAAAAGAAATCGAAGAAGGTATCAAAGAAAAAGACGAGAAAGCTTCTTAGTTTTTTGGCATACCNGTGGATNGCCAATCTAATTTTTATCAATTAACATTTTAGCCTTTGTTTCGTTTTACTACAATCAAAGACTACCATACTGCTTTACAAGCAGGAAGCATGTCGTGCGAACAAGCAGTGGATTATTACTTGGATCAAATTGCGCGCCATGAAAATCTCAATGCCTTTTTAGAGGTATTTACGCAGGAAGCAAAACAGCGCGCAATTGAATTAGATCATTTGCGTATACAAAATAAATCCACGGGAGCATCATTAGGTAAATTACATGGGGTAGTAGTCGGTATTAAAGATGTGCTATGTTATCAAGGGCACAAAGTAAGTGCCGCCTCAAAAATACTAGAAAATTATACGGCAGTTTATTCTGCTTCTGCCATCGAAAAATTACTTTCCGAAGGAGCCATTATTATTGGTCGTCAAAACTGTGATGAATTTGCGATGGGNAGTAGTANTGAAAATTCAGCGTACGGTCCTGTAAAAAATGGATTGGATCCTACTAAAGTTCCAGGCGGGTCTTCCGGCGGATCTGCAGTAGCCGTTCAATCAGATATGTGTATGGTGAGTTTAGGATCAGATACTGGTGGTTCAGTGCGGCAGCCTGCAGATTTTTGCGGGGTGATTGGACTCAAGCCAAGTTATGGTCGTATTTCAAGGTATGGATTAATTGCCTATGCATCTTCCTTTGATCAAATAGGTATTTTTTCAAAATCAGTCAATGATGCTGCATTAGTGCTTGAAGTAATCGCAGGGCAGGATGAATTTGACAGTACCGTATCTTCAAAAGCGGTACCCCAATATGCAAATGAATTAAATAAAGCGACCCCTAAAAAAATGGCTTACTTTAAAGAAACTCTTTCACATCCGGGTTTGGATCATGAAATTAAAAATCAAATAATTGCTTACTTGGATCAATTAAAAGCAGCTGGTTATAGCGTAGAAGCAATTGACTTCCCTTTGCTTAATTATTTGGTGCCGACGTATTATGTATTAACGACGGCCGAAGCTTCTAGTAATTTATCGCGATTTGATGGCATAAAATTTGGACATAGAACAAGTCAACCGATGGCTGACTTAACTGACTTATATAAATTAAGTCGAACGGAAGGGTTTGGTGCGGAAGTACAAAGGCGTATATTATTAGGGACCTTTGTTTTGAGTGCGGGTTATTTTGATGCCTATTTTACCAAAGCACAACAAGTGCGACAACAGTTAGTGGATTTAACCAATGAATTGTTCAAGAAATATGACCTACTCGTTTGTCCTACAGTGCCAACCACTGCATTTAACTTAGGCGCAAATAATCACACAGCCACTGAAATGTTTTTAGCGGATATTTATACCGTGTATGCAAACTTGGTAGGGATACCTGCTATTTCATTGCCGCTTTTTAAACACTCCAATGGAATGCCTTTTGGCTTGCAGGTCATGAGTGCAGATTTTAATGAAGCGGGGTTATTACAATTTTCAGAAGCTGTCATGGAAACTAAAATTGCATAGCATTTGTCAATCATGAAACCTAAGAGCATCTTTTATATTATTGCGCTATTATCATTGATTCAATTACAGGTCAATGGGGCAGGGTATCATCATTACGATACGGTTAAGCCTGTCAATGTAGCTGTTCAAAAAAAACTGGAGGATACCACCATCCAATTCAGGGTAGGTTTTACAAGTTTGTTTTCGGTAAGTGCAGTGGATGTTAAAAAAGGGTCTTTGGAATATACATTAAATGAAAAAGCCATCAGTTTTATTCAAACCTATATGGATAAGCAAGGAGCGGGATTGCGGAAAATGAAAACATGGGCCAAACCTTACTTTAATTTATATGATGTCATATTGGAAAGCAAAGGGATACCGACGCAACTAAAATATTTAAGTGTGATTGAAAGTCATTTGAGCTCGGACGTGACTTCGTCCGCAGGCGCAGTTGGTCCATGGCAAATTATGCCAGCGGAAGCGACCCGATTAGGATTAAAATTAACGCCCAATGATGATCGCACCGATTATGAAAAAAGTACGCAAGCAGCTGCCACCATTTTAAAGGAGCTGTTTGATGAGTTTGGAGATTGGTTATTGGTGGTTGCAGCTTATAATGGCGGTGCAGGCCGATTAAGACAGACGATTAAGAAAATGAAAACAAATGATTTTTGGGCCTTACAGTATCAACTGCCATTGGAAACCAGGGATCATGTAAAAAAATTCATTGCAACCATTTATGTTTTTGAATCAGATCAAACCAATTTGGTTAGCTATTTAAATAAACCCACCTTAATTAAAAAAAAGGAGGCCGTTAATGATAATTTAGCCAGACTGGAAATAAAAGGAAGGTATAGTGCTCAAATCATAGCGCAGTTTGTGTCCTTTCCGCTTGAAAAGCTAATGAACTTAAATCCGCAAATTGAAAAAGTATTGTCTACTGGAAAATCTTTTGAATTAATCCTACCAAAGGATAAGCTTGAAATATTTGAGGCCAATAAAAATGAAATTTTACAGGCCTCCATACAATCTTTATATAAAATAAGGGACTAAGTGTCGATTTAATTAATAGTCGTCTAACTCATCTTTGTCATCGAATAGATCATCGTCATCATCTAAGCTTTTTAAATCATCATCTAAAGAGAAATCATCATCGTCGTCTTCTTTTTTTGATTTTCCTTTTGCTTTCGTTGATTTTTTTGGCATATCAAATTCTTCGAAGTCGGGATCCCAACTATCGTCTTCGGCTTTTTCCCAATCATCATTTACTGCTTCTTCCTCCTCCAAATCATCCTCCTCGTCAGCTACCTTTTTTTTGGATATAGGTTTAAGAATAGCCGCTTTATTTTGCGTAGGCTTTACTTCTTTACTTTTCTTTTCTTTTGCGATTTTCACTGCCATAAGTCTTTCAAAATTACAATGTAAATTTTCAAACTAAATTTTTATTTACCAAAAAAACAGCGTGTTTTTTTTATAATTTTTAAAACTTTCTAAAATGAGTATTGTTGCAACAACTAATAGTTTATAAATGTACTATTTGGTCTCTGCCAGGTCCATTAGAAACATATTTAACGGGTACCCCAAGGTAACTATTAATAAATTCTATATATGATTTCATAGTTGCAGGTAATTCCTTTTCATTTTTCATTTTTGTAGAATCGGTGTTCCACCCAGCCATTTTTTTCCAAATAGGGGTCACGGGTGTACCTACAATTTGAAATGGCACATAGTCAATTTGTTTTCCTTCCATTTCATAAGCAACACCTAGTTCTAATTCTGCAAAAGAATCTAGTATATCCGCCTTAGTCATTATAATTTGTGTTACACCATTGATCATGCAGGCAAATTTTAAGGCAACCAGGTCAATCCAACCACAGCGACGTGGTCTTCCGGTGGTGGCGCCAAATTCACTTCCAATCTTACGAAGTTCTTCGCCTTTCGCATCATGTAATTCGGTAGGGAATGGACCGCCACCCACCCTAGTACAATAGGCTTTAGAAATACCAAAAACCTCCCCAATTAATTTTGGAGAAATACCCAATCCAGTACAAACGCCTGCTGAAATAGTATTGGATGAAGTGACAAATGGGAAAGTACCAAAATCAATATCCAACATAGATCCTTGTGCACCTTCGGCCAATACTTTTTTCCCCTTGGAAATTTGATCATTAATAAAGTATTCGCAGTTGATGATATTTAATGTTTTTAAAAACTCAAGGGCTTCAAAAAATTCCGTTTCCATTTCACTGATATCCTCGTTGAAATTGTAACTATCTAGTATTTTTTGATGCTTCATGCGTAGCGCAATATATTTACTAATAAAATTTTTACTTAGTAAATCTCCTACTCTTATTGCATTGCGGCCAGTTTTATCCATATAAGCGGGGCCAATGCCTTTCAACGTTGAGCCTATTTTACCATCCCCCTTTGACAATTCAGATGCTTTGTCAAGTGCGCGGTGTGAAGGAATGATGATATTAGTTCGCTCTGATATAAAAAGATTTTTTTTAACATCCACGCCCATTGCTTTAACGGCGTCACATTCTTTTTTTAATGTAACTGGATCTAGCACCACGCCATTGCCAATGATGTTTATTTTATCCTGATGAAAAATGCCAGAAGGAATTTGGTGTAAAACCATTTTAGTGCCATTCACATATAAAGTATGCCCCGCATTTGGGCCTCCTTGAAATCTTGCGACCACATCATAATTGGGTGCAAAATAATCAACAATTTTACCTTTTCCTTCGTCACCCCATTGAAGTCCTAAAATTACATCTACCATGGATTAATATTTGAGAACACAAAAATAAGTGTTGACAAGTTGATTACCTATTTAAACTATTATTAATTGAACTAACTTTTACACAGTTTCGGTGTCAAATCTGTTAACTTGTTGTATTCCACTCACCGATTTAATTTTTTCCACCAGTACTTCGAGTTCGTCTTTATCGTGGACATATACTTTGATGGTGCCTTCGAATAAGCCGTCCTTGGATTCGATGGTAATGGCGGCAATGTTAATTTTAAGCTCTCCGCTGATAATGGTGGTAATATTATTCACCACCCCCACATCATCCATCCCCACAATACTAAGTCCTGTAAGGAAAGAAATTTCTTTATTTTTTGCCCATTTGGTTTTTACTACCCGATGGCCATAATTTGCCAATAGCTGGGTGGCGTTGGGGCAACTGGTTCTATGAATAATTAGGCCTTTTCCTGTGCTCACAAATCCAAACACATCATCCCCAGGAATAGGGTTGCAGCATTTCCCCAAACTGTATTTTATTTGATCGCTGGATTCGCCAAATATGATCAGTTCTGATTCCTTTTTTGGAACAAACTTACTCGTATTTGTTTCTTGACCAGGCTCGGGAGCAACATGAATAGGCTTCGGCGCTTCAATTTTGTCACCTAATACCAAGAATAATTTTAATTCCTTTAAGTCAATTTGTTTTTTTGAAATTTTAAAATGCAAATCAAGTTGACTCGGCTGTTTATAGTAATTGACTAATTGGTCAATATTATAAGGGCTGTAAGGTGCGCCAATACTTTCTAATTTTCGTTGCAAAGTATATTTGCCTTCCTCTGCAATTGTTTTTTTGTCTTCCCGCAGTGCATCTTTAATACTATTTTTAGCCTTTGCGGTCACCACATTATTCAGCCAGTCTTCATTGGGCTTTTGCTTATTGCTCGTGATGATTTCAATTTGATCCCCGCTGCGTAATTTATGGCTAATGGGCACTAATTTATGGTTCACTTTAGCCCCAATACATTTGGATCCAATAGCAGTATGTATATAAAATGCAAAATCTAAGGCCGAGCTGTTAATGGGCAACATTTTTACTTCCCCTTTGGGTGTATACACATAAATTTCCTCTGCTAAAAAAGAAGTTTTAAAATCTTGTAAAAAATCAATGCCTTCTTCTTGTTGGTTGCTAAGCGCTTCTCTAATTTGAACAAACCATTTATCAAATCGGTCTTCATTTTGAGAGCCTTCCTTATATTTAAAGTGTGCAGCTAATCCTTTCTCTGCAATTTCATTCATTCTTTTGGTTCTGATTTGCACCTCGACCCATTTTCCTTGAGGCCCCATTACTGTGGTATGTAAGGCTTCGTATCCATTACTTTTAGGATTACTTAACCAATCTCGTAATCTTTCTGGGGAGGGCAGATACTCGTCGGTAATTAAGGAATACACTTTCCAACAAGCTTCTTTTTCTTTATCCAACGGCACATCTATAATAATGCGAATCGCAAATAAATCATACACTTCTTCAAAACTGACCCCTTTCTTTTTTATTTTATTCCAAATGGAGTGAATGCTTTTGGGACGACCATGCATTTCGAATTCAAGATCCTCTTGTATTAATTTTTCATTTAATGGGCGGATAAATTCGTTGATGTATTTGGTTCTTTCTCTCTTGGTTTCCGCTAATTTTTTTGCAATCTCTTTGTAGGTATCTGGCTCCATGTATTTCATGGATAAATCTTCCAACTCTGTTTTTAAATTATACAAACCCATGCGGTGGGCCAATGGCGCATATACCCATATTGTTTCAGAAGCAATTTTTAATTGCTTTTCCTGCTTCATCGAATCTAGGGTACGCATATTATGTAAGCGGTCCGCCAGTTTTATTAATATCACCCTAGGATCATCGGTTAAGGTCAATAAAATCTTTTTGAAATTTTCGGCTTGCTGGCTACTATTGGCATCCATGACGCCCGAAATTTTTGTTAACCCGTCAACTATTTTTGCGATTTCATTTCCGAATTCATTCTTTACATCATCTAAAGTTAAATCAGTGTCCTCAATCGTGTCGTGTAATAATGCGCAAATGGTGCTTCGAACACCCAATCCAATCTCTTCCACACAAATCATAGCAACTGCAATAGGGTGTAAAATATAAGGCTCCCCACTTTTACGGCGCATGGTTTTATGCGCGTGGGTGGCCATTTCAAAAGCAGTACGTAATAATTCTTTATCCCCTTTTTTTAATTTTTCTCGAATGGCTCTGAGCAATGCTCGATACTGACGAACAATTTCTTTATTTTCTTGTTCTTCATTTAAATCGTAATTCGATGCGATTTTGGCTTNGTTATGTAGTTCGGATAAATCCATCTTAATACGAAAATACGACAATCAAACAGGATTTTTACATACAACANATAGATAGTGTAACTTTGTAGCTTATGACGATGAAACAGCCCAAATCATTTTTTAATTATCCCCTTTTAAAAAGGGTATTTTCATTTGTGCAACCTTATCGATACCTATTTATAGGTAACCTCCTATTGGCTATTGTTCTTGCTTTTTTTACCCC
>JGI25909J50240_1000356_pt1 | contig 11594 bp, 23 predicted proteins | sample LauGreSpBDMM15DD_2_FD_50240 | JGI IMG/M metagenome (IMG submission 50240) | reverse complement strand
ACTAATGACTGTATTGTATTTAGTGACGGTGTTGCCCTTAAGAAGATTACTATGTCAGGTGATACTGCAACTACCAGCACATACACTATATCTCCAGCGCAGACTACTGATACTTTTGTAAGCATAACTACAGATGGAACTAGATACTTTGCTGCTTGCAGTAGCGGTATCTATGTCGGTGCTACCAGTGCTACTACATCTAGCGGAGTTATTAACGCAGTAGGTACTAACAATGTCATTGTAAAGTTTGCCAAGCAACGCTTGATGGCTGGTGTAGCAAATGGTATCTATGAACTTAACCCTAATACAACTCCTTCTACTACTCTTCCAGGCACAGCGCTACCTACTGTTACCTTTACTCATCCTTCTAGTACCTGGATATGGACCAGTATCTGTGAAGGACCTAATGCTATCTATTACGCTGGCAAGAATCGTAATAACAGTTCTATATTTAAGATTGGTTTGACCACAGGGACAACTGCTCTAGGTTTTCCTAATCTTGCTACACCTACTGAGATATCACAGTTTCCCGTAACCGAGATAGTCAATGCCATAGATGTATACCTTGGTACCTATATGGTTATCTGTACAACTAAAGGTGTCCGAGTCGCAGCAATCCAAGATGATGGCAGTATTAAGTATGGTCCGATAATTATAGAAGGTAACTTCAAAGGCGTAGCATTCAGGGATAGGTTTGCTTATATATCAGGTCTTGTTGATGGTGAGGCAGGGGCATATCGGATAGATTTATCATTTGATTTAGGTACATTGCAGTTTGCATTCGCATCAGACTTAGTAGCAGCAGGTGCTACATCTAGCGCCATGAGTATAGCCTTCTTAGGTGACAGCGACAGAGTTGCTTTAGCAGTGGCAGGTGATGGTATCTGGCTAGAGAAAGACGGAACCAGAGTAACAAGTGGCTATCTACAGACAGGCTTTATCAGATACAACATGCTGGAGCCAAAGAATTACAAACGCTTGATAGGTCGTGGAGATTTTACCAAAGGCTCTGTCACCCTTAATACAGTAGATGCAGACGGAACAGAATATGACGTAGTCACATACGACTCAGCAGTCCCATCGGTAGAGGTAGCAACTACTCAGCCAGCAGGAGCACAAGAATTTTTAGCCTACAAATTCACCCTGACCAGAGATGCAACAGACAGCACTCTTTCCCCTATCTTCAAGGGGTATCAGGCAAAGGCTACTATTGCTACTCCGCGTCAAAGGGTAATTAAGTTTCCTGTCTTTTGTTTTGATGTAGAGACAGATAAGTACAATGTAATGGTTGGCTATGAAGGCCGTGCTAATGACCGTATCTCAGAACTAGAAGCCATAGAAGAGAATGGTGACATTGTTACTTGGCAGGATTTACAGACTGGCGAAAGCCGTCAGGTTGTAATAGAACAAATCACCTTCACTCGGATGACTCCACCAGATAGAGGATTTTCTGGCTATGGCGGAACGATTGACATACTTGTAAGGACTGTGTAATGACACCTACTGAATGGGCTGGGCTAGCCGTAGCCGTATTAACTTTAGTTGCTGGATTTGCTGGCGCTGTGCGCTGGATGGTCAAGCATTATCTATATGAATTGCGCCCCAATGGTGGCTCAAGTGTCAAAGATAAAGTTGATTTATTAGAAACTAAAGTGGAGTTATTAACTGACCTAGTAAAGGAAGCGCTAAGACGATGAGTATATACAGACCACAAGACAATCCGATAGAACCAATAGTACCTATCCTTCCTGACTGGGAAGACGATGAAGAAGACATCTGATGAAAACTGTAGCCAAAGTAGCGTCACCTGCTGCTATTGCTGTGCTCCGTCAGGCGACAGCGTTGTATCCGAAGCGCAAGAAACTGTCAGACGGATTGTTACCTTCGTTAGCGCATCAGAAAGCCAGCCCGAATTCGGACCACAATACTGGGCTAGCAGTAGATTTGACCCACGACCCTAAGAGGGGTATTGATTGTGCAATTATTTTTGAAAAACTTAAAGAAGATGAGAGGATTAATTACCTTATCTTCCAAGGAAAAATCTGGTCAAGAACCAGACGCAAAGAAGGCAATAGAAAGTATACAGGTAGTAATCCTCACAATAAGCACCTACATATTTCTATTAATGATACTCACCGTAGTGACACTAGCCCCTGGTTCTGGTGGCTAAGTCAACCTAAGATTGTGAATCAGATTGTGGCAAATTTACAGCCACAACCTAAGAAGAAGGTAGCTGTTAGTACCACTGTGGTACCAGTATGCACCTGCTGTAAGGTTCACAATATAAAACGAAAGGCAATCTAAATGGAAGCACTAAAGCAAGTAGCGCTCACATGGTTCCGTGCTGCAGCCTCAGCTGCTATCGCACTCTACCTCGCTGGAGAGACCAACTTCAAGACACTCGGAATGGCAGCCCTCGCTGGGTTCCTCGGGCCTGTCCTTAAGTGGCTCGACCCATCCGCAAAAGAGTTCGGACGAGGCGCAGAGTAGCCTCTAGAATACCCCTTAAACGCCTTCTAAGGCAGTTTTAAGACACTAAACCCCCCAACCTAAGGTAATCACCTTGGGAAGGGGGGTCTTTTGTGTTTCCTAATACTGAATCGGGAGTGACATAACCCCTTGACTCAGCCTCTCTTGTCAGCTATACTGGTATATATTATATATAATATAAGACCCCGAAGGGGTCTATATATAATTAATATAATTATATATTGGAAGGAATATTTATGGGAGTATATCTCTCTGATGATTATAAGATACCAGGTCATGTATCCTATTCAGCTCTGACTACCTTCATCGACTGCGGTTATCTATACTACCTCAGCCGACTGTTGCAGATACCAGAGAAGCCAGCGGTATGGAGCGCAGGTGGCTCCGCATTCCACAAGGCTACTGAAGAATGGGACAGACAACATGTTGAGTAAACAATTATGGGAAGAGGCATGGAATGAATATACCAAAGATGTCGACTTATCGACGCTTAGAGTTGGCGGCAGGGCTACGAAAGATTACCCCAATAAGGAAGATGCTTCCTTCTGGAATATCACTGGTCCACAATGGGTCCAGTCCTACGTCGAATGGCGACAAGTCAACAAGAATTGGAAGATTTGGAAGACGCCTGAAGGCGTTCCTGCGATTGAACTAGGTATCATACCTGAGTTTGCTGGTGTTCCAGTCAAGATGGTAATCGATAGAGTCTTTGATGTTGATGGTCAGTTAGTTGTGGTAGACTTGAAGACATCACAACGCACACCTGACTCCAGCCTACAGCTAGGTTTCTACCGAGCAGGGTTGAAGAAAGTCTTTGGTGTTGATATAAACTATGGTAACTATTGGATGGCTCGTCAGTCTGGCACTGGTCAGATGGAAGACCTAACCAAATACTCAACCGAGATGATTGATTACTTCGTAGAAAAATTTGACAAAGCACGTCTTGCTGGTATATTCTTACCCAACACAAACAACTGTAACCGATGCGGGCTCACAGAGCACTGCTCGTTTACTTCAAAGAAAGAGAAACGATGAACGAAGAATGGAAACTGCAAGTCTCGTATAAGACTGGCCCTGGTGATATGATTAACATCCGTGCCAATACTGCTGATGAACTTAGTGTACTGCTTGAGGGTGTAGGTGATTACGCTACACAGATTGCTGCAACTAACAAGCTATTGGCAGGTGCGTACAATCTAGCCCCTTTATCAACGCCAAGTACCATAACAAGCACAACGCCACCGCTCTCCTTACCACCCAGCCCAGTCTCGGAAGCATCAGGTACCGCAGCTCCAACATGTAAGCACGGAGCGCGTATCTATCGCAGTGGAATCAGTAGCAAGACTGGTAAACCGTATGCATTCTGGGCATGTCCTACCCCACAGGGTACAGTTGACCAGTGCAAGCCAGTAAACTAAATACAGGAAATCAAATGAGTCGTAGTCAGTTTGTCATGGGTTGGCTACGACTCTTACTAAAAAGGAATAAGCCTTGCGTACACTTGTCAGAAGCGTTGGTCGTGCAAGTATTGGCGGAGAACCATTGCCATCGTGCTTCAAAGCGTTTGAGTCGAACAAAATTATCCTCAGGCGTAGCGAAGTGTCGATGTTCGCAGCAGCGCCAGGAGTAGGTAAGTCAACACTTGCCTTAGCTCTTGCGCTAAAGATGAAGGTTCCCACCCTATACATTAGCGCCGACACCAACGCACACACAATGGCTATGCGATTAGCATCTATGATTTCGGGTAAGAATCAGACTGATGTTGAAGGATTATTGAATACTGATTTAGGTTGGACAAGAGCAGTGCTAGCTAAGGCTAGCCACATTGTCTGGTCATTTGAATCAGCGCCATCACTACAAGATATCGATGAGGAAGTACAAGCCTTCGAAGAATTGTGGGGATGTCCACCACAACTAATAGTTGTCGATAACTTAATGGATGTAGCCACCGATGGTGGCGAGGAGTTCTCTTCTATGAGAGCTATCATGAAGGAGTTGAAGTATCTTGCTAGGGCTACGAATGCGGGTGTGTTGGTATTACATCATACGAGTGAAGCGGTACCTGGCTCTCCTTGCCAGCCTCGTTCCGCGATTCAGGGAAAGGTGGCTCAGCTCCCCGCACTCATTTGCACGCTTGGTGTTGTGGGCACATCAATGGGCGTGGCCCCTGTCAAGAACCGTTATGGCAAAGCCGACGCGGGTGGTGGACTAATGACTTGGATTGCTTTCAATCCTGAGTATATGTTCGTCGAAGATATACCAGAGAATGGTTAGGAGTTACAATGGATGATGATTACTTGGAGATACATGCAAAAGAAATGGCACAGGCTGAATATCACAGAGATGTTGCCATCTGTGTACAGAAGATTAATGATGCCAAACCGCAGGTTAGGGACGATTATACGCAGGGCGTATGCGACGGACTTGACTGGGCAACGAGAATACTAGAGAAAGATAAGAGCGCATACTAATGGCTAACCCTAACGGACGTAAAGGTGCACAGTTCGAGACCGATGTAATGCGTTGGCTTCGTGATAACAATGCTGTAGCTGAGCGTCTTACTAAGGCTGGTGCTAAAGATGAGGGCGACTTGTATGTATTCCTTCAGGGTAAGACATACATTATGGAGTTAAAGAATCGTAAGAAGCTAGACTTACCTGCCTTCTGGGACGAGGCGCAGGTTGAGGCAAAGAACTACGCGAAGGCAAGAGGGTTGGGTACGGAACCTTCTTCCTTCGTTGTAGTCAAGCGTCGTAACAGTAGCGTTAAGAACGCTTGGGTTATACAAAACTTAGAGCAGTGGATGAGAGAGAGACATGAATGACCTACCAAGTATTAGAGATGTCCTTATCCACTATGGTGCGGACATACGACGCAACCACGGGCAAACAAATCTGCGATGTCCATTCCATGGAGACACACATCAATCAGGCACAGCCAACTTGGACACCAATGTGTTCATCTGCTTTGCATGCGGGGTTCAGGGAAACAGTTTACAAATCATATCCCAAAGAGAAGGAATTAGTGTAAGAGATGCAAAAGAATTNGCAGAGAGAACTATTGGAACGGGCATCGGAGAAGTACGCGGCAAACATTTATCAGGCAGAAGGCTACCTAAAAAACAGGGGCATTCCGATAGAGGTAGCACGGCTGGCTCGATTAGGCGTAGTCGTAGAGGCTGAGATAGGCCATGAGATGTACCAAGGAAGGTTGAGTATACCATATGTTACTAAGACTGGTGTTGTGGATTTACGGTTTCGTTCGCTCAATCCTGCGGTGGAGCCGAAGTATATGGGACTCACTGGAGCTGATACTAAAATGTATAATGTCCTTGATATTGAGCGGGCTGGTGATTACATTGGTATCTGCGAGGGAGAACTTGATACTATTACTATGTCTGCTTGCGTCGGCATTCCTTGTATTGGTGTGCCAGGGGCTAATAGTTGGAAGAAACATTACACGAGACTCCTCGCCGATTTCGAAAGAGTCTATGTCTTTGCTGACGGAGACCAACCAGGAAAAGAATTTGCCAACTCACTTGCAAGAGAACTCCCTGTTACTATCGTCCAGTTCCCCGACGGCGAAGACCCTAACTCATTCTATACTAGCAACGGGTCGCAAGCAATACTTAAGAGAGCAGGACTAGCNAATGCCTGAGTTCCGTCATGGCGATAAGTATAAGTGNCCTGAGTGTGGGGAAATATTAGATGATGCCTTTGATGTGGTTGAACANATGNTTGANGATGGAGAAGAGTTCAACCCTTCAATGATAATGCCAGGTGGTTTCCGTTTGCTACTTGGTAGTCTGTTGCGTGGGCTATACGATAACAAAGATGATGCTGAGTATATCAGCCAGATAACACAGTCAGCATACATAACTTTATTCACAGCAGAACATTACCCCGAAATGATTGGGGAAACTGTTGAGGATATTATAGTAGAAAGCGTAATGGAAGACTTCGATGGAGAACTTAACAAACTATTCAAAGGTGGAGAGTGAAGAGATATGGCAGATTATAGAGCACTTGGCTGGNATGGGTTATCAAATCACAAAGACAAGTCAAGAAAAGGATACCCTAACAGTAACGTTAAGCGTACCACTATTAACAAAGAAGAAAGTGTACGATACCCAACGCAATTCGAAGAGGATGTAAGGATTGTATACGATGAGTTGATGTCCGTACTGATAAAAAAGCACAATGATTATGGCGCAAAGAATATTGCTGATGCCCCTGGTGGTGCGCTCAATGGACTTCGTGTTCGTATCCATGACAAGACTGCTCGTATCAATAACTTGCTAGACTTTAGGCGCAAGGCTGAGTACGAATCCCTTGAGGATTCATTCAAAGACTTAGCTAACTACGCCATCATAGCCGTGCTAGTACTGAGAGATAAGTGGGACAAGGAAGGTTCAAGTACTCATCATTACGAAACTAGTGAATGGGAAAACGAGGGCGGGCCAGCCTCGGATAAGCATTCAGAACGATTAAAATACATGGAAGACAACGGGGTATAGTAATGGTAAAGAACTCTTCGTTTGATTTAGACTTTGGGTATGGTCGTAAAGGTGAGACATTGGTCGAGGAGTTACTTACTGGTGGGCGCACAGTAGAGGTCAAGCGTGATAGGAAGTGGTGGATTACCAACAACTTATACATTGAAGTTGAGTGTTGGTTCAATAAGTCTAAGGCATGGGAGCCATCAGGTTTATCAGTAACCGAGGCTGCGTACTGGGCATTCGTGCTAGAGCAGTCAACAGTAATCGTGCCCACACATATACTTAAGAAGGGTGTACTAGAATTGGGCAGGGAAATATCCTGCGAAGTGCCGCCTAATAAGTCTAAGGGTTATCTCATCACAGTTGAAGACTTACTTACAATGACACGCAAGTATAAGAATGAGAAAGTTGATAATGGACTGGAGTAGAATCGAACGCTGGGAGTATGTAGTCACAGCAGTTGCTAGTGAATACTCCAAGAAGTTTACCATCTGTGAGTATGAGGATATCAAGCAAGCATTATACCAATGGTTTGCTGAGCACCCTAATAAACTAGATACTTGGGAAGCGATAGGTGAGAAGGATGCTAAGAACCTTATCTATCGTAGTCTAAGAAACGAAGCGTTGGATTACTGTCAGAGATGGAAAGCCAAGACAGTTGGCTATGATGTATCTGATTTATATTATTATGAACCAGGGTTAGTTGAGGTGCTGTTACCTGCTGTGTTGATGGGTAACTTTCATATCGCACCGAAGTTAAATCTTAGTGGAGGGGGCAAGCCTTCTGCCCCTGCTGAGGGTGGCAACATACAGGTTATGTTACTTGAAGTTGACTCAGCATATTGGAAGCTTTCCAAAGAGGATAGGAAGTTATTATTCTTCCGCCATGCTGAGTCGCTAGACTTCAAGGAGATAGCCAACTTTCTATCTCTGGGCACGGAGGACGCAGCGAGAATGCGTCACAAGCGTGCGATAAAAAGACTCGTCAATAAACTTGGCGGGTACAGACCCTACCATGATGAAGACATCAAGGATGCCACGGAAACAGAAGAGACACCAGATTCCCAAGAATAATAATCACTGCTGATATCAAAGATATCATTATGATTATTGATACTGGAACTATGATGTAGGCTAGAAATATGAGTGCTCTCTTTACCAAGATTCACTCTCATCAGAGCCAAGCCAGGCCAATTCCCTGCTCATCAAGGCGTCAACATAATCGTCCTCGCTTGCGAACTCAGGATACCATTCTAGTATCTGTGTGCCATTAGATATATCTAAGTCGGCTACATCTGTATCAATGCCAGCACTATGGTCTACATAGTTCTCGAACTTTAGCTTTGATAGAGATAGGTCATACTGGAACACACCATCAGATGTGACCGATATGAATAGCGGTGTAGATTCTAAGTCCTTTGCTTGGGTTAGAATCTTATCGGCATCATCTTTAGTTATCACAATCTTACCTTCTGGATAGGCTCGCACCATACCATACAGTTTGTCTGATACGCTACTGATGATTGCGTAATCGAATATATTAGTTATGACTAAATCATCACAGAGATGTGCCTTGATTAGATTGCTCACATCTACTGTATTCAAGTTGTAAGTTATCATTTATCCTCCAGTCTTGTAGAAGCCAGTACCCTTGAATTGAATACCGACTGCGTTGTATATTCTTGTTGAACTAAAACCGCAGACGCAAGTGACTGGTTCGTCACGCTCATCTACGCTTCGGGGAAGTACAGTAAGTGACTCGCACTTACCACATCTATATTCATATGTCGGCATATTAGTAATCCTCCAGCGTGCTACCCTCAGGGGTAGGCGCAGTAGCTAGCGTGCCACACTCGGCACACTCCATGTCTGTGAAATACATTTCGATAGTGCCATCATCAGAATCGAATATGGTTTTGAGATTCCATATCTGACTACCACAAGGACATACTGTTGTCGGTGTGCCACGAATATCCATAGCACTCTTGTAGTCAGGCTTCAATTCTGTTATGTGTTTTGGTTCTTTCCAAGATTCCTCCACCCTAACCTCCTCCTGATTTCAGTTGGTTCAACTGCGTTGGCGCAGTCTGTTGGGGATTCGTGATATATCCAAGTGTCCATAGGATTCTTTCCATTTACCATCACCGACTTACCTTCGATAGGTTTATAGCAAGAGTCGCAAAGAACAACATAATCATTTCTTAATGATGGCATTAGTACCACCCTTTCTTTTGGAAGTGAGCCCAAGCTTGACAGGGAGTATCGTATCTATGATATACATACTCAAGCCCCCTGTCAATCTGTTTGGTGGGGGGTGTTGCTGGGTCTAGCCCTAGTATCTGTGGGATACCGCCAGCGTTTTTACCCATAACTTTTACTTTGTTGTATGCGTTGGGATTCCATGCTGACTCTTTACCCCACAGTTTACTAAGGCAGGACATCTGTTTGTCACGCCACTCGGATAGCCTGTTGTAGGCGTAGCCTTTGCTATCCTCTACTGTCCAAGTATCCTTCTTAGAATACTTGTGCGGTGTGCTTAGTGGTTCTACTATCACAATGGTGAATATGATAGTAAAGATTAGTGCTCCTATGTAGTGAGCGATATGTCTTGCCATACTCTTACTCCTTCTGCGAAGGTGATAGCGTCGCTTCGGATAGTTCGGTTAGTTGGTATGCCAGCCATGAGTATTCTCTCACCTGCTAGCATGCCACCCCATATACCATACTCTATATTCTCAGGCTTCATGCCTTCGGCTAAGCACTCTGCTTTGATGGGGCAATCTTGGCAGATACCAATAGCAAGCATAGCACTATCGGCAAGTCTTTTACGCTTAGCCATAGTGGGTCTGCCCTTAGGTTGCTCAGGAAACCATAGGTCAGGCTTCGGGTGCGTGGAGCATAAGCCTTTCATACTACCCCCTATTGTGGGTTGTTTGATATACAGGGTGTATCGTGACGATACCACTCAGCAACTCAGCCCAATCTTGAGCCTTGTCTAAGGTGTCGAACATGCCATAGAATAGCGAGCTCTCTACGGCTGAGTCATTTGGAAATACTAGGACTACATAGCCAGCCACCAGCATACCTGCTAATGGCTTGGCTATGGCAATCCTGTTGCTAGAAGGAGTCGAAGATGACATCTACATATCCATCAAGGCGTTCGTGCTTGGCAATCAAGCCCTTCTTACCTGTCAAGTGCTTGTAAGTGCCATCTCCCAATGACACCCATAATGACTTGGGTTTGAAGCGGGTCTGATTAGGTAGTGCTTTGACAATAGTTCCTAGTGGAAGGATACTATCTTGTGTATCAATCACCGCTGTCTCAAGTAGAGAAGCGATGTCACGCAGTTCGTCGGCTAAGCCAACGATAAGTGTGTCGTTCGTCATGGCAGTTTATCTTTCTGTTAGGTTGGTTAGTAAGGTAGTGCTTGTTGATTCTTATTATACACTCTTACCCATTGATTGTCAAAGTCAAACTCGCGTTGCTTTGGCTGGTATGGGTGGGGTGTGTAGCACATACAATTTAGTTGATGTGCTCCACATGACACGCATGCCTCGCAGTATTGGCAGAAATCTACGGACACTTCTATGTCAATCAAGGCTTCACATGTGGGACACTCATCTATGATGGCGTAACTATCTAACTGCGCTTGAAGTTCTGCGTAGTAAGATTGCTCGTCAGCAAAGTTATCCTCTGCGAAAGCACCTGTATCAGCGATAGGATTAGGTGATGGATTGTAGTACGAGCGTGGCGTGACTATCGTCCGCTTATAACTCGAATTACTCCACCATACACCATTGTCGTCCCAAGTTCCAAGTCTTTCATTGATTAGATAGAGTTGGTATTGGGCTTGTGGATTGGTGGTGAGCACGGCTATCTTGCTACCGCTTGCCCACCCCTCAATCATACGATAGATGTTCTCGTCCTCAAGGGCGAGCACACCACCGAGTTTAGGTAGCGTATCCTCAGCAAAGACACGCGTATCGCTACGCTTATCTGTCTTGCTGATGAAGGTATCTAGCACACCATTGTGCGCTAGAAAACTATTGGTATCATCACCGACTTGATATGGGTGACAGTTGTCCTCGTTCTTGACACCATGCGTAGCGTATCTAGCATGCCATATAGCATAGCCACTAGGATACTGCTCGCGTAGTTCTAAGAACTTAGACACCGCCTTCTTGGCACTCATTGTGCGATAGCGAATAACTTTACCATCTGCTACGATAGCAAAGCCGAAGCCATGTGGATTAGCACATGCTCCCTCTGTAAGTTCATCACGCTTTGGTATAGCGTTAGGCTTACATACTACTAATAGACACATATAACACCCCCTCAGGCATTGATTAGTGTTGGAGTTGATAAGGATATACTAGGCACTTTGGACATGCGCTGGTATAGGTTAGGGTATAAGCCATTGTTAGTGGCTACCCAATCGGCGAACCACTCCCACTTGAGCATACCCAACTTTACATCAGGCACACTCATATTGCGTGTGTATTCTACCGAAGCGTGGCACAACTCAAGGGCACTCATGATACCCTCGCGCTTCATGTTGCCACGAAAGAAGCGCAACTCTAGTGTGTATTCATTGTTGGTATTCAC
>JGI25909J50240_1000345_pt1 | contig 11752 bp, 14 predicted proteins | sample LauGreSpBDMM15DD_2_FD_50240 | JGI IMG/M metagenome (IMG submission 50240) | reverse complement strand
TTAGACACCTATTCTAGTAAAATGTTAAATAAAAAATCCAATGGAAGATGCGGTGGTACGACGAATTGTTATTTTGAAAATGGAAAAATAACAAAAACAGATTTAATAAAAGATATTAAAAAAGGAGTTTATATAACAGAATTATTCGGGTCTGGATTTAATAGTGTGACAGGTGACTTTAGTAAAGGGGGCTCTGGATTTTTAATAGAAAATGGAGAGATTACTTATCCAATTAGCGAGATCACAGTTGCTGGAAACATTAAAGACATGTTCAAAGAAATGCTATTGGCCAATGATTTAGAATTTAAATCTAGAACTAATTCTCCAACAATTAGAATTAACAACTTAAGTATTGCGGGTAAATAAATGACTAGATCAGAGCTGATAAACAGAATNTTTAAAACACAGGTTAAAAAATATATTCCGGAACTAAGTATAACTTTTGTTTTTATTATTTTAACTTCTCTTACAACAGCTGCCACAGCATGGCTACTAGATCCTGCTATTAAGGAAATTTTTGAAAATAAAAATAGACAAATGCTATACCTTATCCCCTTAGCAATAGTTTTTACTTTTATAATAAAAGCTTTTTCAGTTTATGGAACAAGAATTATTACAATTAAAGTTGGAATAAAAATAATTAAAAATATTCAAACTCTAATGGCTCAAAAATTTTTACTATCTGATATTTCGCATATTACTAAAAAACATTCAGGAAAATATTTATCTAATTTTACTAANGANATAACNATATTATTTACGATTTTAACTGGTGTGGTTGTNACNTTATTTAAAGAAACATTTACATTGATAGCATTGCTTGGACTAATGTTTTACCACGACTGGCAACTAAGTTTATTAGCTATGATAATGATACCTGTCGCTGCTATTTCATCAAAAAATATAGGAAAAAAAATGGGCAAAAAAGTCCATGTAAGTCTAGAAGCTTCGGATAAATTTATGAAATTTTTGAGTGAAATAATCAAAGGATCCTGGTTAATAAAAATCTATCAAAAAGAAGAGGATGAACTAAAAAAAATTAGCATGATTATTGATGAAAGATTTAAAGCTATAAGAAAAGTTGAACAAACAAGATTGGGTGCAGGTCCAATAATGGAAATAATTTCTGCCGTTGCCATTGCCATTGTAGTTTTTTTTGCAGGTTATAGAAGTATTCAAGGTGCTATAACCCTTGGAGAGTTTGTTTCTTTTTTAGCTGCATTAATGTTAGCCTACCAGCCAGTTAGGGCATTAGCTGGGATTAATGTTGGCATACAAGAAGGTATTACAGCCGCCAAACGAATATATGAAATAATTGATCAAAAAAATGAAATTTTCAACGATGAAAATGCTCCTTCTTTAAAATTAAAAAATGCAACATTAGAGTTTAAAAATATCAGCTTCACATATCCAGATGGAACACATGCTTTAAAAAATTTATCTGCAAAAATAGAAGGTGGAAAAAAAGTTGGTTTAGTTGGTATAAGCGGGTCTGGGAAAACTACATTTTTAAATTTAATTCCAAGATTCTTTAATTTAAAACACGGTACAATTCTTATTGATGACCAAAATATAAATAATATAAATTTAAATTCTTTAAGAAAAGAAATCTCAATAGTAAGTCAAGATGTAATACTTTTTGACGATACCATTAGATCCAATATACTATACGGAAATGCATCAGCATCTAATGATGAAATAGTAAACGCGTGTAAATTTGCAGCTGCTCAAGATTTTGTAGAAAAACTTCCAAACAAATATGAAACTATTATCGGGGAAAATGGAATAAAATTATCAGGAGGGCAAAAACAAAGACTATCAATAGCAAGAGCTATATTAAAAGATTCTCCAATAATATTATTAGATGAGGCTACTTCGTCTTTAGATTCTGAGTCTGAAGCTGTTATTCAAAAGGCTATTGAAAATTTAACTAAAAATAAAACAACAATTATAATTGCTCATAGACTATCAACGATCATGAACTGCGATAAAATTTTAGTTTTTGATAACGGTCAGATAGTTGACGAAGGCAGTCATGAATTTCTAGTAAAAAATTCTTCGATATACAAAAACTTATACGAAAAACAAATTATAAATTAATGAGGATTGCTTATTATTTTATAACAACGGTCTTCTATTATTTATTATATCCTTATCTTTATTTTAGAATTTTAAAAAAAAAGGAGTGTCCATTACGCTATCAAGAAAAATTGGGAGTTTCTCTTAAAGTCAGAAATGATGGTTATTTAATATGGTTTCATTGCTCAAGCATTGGAGAATTAAAAAGCATATTTCCGATAATTGATCACTACTTAAAAAAAAACCAGATTTTAGTTACAACTTCTACCTTGGGCTCAAATGAAGTTTTTCAAAAAAAATATTACAATACTAATAATATCATCCATCAATACGCTCCTATTGACAGTCCACAAATCATTAAAAAATTTTTTAAAAAATGGAAACCTAATATTATTTTTTTTACTGAATCTGAAATATGGCCAAACCAGATTTTTTACGCAAAAAATAACAATATTCCAATAATTCTACTTAACGCAAGAATCTCTAATAAATCATTTATTAAATGGAAACTAATAAAAAATAGTATGAATAAAATACTAAATTGTTTTGATTTAATTCTATGTCAAAGCAATGAAAGCACTGATTATTTTAATTATTTTGGTACTAATAATATCAAAATGTTAGGTAATCTTAAATTTATAGCATCAGAAGATTTTGAAAAAAAAGAAGAAAATTTAAATTTGCAGAAAAAATTAATATTTATAGCTCTTAGTACTCATCCTTCAGAAGAAGAGTTTTGTATAAAAATACATACATCTTTGAAATCACAATACCCTAACCTATTAACAATCATTATACCAAGGACACATAAATAGAATTCCTGAAATACAGAAAATGATTATAAACTCTAATCTAAATTTTTTAATTGCAGAATCTCTTGATAATTTTGAAAATAACACCGATATTTTAATAATTAATTCATATGGAAATACTAAAAAAATTCTCAAATCATCAAAATATGTATTTATCGGTGGATCTTTAGTTAAGCATGGCGGACAAAATCCAATTGAAGTTGCTTATAACAACTCTTTAATTTTTCATGGCCCCTACGTGTATAACTTTAGTGAAATATATGATTTTTTAAATAAAGAGAATATTGCTTTTCAGATTAACTCTGTCTCAGAATTAATTGATCAACTAAAAGAAAAATTTAATAATTATCAAAATAAAAATATTAAAGAAAAAATAATTAAAATGGGTGATGAAATTTTATCATCAACAATTAAAAAATTAGATCAGTATATAGTTAATTAACAAGATGTATTTCATTAAACCAAAATTTTGGGATAAAAAAAATAATTCTTTTTTATCTATATTATTATATCCATTATCAATTATTTATTATCTTATTAGCATAATAAAGAAGAAAATTACTATCACACAAAAATTTAATATTCCTATAATCTGCGTAGGAAATATTTATATTGGCGGCACTGGCAAAACTTCTGCTGCCATAGAGATAATCAAAATTTTAAATCAATCTAAAAAAGTCTGTTTTTTAACAAAAGGATATGGAAGGAAAAGTAAGAAAGATATTTATTTAAATGAACTAAACGTACCCAATCAAAACACCGAGGATACAGGTGATGAGGCGTTACTACTAAACAAATTTGGACATGTATATATTTCAAATAATAGAGCTGAGGCCATAAATACTATTATAAAATTAGGGTACGACGCCATTATTCTAGATGATGGATTTCAAGATCATCTAATATTTAAAAATTTAAATATTTTATGCTTTGATTCAAAAAATTGGGTTGGAAATAACAATTTAATACCCTCTGGGCCTCTTAGAGAGCCATTAACATCAATAAAAGACGCTAATTTTATAATTGTTAAAGGAGAAAAAAATCAAATCATTGAGAAAGAAATTAAAACAATAAATCCGAATATTGAGATTATTTACGCCGAAAACAAAATTGAAAATATTGAAACATTAAAGAATAGAAATTTTATAGCATTTACTGGTATTGGTAATCCATATAGCTTTTTTAATACTTTACTAGATCACAACGTAAAAATCATAAAACAAATTATTTATCCAGACCATTTTCAATTCACTGAAAAAAATTATAAANTTTTATCTCAAGAAGCCGAAAATAATAAGTGNAATTTAATAACNACTGAAAAAGATTACGTAAGAATTAATAATCAATTTAAAGAAANGATATATTATACCAAATTGANTACTCTATTANTTGAAAAAGAATCTTTAGAAAAAGAACTTAAAAANTTATTTTAATGAAAATTATCAGATATTTTTTAGAATTTATCTTAGTAATATTTTTTTTTTTAGTATTTAAAATTATTGGTCTTAAATTATCTTCTGACTTAGGAGAAATAATAGGGAAATACTTTGGTCCTTTATTTAGAAAAAAGACAATAGCTAAAAAAAATATTTTAATAGCATTTCCTAATTTTAATGAAAAATCAATCAATGAAATGATTGATCGCATGTGGAAAAATATAGGAAGAATTTTTGGAGAATATATTCACATAAATAAATTTAGCATAATAGATAATAGTAAAAAAAAAATAGTTTTTACCAATAGAGACGATGCGGAAATATTAAAGAAAAATAATAAACCTATAGTTTTCTTTTCTGGTCATTTTGCAAATTTTGAATTGATGGCAAAATGCTTGCAAGAATTAGGATTTGATATTGGCGCTATTTATAGACCTCTCAATAATATTTTTTTAAATCCAATTATGGAATTTATTAGAAAAAAATATATTTGCCCAATTCAAATAGAAAAAGGTTCCAATGGAACTAAAAAATTAATTAAACATATTTCTAACAACAATCCTTTAGCATTAATGGTTGATCAAAGATTATCATCAAGTATTCGTGTACCATTTTTTGATCAGCCAGCCACAACTACGATAACTCCTGCTCAATTGGCTATTAAATATGATGCATTGCTTGTTCCGGTGTTTTTAAAAAGATTAGAAAAAACTAATTTTGAATTTTTTATTGAAGAACCTTTGATAACAAACAGAACTAATGATTATGATAAAGATATTTTTAATATTACTCAAATCATGAATATAAAAATAGAGGAGTTTATAAAAAGAGATCCTGCTCACTGGCTATGGTCACACGATAGATGGAAATAAAAATACTATTTAAGAATTAATTCTGGATCAATTTTGGCATCAAACCAATTCACTCCAAAATGCAAGTGTGGTCCAGTGGCTCTGCCTGTTGAGCCGACCTTTCCAATTACTTGCCCTTTTTTAATTAATTCATCTTTTTTTACTAAAATTTCATCTAAATGAGCGTAAATTGTCGAAACCCCATGTCCATGATCTAAAATTATACTTCCTCCTGTAAAATAAAAACCATTTTCAGCAAGTGTCACATAGCCATCTGCCGGGGATTTAATGTCTGTTCCTTTCGGTGCTGCAAAATCAATACCTAAATGTGGTGAACGCGCCTTACCATTCAATATTCTTTGACTTCCATAAACCCCTGATATCACACCATCAACAGGCTTACTAAATCCGGATGAAAAAAACTCAAAATCTGAATTAATTAATTGAGCATTTTTGATTAAATTATTTTCTTTTTTTATTATTTCTAATGATTCTTGATCAGGAGTAACCATTTTTTCGTGAAGACCATCTATTTTTTGAATTTTGTATTGTCTTTTCTTTATTTTGTAAGTTTTAGAAATTATTTGATTATTCTTATCAACTGACTCAATAACAACATTTCCTACTTGGTTGTAATTAATACCAAAAACAAAAATACCATTTTTGGATAATTTTATTTTTTGATTATTAACATATATAGACTTATCCGCCTGTTCTTTCCCAACAATAAGCGCTCCTTGAATAATTTCTCCATTTAACTCAAAAGCATTTAAAAAGTTTGATTGGAATAATAAAAATAATATAATTAAAAAACGCATTTATTTTTTATTCAATTGTTTAAATCTTTCTGCAGCCTCAACATAGGAAAAGTAAGCCTCTTGCAATTCCACATTCCAATATTTTAATTCTGATAAATTTATTTTCTTTCCAGAGACTTTGCAAAACACATAATCGCCTGGATTGATAATCTCAAAATTTGCAGGTTTAAATTTTAATTTCGCTTCTTTCATAAGAAATATTTTTAACTAATTTTAGCTTTAATTTTTCCATCTGATAATTCAATTACAATATCATTATTTTTATTAGCGTGATCTTTTTTGTAAACAAGATTGTTATTTAAGTCTCTGACAATTGAAAAACCTCTTTTTAGAATTCTATTAGTATCTAAGCTATTTAATCTAGAAAAAATACTATTTAAATTTAACTGAAAATATTTAAATTTATTTTTTAATAAATTAACAAGAGATTTATCAAAACTTTTAATTTTCTCTTTTTTTTCTCTAATAAGATTTTTTAAATTATTAATATTTAATGATTTCACCAATTGATAAATATTTTTATCTTTTTCTTTTAAAAATAAATTAAAACCAGAAATTAATTGCTTTTGTAATGCAAAAATTTTTTCTGTTAAATTATTTTTTTCTGGAACAGCTTTTTCTGCGGCGGCTGTTGGAGTTGATGCTCTATAGTCTGCAACAAAATCCAGTAAAGTAAAATCAGTCTCATGACCAATTGCAGAGATAATTGGTATTTTACTTACAAATGCAGCTTTAACTACATTCTCATCATTGAATGATATTAAATCTTCTACTCCTCCACCTCCTCTAGCTATTATTATTGTATCGACATTAATTTTTTTGTTAAAAAATTCTATTCCTTGAATAATTTCTCCTGCTGATTTATTTCCTTGCACAGAAATTGGATAAATTAAAAGATGGGTTGGATATCTATCTTTAACTCTATTAATAATATCCATTATTACAGCACCTGTTGGAGAGGTGATTATTCCAATTTTATCAGGAATAAATGGGATAGGTTTTTTATGTTCTTCGTTAAAATATCCTTCAGCTTGTAATTTTTTTTTTCTTTGCTCAATTAATTTTAGGAGCGCTCCCTCGCCTTGAAGTTCGATTTGATCTACTTTAATTTGGTAACTTGAGATGCTACTTTTGGCATAGGTTGTAATTTTTCCTTCAGCAACAACTTCCATTCCCTCTTCTGGAAAGACTTGCAAAAGCGGTACTGCGCTTGACCAACAAATAGCATTCAGTACAAAATTTTCATCTTTTAAAGAAAAATACAAATGGCCTTTATTTTCTTTTATTTTAGAAACTTCTCCTCTAATTCTCACTCTTTCAAAATTTTCTTCTAAAATATTTTTTGTTAAAGATGTAATTTCTGAAACAGAAAATTCTGGTATGTTTTTCATTATCAATTTATATACCTATATTATTATATGAACATAGCTGTTATAGGAAGTGGCGGAAGAGAACATTCCATTTGTTTTAAATTAAAACAATCAAAACAAACCAATAAAATTTTTTGTATTCCAGGAAATGCTGGCACAAGTGCAATAGCAGAAAATATCAATATAGATGTTCTTAACTTTAAAAGTATTTCAGAGTTTTTAAAAAATAATAATATAAAAATAGTATTTGTTGGCCCTGAAGTTCCTTTAGTTAAAGGTATTAAAGATTACTTAGAAAAAAAAGGATTTTTTGTATTTGGACCTTCTAAAGCGGCATCAAGATTAGAAAAATCTAAATCTTTTACAAAACAACTCTGCAAAAAATATAAAATACCTACGGCACAATATAAATCTTTTAGCAGCATGAAAGGAGTTAAAGAATATATAAAAAAAATGAATACTCCTATAGTGATAAAAGCTGACGGATTAGCATCTGGTAAAGGAGTTTTTATCTGTAATTATAAAAATGAGGCATTGCAAAAATGTAAAGAAATTAATCAAGGAAAATTTAAAAGTTCTAAAAAATTTGTTATTGAAGAATTTTTATCAGGAGAAGAGGTAAGTTACTTTATTCTATCAGATGGAAAAAATTATAAATTTTTTGGTTCAGCGCAAGATCACAAAAGAATAGGTGAAGGTGATACTGGTCCCAATACTGGAGGAATGGGGGCTTATTCTCCTTCAAATATTATAACAAAAAAAGTTGAGGAAAAAATAAAGCAGCAAATTATTGAACCTACACTAAAAGGACTAAAAAAATTGGGATGTCCTTTTGTTGGAATTCTTTACGCAGGCTTAATTATTAAAGATAATCAACCTAAGCTCATTGAATATAATATTAGACTTGGAGATCCCGAATGCCAAGTTTTGATGATGAGATTAAAAACAGATTTATTGAAAATTATATTAGCTTGTAAAAAAAAACAAATTAATAAAACAACAGTTAATTGGAGCAATAAAAAAGCAATAACAATTGTTGCGTCATCTAAAGGATATCCTAATAAGCAAAGCAAAATATCAGAAATAAAAAATACAAAGAAAATATTGCTTAATAATAATCAATATTTATTTCACTCAAGTACATTTAAAAAAAGTAATAAAATTTTCTCATCCGGAGGTAGAGTTTTAAATGCTACAGCCTTAAATAAAAATCTTAAATCAGCTCGAGATACATGTGTTAACATGTTGAAAAAAATTAACTGGAAAGATAAATACTTTAGAAAAGATATTGGCTGGAGAGCTATTGATAGCTAATTACGTTTTTTCTTAAAAAAATTTTTCATTAAATCTAAAAAAATATTTTCTTTAAAACCATAATAAAACTTAGGCTTATGGTGTAAATTATTAGAATAAATCAACTTTGGACCATTAATAAAACCTCCTGACTTCTTATCTTCTAAACAAAAATAAACTCTTCTAATTCTAGAAAGAGAAATTGCAGATGCACACATAGCGCATGGCTCTAAAGAACAATAAAGATCGAATTTATCTAATCTTTTTGAATTTGTTAATTTTAAAGCTTTTAAAATAGCATTAATCTCCGCATGTAAAATTGGATTTTTTTTAGTTTGATTTATGCATGCTGATATAACTTTTTTATTAACTGGATCTACTATAATTGCGCTAATTGGGAGCTCTCCTAACGCAAGAGCTTTTTTTGATAATTTTAAAAGTAAATTAGTATAAATATTAATCTGACCATTCATTATGAATAATAATTATCAAAAAAAAATTAGAATAGCTAAATTTTTATCTAGCAAAGGATATGGTTCTAGACGTGAAATAGAGCAATTAATTCAAAAAAATAAAATTATTGTTAATAAAGAAATNATTTCATCACCNATTACCTTTGTAAACAATGAAGACGAAATAGTTNTAAATAATAAAAAGATTAATCTTGAAAAAAAACTAGAGGTATGGAAATTTTATAAACCATTAAACTACATTACTTCTCGAAATAAACAGGACGACAGNCCAATTATATACGATCTATTACCTTTTAATCTTAAAAAAATAAAAACNGTTGGTAGATTAGATATTAATTCTGAAGGACTTTTATTATTAACAGATGATGGTGAAATAATAAGAAATTTAGAATTACCAAAAAACAAATTTATTAGAAAATATAAAATTAGAGTTTATGGATACATAGATGAAAATTCTCTCAACAGGATCAGCAAAGGTATAAAAATAAACANCATTCAATACGCTCCGTTTGAATATAAATTTTTAAAAAAAGGAAATGCAAATTCTTGGATAGAATTTCATATGCGCGAAGGAAAAAATAATGAAATAAGAAATTTATGTGCTGCTGTTAATCTTAAAGTGAATAGACTAATTCGTCTNGAATANGGTCCGTTTAAACTCAAAAATTTATTAGCTGGAAAAGTAGAAAAAGCAGAAGAAAAAGAAATGAGATTATATGAGGATCATATCAGGAAAATATAAAGGAAAAAAAATACTTTTTCCGAGTAAATTAATTACTAGACCTTTAAGGGATAGAGTAAAAGAAAGTATATTCAATATACTGCAACACTCAAATAAAATTCAGTTTGAATTTAAAAATTCGACAGTTCTAGATCTTTTTTCTGGTTCCGGTTCCTTTGGATTGGAATGTTTATCAAGAGAGGTAGAAAAAGTATTTTTCTTTGAAAAGAACCCAGAAGCATTTTCTATTTTAAAAAAAAACCTTAGTATTCTAAATATACTAAGCGCAAATGCTGTCGCTACTAATGAAGATGTTTCTTTAATCCAGAATAATAAGTTATTTCATCAAATTAAACCTAATTTAGTATTTTTAGATCCACCTTTTAAAATAAAAAATATTGATAATATAATAAATGACTTAAAGAAGATTATTAACAAAAAAAATATATTGGTTATTCATACAAACTCTGAAAACAATATTGAAAACAAAGAACTCGGTATTATTGAAGAGAGAATTTATGGTGTTTCTAAAATCTACTTTGCAAAATTAAATCTAACTTAATAGAGAATAAGTCTCTTTTTTGATTGCTTCTACAGCTGGTTGGTTAAAAGGATTTAAATCTAGCGCTTTACACAAAATTGCCGTTTCTAACATTGAATAAACAAGTAAAGAAATGAAGCTTTGAATAGGCTTTTTTTGATCAATCAATATTACCCGAAATGGTATCAAATTCTTTTTAAAAACATTTATTGTTGCATTAAATTGTGCATCAACAATATTATCTAAAGAACTTTTTTTAAATTTTTGATCAAAATAATCTATAATTGGCTGATCGATTTTATTGTTGATTGTTTTAAAGAATGTAAAGAATTTATTTCTCTTTCCGCCTAAATAAAGCTGCATAATGCTATGATGGTCTTTAGGGCACTCCGATATAATTGGTGTGAAATCTTTTCCGTTCTTACCGATGCTCTCTGCCAATAATTGTTGATGCCAAAAACCATAATTTAACAAGTTATGTGAATAAATAAGTGACACATGTGTATCTATTTTAGATTTTGTCATTAAAGTTAACAAAGTAGCTGCATTATTAATTAGATTTTTCTTTAAATCTTTTTTAAGGACAGAGTTAATGCCTTGAATAATTTTCTTATAATCAAGATTAAACATTAACAGACCTGCCTCTGATAAGACGGAATAACGACCACTAAGGTTTGTATTGTGTTCAAAAAATAAAATATTATTTTTTTTTGCAAAATTATGTAGAAGAGTATTTTTCTCTGAAATAATTATAAAATTTTTAGATATTTCTTTTTTTAATTTTTTTAAAATTATTTAGAATAATATTGCAATTTGTTAAAGTTTCTAAAGTTTGTCCAGATTTAGATATGATAAATATTGAGAATTTACTTAGATCTTTTTTAATAAAATCATTAACTGTAGAATTATTTAAATTGTCTAAAAAATAATAATTCTTATCTAAGCCAAAAAAAGAAGAAAGCATCTTAGTCCCAAGAACAGACCCGCCCATTCCTACTATTAAGATATTTTTATGTATTCTCTTTTTTAAAACTGTTCTTTTTAAGAAAAGACTTTTTTGGTACTCTTCAGACAATGTGTTAAAAAAAAAGTTTTCTTTATTATTAAGTAAATTATTAAATAGTTCAGAGCATTTTCTTAAATTATTTTTATAAGTTACTGAGTTATTTTTTAAAAAATTAAAAGAATTAATTTTCATCAAACTATTTTATTTTTTCAAGAATACTTTTTTCTAATGAACCGGATTCTGATCCTTTGTTAATTTCTGTATCTTTTTTTTCTTTTCCAAGATTCTTATTAAAAATATCCTTTAAATTATCTTTCTCATCTTTTTGATTATTTTGATTTATTGAATCTGG
>JGI25909J50240_1000342_pt1 | contig 11773 bp, 10 predicted proteins | sample LauGreSpBDMM15DD_2_FD_50240 | JGI IMG/M metagenome (IMG submission 50240) | reverse complement strand
CTGACGGACGACGAGATCCGCCAGCGTATTCCGTTCAAGCGCGTCTACTTTAACGGTATCATCCGCGATAAGCAGGGNCGGAAGATGTCGAAGTCCTTGGGTAACTCGCCCGAGCCGCTTGACCTCATCGCTAAGTTCGGTGCCGACGGCCTGCGCTTCGGCCTACTGTCTATCGCCCCCAAGGGACAAGACATCCTCTTTGACGAAGATCGCGTCTCCCAGGGTCGGAACTTCTGTAACAAACTCTGGAACGCCGCGCGCTTCCGACAGATGTCGGGCCCGATGTTCGAGAACAGTACCCTGCCCGCCATCGCTGCGCGGCTGAAACCTGCGCAACTGGACGATGACGACTTCGCCATCCTCCATGGCTTGGCGGAACTCACCGACGCCACGAGCCAACGCCTCGAGGAGCATGAGTTCACCGCTTATTCGCAGGGCCTTTATACGTTCTTCTGGGGGGACTTCTGCGACTGGTATGTCGAAGCCTCTAAGGCCCGCTTGGCCGACCCGGCCTTGCGCGACAACTGTTTAGCCGTTCAGGACCTCGTACTCCGTCAGTTCCTCTTGATGCTGCACCCGATTGCCCCGTTCATCACCGAAGAACTCTGGCACCTGCTGGGTTACGGTACCGAGAAAGATTTCATTCAGAACCATGGCACCGGTACGGGCGGTGATTTACTGCGCGTCCTCCGCGATCATGGGGTGAAGATGATGACCTCAAAGGTTGCCGATGTCGGCCTACTCCGTGAGTTTGTCGCTGCTGTTCGCGCGATGAAATCTCAAGCCAACCAAGCGAACAAACGCGATAGCGTCATCACGGTCATCGCCAAAGATGCCTCGGCTAAGGCTTTGCTTGAGCATAATCGCGATAAGGTCAGCCGCTTGGCGGGTCTCGCTGAATTAAACTATATCACTGACGCTGACGGTCGCCCCGGCACGGTTACCCCGGTGGGCGTTGTCCTACTTGAAGTCGGCGATAACTTAGACGTCGGTGCCGAGAAGGTACGGCTCGCTAAGGAAATCGAGAAGATCGAAAAGGCGGTGACCGCTGGCGAAGCCAAACTCTCCAACGAAACGTTCGTCTCGAAGGCGCCCCCGCAGATTCTGGAAGGCGCCCGGAAGCAACTCACCGAAGCCCAGACAAAGCGCGATGAACTCGTGCGCATGCTAGCTTCTCTCGGTTGATGTCTAAGGTCATCGTCCATGCTGACAAGGCAACCGCTGCTAAGGCCGTCGCGGCCACCATCCGCGACCTCATCACTGCTAAGGCCAAGGCTGGACAGGCTGCGGTCTTGGGACTTGCCACTGGCTCCACCCCCCTCCCCTTGTATGCGGAATTAGTCCGCCTGCATCGCGAGGAAGGCCTGAGTTTCCGTAACGTCGTTAGCTTTAATCTGGACGAGTATGAAGGCCTCGCCGGCGACCATCCGCAGTCCTACCGTTATTTCATGGAGCAGAACCTCTTTCGCTTCATCGATATCCGCCGCGAGAATACGCACGTCCCGGCCGGGATCAGTGCGGATGCTAGCCGCACCTGCGCCGACTACGAGGCCGCCATCCTTGCTGCTGGCGGGATTGACCTCCAGGTCCTGGGGATTGGCCGCACGGGCCACATCGGCTTTAACGAACCCCCTTCGGCCCTCGATTCGCGTACGCGGCGAGTGCACCTCGACGAGGTCACCCGTCGGGATAATTCCATCTTCTTCGGTGAGCTAAGCCTCGTGCCGCAGGGCGCGCTCACCATGGGCGTGGGAACCATCATGGACTGCCGTCAGGTTGAACTACTGGCCTTTGGGACGGGTAAGGCGGAGATTATTCGCCAGACCCTCCGCACCGCACCTTCGGCGGACTGCCCGGCTAGCTGGCTCAAAAGCCACGCCCGCTGCACGTTCCATCTCGACCCCGAAGCGAACGCTTTACTCTAAGACGTCTGTTTAGGATGCAAGTCTCACCCCGCTATACCTCATCCATCGATCCGGGCTTTGTCCCCGCTTCGCTTTGGACCAAGGAATTCCTGAAACTTTGCCAGTATACACCGGGTAGCTCGGCTCTTGCGATTGGTCTATCACGACCCGATGGCACGGCCTCGGTCTTCCGGACGATGCTACTACCAGCCAGTTCGACTAACGACGCAGACAACCTGCTGCACGTTGAGCGTACCGTGAAGTTCCTGCTCTGGGCTCGCAGTGGTAACGTGGTCTTGCTGTCCGGCGAGCAAGCCCCCGCCTTGGTCAAGGAGTTACAGGCCATGTACGCCCCCGGTGGCGTCCGCTCCTTTGACGCAGACTTTGCACGCAAGCTCTTCGAACTTCCGCTGACGTTCCGTGCGGTTGCCGAACAGGACCTGCCGGCCGAAAGCACCTCTCACCTCCCCTTGGGACGTAACCTCGGAGGCTGCCGTATTGGCTTCGACCTCGGCGGCTCCGACCGAAAGTGCGCGGCTGTCATTGACGGCCAAGTCGTCTTTTCGGAGGAAGTAAAATGGGATCCGTATTTCCAGCCGGACCCTGCATACCATCTCGAGGGCATCCGACACTCCCTGCAGATTGCCGCTGCTCACCTCCCGCGCGTCGATGCGATCGGTGGCTCCGCGGCGGGCGTTTACATTAACAATAAAGTTCGCGTCGCCTCGCTCTTCCGCGGCGTGACCGACCCAGCGCTCTTTGCGGCCAAGGTTGAGGGCATGTTCTTGGATCTTGCGAACGAGTGGAAGGTGCCGTTTGAAGTTCTTAACGATGGGGACGTCACGGCGCTCGCTGCTTCGATGTCGCTGAACCGCAACGCCGTCCTTGGCATTGCGATGGGCACCAGCGTTGCCGCGGGCTTTGTTGATCCCAAGGGCAACCTCACTAACTGGCTCAGCGAGCTCGCATTCGTGCCGGTCGATTATCGCGTTCAGGGACCGGCCGACGAATGGTCCGGTGACCTCGGGTGTGGCGTGCAATACTTCAGCCAGCAGGGCGTGGGGCGTTTGCTCCCCCTCGCTGGCATCCATCTGCCGGGGTCCATGCGCCTCCCCGAGAAGTTGGAAGAACTACAGAAACTCATGCTGGGCGGGGATGCTCGCGCCCTGAAAGTCTACGACGCCATCGGGATTGCCTTCGGCTATGCCATCGCGCACTTCGCCAGCTTCTACGACATTCAGTGCCTCCTCATCATGGGTCGCGTGACATCGGGTAAAGGTGGCGATGTCATAATTGAGCGAGCTCGGTCAGTACTGGCTGATGAATTCCCCGAACTTCGCATCGACCTCGTGGTGCCTTCTGAGAAGGATAAGCGCCACGGCCAAGCCGTCGCCGCTGCCTCCCTCCCCGCACTTTGATATGAAGCTCAACCCTAAGGCTAACTTGCTCATCCCTGACCAAATGACTGGGCCGGAAGCCTTTAGCCGTACGACCCACCTCGGGATTGGTGCGCACCAGGATGACCTCGAGTTCATGGCCTATGAAGGGGTCCTTGCTTGCTATGACCGCACGGACCACTGGTTCGGGGGCATCATCATGACGGACGGGCGCAGTAGCTCGCGGAAGGGACCTTATGCGGGTTGGACGGATGACCAAATGGCCGCCGAGCGCATCAAGGAGCAGCACCAAGCAGCTGTTATCGGTCAGTATTCGTTTATCGCCCAACTCGGCTACCTCTCTAAGGAAGTTCGCCCCGCCAATGAGCCTTCCGTCGTCGGCGACTTGCTGGCCATCTTAATGGCCGCCCAACCTGAAGTCGTTTACCTCCACAACCCTGCGGATAAGCATGACACCCATGTGGCCTGCCTGTTGCGTTGTATTGAAGCCCTGCGGGCAATGCCGGCCGAACTTCGTCCGAAGAAGGTGCTTGGTTGTGAGGTCTGGCGGGGACTCGATTGGATGCTCGACGCTGAAAAAGTGCCGATGGCCGTCTCCGCCCGTCCCGAACTGGCCAATGCCCTCAATGAGGTCTTCGCCACACAGATTGTCGGCGGCAAGCGCTACGACCTCGCAGTTCTTGGTCGCCGGATTGCGAACGCCACTTTCCACGACGCCCATGCGTCTGACCAAGAGACTTCACTCCAGTGGGCTCTCGACCTGACTCCGCTGATTAATGACCCCAAGCTCGACGTCATCGAATACACCCTAGGGTTCGTCGAACGCCTGAAGCAAGACATCGCCGACCGCCTTAAGCGCGCTCTCTAAATGAAGCCCACCCTCCTTGTCCTCGCCGCTGGTATGGGCAGCCGCTACGGTGGCCTCAAGCAGATCGACCCGATGGGTCCGTCCGGTGAAACCATTCTAGACTACTCGGTCTTCGATGCGATTCGCGCGGGCTTCGGCAAAGTAGTCTTCATCATTCGTCCAGACTTTGAGCAAGATTTCCGGGAACGTATCGCCGCCAAATTCGCGTCAAAAATTGAGGTCGGCTTCGCTTTCCAGACCCTAGATCGGTTACCTCAAGGGTTTGCCGTCCCCGCAGGCCGAGAAAAGCCTTGGGGCACCACCCACGCGATTCTCTGCGCCCAGGATGCCGTTCACACCCCCTTCGCCGTCATCAATGCGGACGACTTCTACGGTCGCGATTCCTATGCGACTCTCGGTCAGTACTTAGCGGGCCTCCAGAATAGCGACCTCACCTACGCCATGGTTGGGTTTACCATGAAGAACACCCTCTCAGATCACGGGACAGTTGCTCGGGGCGTCTGCCAAGCCGACAGCCAAGGCCTGCTGACCGACATCCAGGAGCTAACCAAAATCGCGAAGACTGCCACGGGCGCCGAGAATCGCACCGAAGACGGCGTCGTCACGCTACTGAATGGCGAAGAGCCGGTCTCAATGAACATGTGGGGCTTCACGCCGAGTATCTTTCCGCTGCTAGCAAAGGACTTCAGCACTTTCCTGTCGGCCAAGGGGCAAGAACTTAAAAGCGAGTCCTACATTCCCCTGTCCGTGGGTAATCTCGTAAAGAGTCAGCAGGCTAGCTGCCGTATCCTCCGGACGACTGCGGCGTGGTTTGGCGTGACCTATCGGGAAGACAAGGCGTTGGTCCAAGCCAGTATCCTTGAGCAGGTCCGCCAAGGCAACTACCCTACTTCCCTCTGGACCTAGTCTCATGGCCACTTCCGTTTCTTACGACACCCGCGCCATCGCCGCAGCCTTTACCCTGCAGGGTGACTACGTCTCAGCGGAGCCCTACGGCAGCGGGCATATTAATGATACTTTCGCGCTCGCGATGAGCCAAGGCGGTTACCGCCTGCGCTACGTGCTGCAACGCATCAACCATAACATCTTTAAAAACCCCGATGGGCTGATGGAGAATGTCGAACGCGTCTGTCGTCACACCCAAGCGAAGCTCCAGGCTGCGGGTGCCGTCGATGCCTCGCGGCGTGCCTTGACGTTAGTCCCGACGAAGGCCGGCCGTGGCTGGCACACTGACCCCGCCGGCAACCGCTGGCGCTGCTACGTCTTCGTCGAAGGGGCGACTGGCCACGACATCATCCGCAACGCCGATCAGGCATACCAAGCGGCCAAGGCCTTTGGAGCCTTCCAAGCCCTCGTTGCGGACCTCCCGGGCGGTCGTCTGGTCGAGACCATCCCCTATTTCCACCATACGCCTACCCGCTTCGCCAACTTCCAAGCTGCTTTGGCCAAGGATGCCCATGGCCGCGCCGCGCAAGCGCGACCCGAAATCGCCTTCGCCCTCGCCCGTGCCCACGAGGTCGGCGTTATTGCCGACGCCATGGCCCGTGGTGACATCCCCGAGCGCGTCACGCATAATGACACCAAGCTTAACAACGTCCTCCTCGACAACGAAACCCAAGAGGGCATCTGCGTAATCGACCTCGACACGGTCATGCCCGGTTCGGCCCTTTACGATTTCGGTGACTTGGTCCGCACCTCGACCTCTCCAGCCGCCGAAGACGAGACCGACCTCTCCAAGGTCACGATGCAGTTACCGATGTTCGAGGCTCTCTTGAAGGGTTACCTGACCACCGCCGGAGGCTTCTTGACCGCCCGTGAACGGGAACTTCTCCCCTTCGCTGGTAAGTTAATCACCTTTGAGATTGGCCTACGCTTCCTGACTGACTGGCTAGACGGAGACGTTTACTTCAAAATCAAGCACCCACAGCAGAATCTCGACCGCCTGCGGACCCAATTCAAGCTCGTCGAATCCATTGAAGCCCAGTTGCCTGCCATGCAGGCACTCGTCAAATAACTCATGAAAGTTCTCGTCACTGGTGGTGCCGGCTTCATCGGTTCGCACGTCGTCGAACACTTCCAAGGTAAGGCCGAGGTCATCGTCCTGGATAATTTCCGCTCGGGCCACCGCCGCAACCTGGCGGGACTCCAGCACACCCTGATCGAGGGGTCGATTCTGGATCGCGCCAAGCTCGACGAAGCCATGCGCGGCGTTGACCAAGTCTACCATTTGGCCGCCATGATTTCCGTGCCGGAGTCCATGCTGAAGCCGCGCGAATGCGTGGACCTCAACGCCACGGGCACTTTGCATGTCCTCGAGGCCGCCGAAGCCGCCCGGGTGCGTAAGGTTGTCCTCGCTTCCTCCGCCGCCGTCTACGGCGATAACCCGACCGTCCCCAAGGTGGAGACCATGCTGCCTGAGCCCAAGTCGCCTTACGCCGTGACCAAGCTCGACGGTGAATATTACCTCGACCTCTTCCGCCGGGAACGCGGTTTGGCCACCACGAGCCTTCGCTTCTTTAATGTCTTTGGCCCGCGCCAAGACCCGAAGTCTCCCTACGCTGCCGCGGTCCCGATCTTCATCGAAAAGGCCGTCCAGGGCGACCCCATCGGCATCTATGGCGACGGTGAACAGACCCGCGACTTCATCTATGTGAAGGACATTGTCGGGGCCCTCACCTTTGCGGCTAACAACCCCGACATGGGCGGGGTCTTTAATGTCGGCTATGGTCGCAAGATGACGGTTAAGTCGCTCGCGGAAGAGGTTATCCGCCTCACCGGCTCAACGTCGCTCATCGAGCACAAGCCCGAGCGTCCTGGTGACATCAAGCACTCCATGGCTTCCTCGGATAAGCTCCAGCAGGCGGGCTGGCAGCCGCGCCACAGCGTGGCAGAAGGCCTCGGGGCGACGGTTGCTTACTTCAAGTCGCTCAAGGCGTGACTTCGAACGGCACGAGGAGGTAATCCTCGGCGCCATCGCTGATATTTAGCCAGAGGTCATAGCGACCAGGCGGGGGCAGGCGTAAGCGGAAGGAAAGCGTCGGGTTAGCGTCGTATTCGCCGCCTTCTAACGACGGGTGCATGTGGGCGTAGCCCGTTTGGGTGGTCGCATCGCTAAACAGGACCGCATGGCCCAGTGAGGCCATCAAGGGCTGCAGCTTGAGGGGTGGTGAGCCGGGCGGAGCCGACAAAGTCACGCGCACTAGGGCGGACTTACCGGACTGAGTCGTCGAGAGGGTCACCGCCTTCACCTGATTGCGGGAGGCGAGCGGCGGCTTGGGCAAGGATTTCACCTCTAGGCTGGCGGTCGCTTCGGCTAGCAGGACGCGGCCAGCGCGGAGCGTCACGAAATCAACGTAGGCCTGAAAGTCGCCGCCAGGGTTTCCTTCCGTGAACCACGTAGGCAATACAAAGTTCCAGGTACCATCATCGGTCGGGGTCGGATGAACGTGGATATAGCCCTTTCGTCCCGTGACCTGTCGGAGGTGCAGGTGGACCTTCTGCGTGTGCGAGACTCCGACTTCAAAGGGCAGGATTGGTCGACCCTCATCACCGATGAGGCGGAGCGAGCCACCCTGACCATTCTCGTTAAAGGCGAGCTCGAGCTTCACCGGGAACTGCAAGGCCTTGGGTGAATAGAAATTGGCCTCCTCATTGACCCCGCAGAATTGGACACCCTGCGAAATCACGGGCTCATGGGCGGCGTGCAGGAAGGCGCACTGGGTATCCGGCAAGGAGCGTAAGCCGAAGAATGCGACGACCGCTAGGGCGGTCAGGGCCCAGATTTGGCGTGAAGTGGTCATCGGGGTTGAGAAGGCTCGGCGAGACGTGCAAAGTACTCGGCAACCTCGGCAGAGTCAAATACGGCACCCTCGCGGCGTTGGACGATGCGGCCTTCTGGGCTGACAATGACCAAGGCGGCATTGTGCAGAATCGTGCCGTCACTCCGGGTCGTCAGGATGCCGTAATGACGCATGAGATCCTTGATGTGGGCTTCCCGACCGGTCAGGAAACTGTGACGTTTAAAGTCGATCCCATAACCCTGCGCATAGGTGCGGAGGATGCCGGGGGTATCCACTTCGGGGTCGAAGGTAATGGTGACCAGACGGACATTCGCAAGGGCTGGCCGCTTGGCCAATTCGTCAGCCAGTTTGCGCATGGCCGACGTCGAAGCCGGGCACATGCGGGCATTCTGGCAACTCGTGAAGACGAAGTTGATCGCCAAGGGAGCGCCGAGGAAGTCTTTCTTCAACTGGAACCGCCCCTCTTGATCCCACAGGGCCATCATGGGCATGAGGTCATTGGCGCCGCGCATCACGATCCGCCCACGTTCAAACGTATCCCGGCGCAAGCCCTCCACGACCTGTTGCTCCTGTCGAAGTTCCTCGGGGTCAGCCGAAACCACGCGTTCCGCCGACAGCTTGCCGTCACGCTGCACCAAGGTGCAGCGGACCTGCTTAGCCCAAGCAATTTCGAGGTCACCGGCTTGGAGCGCAACCGTCACGGGGGCACTAGGCTTAGCTTCGCTAGGCGTAAAGATCGCGGAGCGGCTCGCCGGTTCAAAACGGTTTAACTGCCCAACCTGCGAGACCGAGTCGGCCGCAGCAAGGAGCGACACCGAGAGGAAGTAGAGGAAAACTTTCATGAAAATAGTTTACCGGATTCGCCCATGAGGAGTTGAACCATGCCATGTCGAACGCCCCGATGCGTCAGCTGGAAAGCTTCGGCGCCCGTGAGGTCGGCCAAGATACACAATGTCAGCAAAGCCGCCGGCATAATATCTAAGCGATCGGCAGGAATCCCTGGCAAGGTGCGTCGTTCATCGGCAGTCATTCGGCAAAGCTTGTCCTTGAGTTCACGGATTCGCAATAACGGCAGACGGCCGCCGACCGGGGATTCACCCAGCGCCTCTAGGTATAAGGCAATCACCGCGAATGCCCCCCCTGCGCCTACAATGAGCGCGCGTTCGGCTACCTGCGGTGGAATGACTTCGCCCAAACTCTGAAGAACATTTGCACGAAAAGCCGCCTGTGCAGACTCGCTGATTGGATCGGGGGCACCACCGAGTAGTGTCTGCGTGAGGCGGACCGACCCTAAGGGAAAACTCCGGGCTAACGTGCAACGCTGGCCACGGATTTCCATCACCTCCAAACTCCCGCCACCGAGGTCGAACGCGAAGATGTGTTGATAGCCAGCCAAGGCGGGGTCTGAACGGACGCCATCTGCGGCTAAACGGGCTTCCACTTCTCCAGAGACGAGCGTCAAACTTAGGCCCGTCAGCACATGTAACCTGACATCAAAGTCTGCCCGGTTGCCACACTCGCGCAGGGCGCTGGTGCCTAATAAGACAATCGGATCCGCCTTCTGTTCACGGGCGATTGCCACCAACCGAGCCACGGCTTGGGCACCGGCTTCAAGTACCTCAGCCGTCAGGCTGGATTGGCCCCCCGCGGACGAAAATAAGCGAACGGACTCAGATGCCCGCAGCACTTCGTGGCCGTTCTGGCGATCGAGGACGGAAACCTTGATTGAATTCGAACCGATGTCGACGACAGCGAGAGTACTCATTAGAATTTGATGTCGGCCTTCAGACCCCCGAAGCAGTGCCAGTCTTCCTGGGTCTCGAAATCTTTCGTCCGCAGGCTAAGGAAATATGTTCCGCTCAAGTGATAGAAATGAAAAGTCGTTCCAGCCGAAAATTGGAGGACCACTGGCCGCCGCGTCACGGAGCGTGAGTTTACAAAGTTTGTTCCATCGGTAGCGTAGTTTCGCACAATGACCTCAGTCTGCGCATCCAGAAAGAACCATGACGAGATCATCTGTCCGTCCGTAGACAAATTAAAGCCCTCAACCGGCTGGTAAGCGTTTGAATGCCGAATGGTACCATGACCCCACGAGCGATTCAAATCCCAGCCCCAGCGGTACTGGACCCCAAGCACCACCTCGGTCCGTAACGTACCGAGCTGCAACTGCCCACGCGCAATCAAATCACGAAGATTTCGGTTAGCCCCATCGAGGTCGAAGCGACGCTTAAACTCAAAGTTTAGGTTCATCGCCGGCTCGTTGGGCAACTGGTAGTCCCAGCCAGCGGGGCGCGAAATACCCACCAAGTCGTGGAACTTATTCTGGACGTTTTGTGCCCCGGAAGCAGGACCGATGACGCCAAACTGGAATTCGGCGGTAAACAGGCAATCCCGCCGGCCGCCACGCTCCAGCACGGCTCCATAACCATAGGTCAAGTAGAGCGCGCCCGAATAAGGTAAGTCCGTATCGGGTGGAATTGAGTTGTTCGTATCGGACGGCGTATTGATTTCCTGGGTCAGGGCCCAGTAGTGGTTTTCGTCCGAATTGAAGGACAAGCGCAGCCCCTGCGTGTAGTAGCGGTCCTTGTTGGTCGGGGCGAACTTGTCGTTTTCCTCGACCAAAGAAAGGACCGTCCCTTGGCGGGGTAAGGGGATGGGCGAGTTGCCAACCACCGGCAACGTCTCAACGGCGCCGAGTTTAACCACAGCCATGAAGGCAATCAGGGGGATGGACCGCATGAATCAGATGAGGAGCAAAGCCGTTTCGGCCAAGCGTCACAACGCCTTTCTGCTTGTGAACTATTCACCGCCCAAGTATCTGACTGTCAGGATGTCGCATAATTCCGCACGAGCGCCGACCGCCAGGACAGAGGTCCTGAGCGATGGGTTGACCCTCGTGGTCGTATCGGGCGATTGGACCATTCAAGACACCCTCCCCCGAATCTCTTTTAAAGGGGATAAGGTTAAAGTCCAAGCGGACGCACTAGGGGCATTTGATTCGTCTCTCCCCGCCTGGCTCTATGTGCATTTCAAGAATGTCCGCCAGTGCGACCTCAGCGCCCTGCCCCCTCGACTGCAGTCCTTAGTCGAGATGGCCGAGAAAGCTACCCTCAGTTCCGATCGCCCAGCCCCGCCTGGTTTCTTTGAGAACTTTGGTTCTTGGGGTATCGAAAGCTCACACTCTTGGGGACGGGCTTTTGACCATATCGGGCAAACCGCCGTGGGCTTTGGCCGGGCTTGCATCGGACGTGCTCGGGTTAACTGGAGCGACTTCACCCTCCAACTGCAGACCGCTGGCGTGGATGCCCTGCCCATCGTCGCCTTGCTGGGCTTCTTGACTGGCCTGATCATGGCCTACGTGGGTCTTATCCAGCTTCGTCAGCTCGGTGCCAGCGTCTATGTCGCCAACCTCGTCTCACTGGCCATGACCCGCGAGATGGGGGCCTTGATGACGGGCGTCATCGCCTGCGGCCGGATGTCTACGTCCTTCGCCTCTCAGCTGGGAAGCATGAACGTTAGCCAAGAAACGGATGCCCTACGCTCGCTCGGCATCAACCCCGTCGAATACCTCGCGGTGCCGCGCATCCTCGCCGTCACCTTGATGGTCCCCCTGCTCGCCATTTTCGCCACCTTCGTCGGCATCTTTGGCGGGATGATTGTCGCCTGTGCGGGTGACCTCAGCATCGAACAGTACCTCACGCAGGCTATCCTGGCGATTAAGTTTAAGAGCTTCTTAGTCGGCTTCATCAAATCCATTGCCTTCGGTTTCATCGCCGCTTGGGCCGGCTGCTACCGTGGTTCGGT
>JGI25909J50240_1000336_pt1 | contig 11887 bp, 10 predicted proteins | sample LauGreSpBDMM15DD_2_FD_50240 | JGI IMG/M metagenome (IMG submission 50240) | reverse complement strand
GCGATGCGTTGCTGATGGATGCCGGCCTTCACCCACTCCTTAGAGATCCCGGATTGGAACTCTTTGATGACGGCGCGGCGCAGTTCGCCGGGTAGGTCGTCGAGAGCGTTGGCGATGACGGACGTTACGGAATTGTGAGCCATGAGAAAGGAAAGAGGGGGAGGCCCCGAAAGGCCTCCCCATTGAGATTAGGCTAGCTTGCGCCGTTGAAGAAGCCAAACCCGCTCGGGTTCTTCACCACGAGACCGGCAATGGCCTCAACGAGGCGGGCAGGGCCGCCGCCGGCGTCAGGCAGGTTTTTGACCTGGGGCAGTTTGGCGTAGCGAACCTCGACCATGTCCATGGGGATGACGTAGCCCTTGAAGGCCTGGGCGGTGAGCGAGGTGCTGGTTTTACCCCCCAAAAACGTTGAAGGATGTAAAATTAGCCGTCCAAAATCTCCTTCAAAAAGATCGATCGACGCCTTGAAAGTATCGGAACCGAGATCCTGATTGAAGGTGCGGACGCTGGTAGCAGCAATGGTGCTGCTGTTCGCGGTCGTAGTGGTGCCACTGGCCGTGAGGTTGGTGAACGCACGCTTGAGCGTGGTGCCCAGGATACAATCGTAGTCGCGGAACGTGCCGGTGGCGCTGTAGATAGCGGTCAGCACGTTCTGGGCGGTGGCCTCAACGAATGAGGCGCTGGCGGTGGTGTCGACCGCGCCGGAGGCCGGCAGGAAGGGCGAACCGGAAGCGCACGCGCCGATGTTGGATGCGTTGGTGCTGTTGAGCCAGTTGCCCATCGAGCCGGTCAGGTACGGGTTCGTACCGTTGTCGGCCTGAGCGGCTTGGTTGGTGCACAGGAAGGTCGACTCCATGTCGCGCTTGATCTCAACGAGCTTCTTGGCGATGCCGTTGGCCAACTCATCGGTCACACCAGCGACGTCCTGGGTCTCGGCGATGAAACCGATGCGCAGGTCCCGGCGGAAAGCCTGGCCGTAGTTGTTCAGACGGGTCCGGTTGACCACCGGGTTCGAGGCGCTGGCAACGGTCACATCAGTGCCGTCGACCACGCCGGCAAGCACGGGGGCGCCNTAGTTGTCGACCTGCCAAGAGAACTGCATATTGCCGATGTCACGGCCCTTCGGGGCCATGGACACGAACGGGGTCGACTTGGCGTCGACGATGGCGATGTAGTCCGCCAGATCTTCACGGGCGGACGAGGTTGAAGCGAGCGGCACAGAGCCGCCCTGGTTGGGCTGGAGTAGGGGCATGGTTTAGAGCATCCTTTTGAGTACTTGGGCTAATTCGGTGGTCGTCCCGGACTTTCTGAACTGCGACTTGGCAGCATCCAGACCGACCTTGGCCGCATCCTTCTTTGCAGGGATTGCGGTGGGTCGACCAGGCTGACTGGGTGCCTTNACCAGTGGGCGGGTGGCAGATGGCTTGCCCTTGGCGGACTCCTGAGCCAGACGCAACTTGCGCCCGGCAATGAAGTCACCGACCAGCACCTGGTACTCCGGCAGTGAGGCAATCTGCGGCAATTGCCGCAGGACGGCCTGCGCTTCGGTGTACTCGGCAGCCGAACGGTCTTTCCACCATGGGTAGAGCGTCTCGGCGATAGGTTTGATCTGCTGGTAGTTCTGCAGGAAGCGGGCTCTGGATGGGATNTGCAGGTCTATGGCGTCTTCTACACGCCGTTTGATCTGCTTCACATCGTCTGAGCTGTACTCCTTGCCCTCTACTTCNCAGCCATCAATNTTGTCCTCGCACCACCGCTTCAAATTCCGGGCTTTGCTCCACTCATCGTTGAGTTTCGACACTTCCCAGACATCCGAAAACGGGTCTGCAGCGGACTGCATTGAGGTTGGCCTGTCGTTGGTCTGCTCCAGCTTGGTCTTGGCGTCGTTGAGCTCCCGCTCGAGCGACTCGGCCTTCTCTAGCGCCTCTTTCTTCTGGCGCGTGAGCTTGTCGATGCGTTTGCGGTAACCCAGCGAATCCTCGTCGCTGTTCTCTTCGGTCTCGGAAAGAACCTCCTGCTCAGGCGACTCGGCCTGAGCGTCCGTTTGTTCTGCGGTCGGATCCGCATCCTCGGCCTGATCGTCCACGGAAGTGGTTTCCGGCTCCGGCGCTTGTCGCTCGACGGCTGACGCCTTGTCTTCCTCCCCGCTGAATCGTGTCTTCAGTAGCTTGGCCAACGCCGATTCGTCGAACTGCATCGGGTTGATTGGGGGCTGTGCCGTGTTTTGGGCAGGTTTCGCTTCCTGTGTATTCGTCGGGATGTCCATGCTTTTAGACCCTGCAAGCCGGGTGTGCTGCAACCATGGTTGTTAAGGCCAACCAAGAAGCCGTTGTGTGAGTGAGAGCCTAGAACTGACCAGAAGTCAATTCCCTCCCGTTTCTTAACGCACTTATTTGTGCGATGAGATCCTTGATCGCGGCTGCCCGGCCTGCGTTGTAGGCACGGTCCTCCGCGGAAAGTGATGGGAGGATGGCCATTAGCACCTCGTCCCGTAGCGTGTCGTCGATGACCTGGCCCATGGCCTTGAGCACCGGGTGCTCCTCGGACACTGAGAGAGCCTCCGAGAGTTGTTCGTCGGTCAGTTTCATTGTTGGACTCCGAGGCGGCCGGTGATGGCGTTCTGCTGCTGCTGGACGCTGAACTGCAGGTTCTCAATGTACTTCTGCAGGTTGGCCTGGAAGAGCGGGTCCTGCTGAAGCTGGGCCTGGTACTTCGGGTTGGATTGCAGGACTTGCTGGCTGAATTGCAGGCGCATGGGCGCGGTGGGGTCGTTCTCGCGGAGCTGCGGCGGGTTGCCGAGGGACATAAGCGCGATCTCGTCGTTGGTCTCGTTGAACATCTTCTGCGCGGCAGGGCCCTGCTGCATCACCAGCTCGCTTGCCAGGTTGGGATCAATGGCCCGGAGGGCGACAGAGATCAGCTTGGCCCGGTCGATGACGCCGGCGGTGTCGAGAGGCAGAACCAGGGTACTGATGGCCTTGAGCTTCTCGGTGACCAGGTCGGTGCTCATCTCGCGGACGTCAAACTTGAGCATCACGTCGAAGTCCTGGATGTCGGGCGGGAGCGGCGTGGCCGAGGCCGTGATGCGCTGGATCTCGGCAGGGCCGATGTATTGCAGGGTGAGGGCCAGCACCTGGCGGAACGTTTCGGTCCAGCCGTGCAGCCAGTTGTTGATCAGGCGCTGCTGGCGCATCTGGGTGATCACCGGGGGGACTTTCTCGGTCGGGCGGCCAAAGTAGCGGTCGGTCTGGGCCTCGATGGCTGCGATAAGCTGGAAGGCTACACCGGGCTCGCGGGCGGGCGGTTGCAGGAAGCCGATCTCGCCGCGGCGAAGGACAGGGATCTGGACGGCAGGGCCGATCTTGAGGTTGCCGCCGCGGGTTTTGGGGACCTCGATGGGTGGCAGGGTGGCCAGGGACGTGTAGTCGAAGATCGAGTCGCGCTGGGCCTTCACCTCGTGCTGCCAGGTGGAGCAAACCTCGGGCACGCCGCGGCTCTCGGTGATCTGGCGGTGGATGAGCTCGGAACGCCAGATAACGAAGGGATACTGCCCGTGCGCGTAGTCTAACAAATCGAAGTAGCCCCACTTGTCGCCGACCTGGGGGCTGAAGACGGTGTAGAACACGCCCGGTATGCCGTCGGAGTCGATGGATTTCTGGTAGGCGTAGCAGACTTCTATGAGGTTCTCGCGGTCGAGGATGGAGTTCTCGGCCAGGCCGACGGCGGCGTAGGTATAGGCCGAGTAGTCGCTGAAGCGGCCCATTGTGTTGATCGCTTCCTGAGCCCATTCGGCGTCCCACTTCTCGGTCTCGACCTTGTTCAGGAGCTGGGCCTCGGTCATGTAGAACCGGCGGAAGACCACTCGGGCGGACTGGATGTCGGTGGTCTCGGGCGGGAACACCAGCTCGTCGTAGGGCGCCAGGGCTGCGACCATGGGCTTGTTGGTGACCATCGTGGGGATNGGGAANTCGCACTCGCCCTCGGTGCGCAGGTCGCGGATGGCCTTGAGGGCCCGGCGTTTGCGGAGGTTGGGGAAGGCCGAAAGAAGGAGCTCCGCGGATTGGTCGTCGGCCTCGGGGTTGGCGATGAGATTGGGCAGGTCGGCCAGGATGGAGTCCACGGGGGATTGGGCGGCCAGGGCCATGATCTGGTCCATGGTCAGGTACTGCTCGCGCTGTCCCATCTCCTGCTGCCAGGTGACGTGGACGCCGGCCCATCCGTAGGTCCAGAGGTACTGGGAGAGTAGCTCGACCTCGCGGGTAAGGTCGTTGTACATCTTCGCGTTGACCGTCCAGTCCATCAGGTTGTGCGCGGTGACGGCCTGGTCGAGCTGGCTGATGTTGGTGGGCGATACGCGGAGCATCGAGCGCCAGAAGGAGGTACTGCAGAGGTCCACGAGGCCGTTGATCACCTCGTCGGCCAGCGGGATGCGCGTGTCGGAGGCTCCGTCCCAGGGGAAAGCCGGCTTGTTACGGTTGGCATCATTCCACTTCTTGCCATCGTCGGTCTGTCCAGGCCAGCGGCAGTAGCGCACATTCTCGGCATTCTCGACACGGGCGAAGACGCCGTAGTCGGTGGCCGAGCGCCGCAGCTCCTCGGTCAGTGCGCTGACATTGGGCTCGTCGCCGACCCGTGCCATCACGTCGGTTGCCTGCTTGTAGGAATCTCCTTGCATAGTCAAATGGTTTAGTATCCGCCGCCGCCGCGGCAATCAAAGCCCCCATGGCCCACAAACGCAAGACTGGAGACCAAAAGCATCCCCAGGCAGTCGATGGGGTCCTTAGTGCAGCCCTTCTGCCCGTCGCGGCCGGTGTGCTCGGAGAGTGCGTAGGAAAGGTTGGCGCAGTCGTCGGTGATATAGAGGGATGGCTCGTTGAGCGGGGTGAGCGGCTGGGTGGCGTCGTAGGATAGGAGGCTGTTGATCGCGGAGGTGCGCTGGTCGACGGGCACGCCGGGTGCGGGTACGAAGGCCATGGGCTCGTTTAGCGGGTTTTCGGACTCGGCCAGGAGGTCGATCAGGGTCGTGCCGCCGGCCTCGGAGAGTGCGGGGGAACCGCCGGCCTTGGGGTCGATCAGGCGCATTACGGGCTCGCCGTAGCCGAGATCGGACTCGATTTGGCGGAAGAGGGCTCGGTACTCGGAGATAGACCGGCCGGCATCAAGAGTTTGGGCGGGCCCGAGCTTGCCGTCGGGCTTCTCGGAGGGCAGGGCCCACTCGCCATAGTTACTGAAGTCCGGGAACTCGCGGACTACGATGCGCTTGCCGTCCTCGTACACCAGGAGCCACAGGCAGAACCAATTCCGGGCGCCCGCCGGGTCGCAGACCATGTACAGGGTGCCGCCGGAGGGCACCTTGGATGATGGGATGCAGTGGATATCGGGTCTGAAACGGGCGAAGGCCTTGCCGATGTTGTCCGAGGCCCAGCCGTAGGCACGGGTCAGGACCTGGCCCATGGGCGAGGTGACTAACTTGCTCTTCATCTCGTCGAATGGGTTGTACGGGTTGTCCTCCGAGAAGAAGAACACGGTGCGACGGTTGGTCTGGGGCTGCACCATGGTGCGGGCACATTTACCAACGGGCCACGNGGGCAGCGCTTGCTTGCCCTTGATGAGCTCGGCGTCGTCGAAGCGTGTGATGGCAGAGCCGGCGGTGAACTCCTTGTAGACACTGGCAACGCCNTCNAGNGGNGTNTGGGTCACNAGNAGCTTGCCGCGGCGNGTNATNAGCCGGTAGCGCAGTGTGTCCACCCAGGACTGCGGAACAAGCTCGTCACACCAGATCATGTCGGCCTCGCGNCCCTCGATGGTGTTCTCGGACTGGGTGTAGTTTAGGAAGTCACAGCGGCTGCCGTTGGGTAGGATGAATGANCCGTCGGTAAAGCCATTTTTGCGGCTGTAGTTCAGGTAGTGAATACGGCCCTTCTTGGTGGCCCGGAGTGCGACGGGCAGGTAGTTGTAGATGGCGGGCTGCTGGACGGTGACCGAGGTGGCGTGTGATGTGTGGCAGCAGAGCACGCTGGCGTTTTCCTTCTCGAGGAGGGTTTGCACCACGCGGCGTGCGGCCCACAGGGTTTTACCGGCGCGGTTGCCGCCGGAGATGAGGAGCTCCTGGGTGGCCTGGAACTCGGTGTTGGCGATCTCCCAGTGGTCNGGGATAAAGCCGTAGGTGTACGGGTCTGCCTTTTCAAGTAGCACGAGCTGGGTGCGCTTCTGCTTGAGCTCGAGTGCGCGGGGGTGCGAGGCGTCGACCCGGGGGATGACNGGGTGCAGGGGTTGCTCGTTCCACCAGCCGGTGTTGCAGGCGTCGGAGCAGAAGCGCTTCTGCTTGGGGCCTTCGCGGACCTTGATGATCTCGAAGGGCTTGGAGCAGGTGAGGCAAAGTGGTTGGCTCATTTATCAATATTTTTCGTTTTGGGGAACCCGTCGACTTTTACCGTCGCCGCGGAATGCCCGACCCCCTCCCCCCGGGGGCCCGGGCGGCCTGGTGTCTGCCTTGTGTAACGGGGTAGGACATTGGGTCTGTCGAGGGGTGCTGACGTGCGTTTCGATCAATGTTTGCAGGGATTTGCTGCGTGTTTGAGCGTCGAAGTGAATATAACTGCTATTGTAGGCATGAGTGCCAGAAACAGGCCTAAAAGCGTGGTTTTCAGTGGTGCTGCCGCGGTAGGGGTAGGACATTTTGGGCCACTACCTAAATCAGGTCGGGCGTCTGCTCGTCGTTCACGGTGGTCACATTGCGCTCTTTCAGGTCCTTCATAAGGTCCCGATGGCTCACAGAGGCCGTCATTGCGAGATGAATGCTGGTGGGCTGGCCTTTGATATTAGCCAGCTTGTCGGTTAGCACAGCTACTGATACGGGTAAGCTGCGGTCATCAATAAAAGCCATTGATTCCTGAGCCAATCTTCTTGTCCCTTTCCATATTGCGACCTCCAGGAACCCTGTGACGTCTTTCCGCCAGTCTTCCTCATTCTCTGGATAATCCACCGGCACCTTGACTCCTCTGATGTACTTGAAGGCGGTGTGCTCGCTTAGTCCTGTTTCTGCAGCAATGGTGGCAAGTGACTTGTTGGCCACGATACCCTCCACAATCTTGTCAGCCTTGTCTTGGTCCAGCTTAGAGTTTGGGTGCTGGTTGGTCGGTGGCTTGACGTAACCAACCTCTTCTGCGGCCTTTCTGATCTTGTCTTTGAACTCTTTGGGCAGCTTGGGGTCATCACGCAGTGCCCACGTTACGCGGTTTCTGTCTGTCCCGGCTTTTGCCGCCACATCATTCAGTGACGCCCTTGTCTTCTTACCCGGCATAAGGCGCAAAGCTAAAGGGGAACTCTCCCCAGTGGTTGAGTTGCTTCTTGGGCTTCATGGAATAGTGCTGCACTCCGGCCAGGGTCATCCTGACTGCGGCAGCGTAATCCTCACTGAGATACTCGAGTTTGCCGGGCATGGATTCCATGGCGAACGGCATCCATAAGGTCGGGAAGCGCTCGACGCGCACATCGTCGCACCAATCGATCCTGTATGGGTTCTGCACTGCTGACCCTTCCAGCATCTCAAGCGTCGCCAGAAGGCATTTACGGGGGATTGCGAGGCATCCCGATGCGAACATGGTGATGGGCACCAGCTCAGAGGCGCACTCAGCGTCATTCACCTGGTGCTTCAGGGCCTGCAGGTGCTCCACCTTCGGACGTAGGGCCGGCCTGGCGGGCAGTGAGCGGCAGGAGTAGGGGATGCAGACNGTTGCCTGGTGTTTATGGGCCAACTCGGCCATGCGGACTACATCGGCCGCGGCGAACTCAANGTCGTGGTCTAGTTGGACCCAGACGTCCTTGCCAGAGTCGAGGAACCACTTCGTGGCACGGCACCGGGACCGGCTAATGAGGGCATCCTCCCGGATGGTGCGCAGATCGGTCTGCCTGTCCGAGCGGGCGAACGTGGCCGTCAAGTCGACCCAGGACATCATGCACGCAGCACTGATGCCGCCGTAGGCGTACATTGAGACATGGATTGAAGGCCTNGTGCCTGCCTGGGTTATGCCTTGCACCTTGCTGGTCGGCTGCGGTGCGTAAATGAATGGATCTTCCATCTGTGGGGATTCTGCATTGGTTGCGGTCATGGTTCAATGTCCTTCCGTTGGCTTGCGAGGTAGAGCTCGTGGCCCTTGGTGATGAGGTAGACCACACTGCCTCGGGGCACCTGGCAGGCCGCGGCGACGTCGTTCAAACTGAGCCCACGGTCCCGCAGGTCGTAGGCCTTGCGAGCTAGGTCGGGTGTGTGCCTCTGCTCGGTGACTTCGGGCTCATCCTGCATCACCGGGGCTGGCGTGCCGTCTTCCTTGAACGCCATGTCCTTGGGATACGATAGCCAGCCACGCTGCACGCCTATTTTTATGAGTCTCGGTGCTTCCATCAATAGTTTTGTTGTGTTTGTTGTTATCATAACAGTGAGATGTCTAATGGTGTTGCGGGCAAGTGCTGCCTACCCTGACCGCTTTTGTCTCCTATAAGCTGAAAGATGCGTTGTCTATGTGCCTTGCCACTGGCGCCGGGGTATATAACGCAACCAAACCTCCCGTCTGCCTGGACAACGAGGTGGTTGCGCTGCTTGTCCCCACCTACCTCGGCACAGGCTGGGCACTGCCCGACCATTTTCGAGCCAATTTTGCGTAGGCCTGCCACTGTCAAGCGGTGTCTAGTGTTTGGGACGGGAGGGACGGCATTTCCGAACTCCATCCCTACCCTGGAGCAGCCTATACCCCCTTTTACACTTCTAGCACCGAGTTGAGAAGTGCCGTCCCCCGTCCCAAACGCTTGACAACGCTTGACAGATCCAGTGCTTTTCATGCGGTCAAGGTCACTTTCATGTAGCCTCNGGACTGTTGTTGTTGACCGTCGTTACGTTGAATGTGGTTCGACGGGATGGCCTGGTGTATCTCCAGCATGAGTTCAGCGGCACGTTTCTGGAAACGCTTCTCCGGTTCAGGCCCCCATTCCTTGTTGTTACACATCGTCATGTAGGCGCTATACAGTTCCTCGGTTGTGATNCAATCCGACGACATACTGCTACCCCTGACATGATTAACGGCAAAGTATCTAACACTGTCGCTCTCGCTCAACAGATTATCAATCATCCAGCGCTGCCTCTCGGTCACCGGGAACGGCCTGCCGGCCTGCATGACCCNGCATAGATCCTCCGCGCCCTCCAGGAACCAGTTCAATATACCGCTGCCCTCGCGCTCAATCATCACATCGTGGTAATTGGGGATCACCTTCTCCGGCTTGGGCTGGCTGAAGTCGAGCAGCAGCAACCTTCTTGACCACGCGCCCAGGTCTCCCTGCACGTTCACCTTCAGCCTGCTATTAGCCGTCACAATGACGTTCCAGTCGCCCACCACGGCTTTCGCCCCGCTCTTCCCCTTAAACTCTACGCTCAGTCTATCGCCGCCCGTCAGCGCCTTGAGCTGCTGGCTCTCCTCGCAGCTTAGAAAGTCCGGCGGCACGTCGCTGCCGATCAGCAGTGTCCTATCGTGGAAGTTGGCCAGCTCGAACCGGCTGCCCAGGTGCGCAGTCCGCAGCTCGCTGCAGTTCTCATCACCCACCAACCGCCGCACCAGCCCGGTCACCGTGCTCTTCCCGCCGCCACCAGTTCCCGTCAGCAGCAGTATGACCTGCGGCCTGTTCCTCTGCAGCAGCGCCAGGCCTCCCCATCTCTGCAGCAGCATCTGGTCATCCTTCTCGGGCAGCGCATGGTCCATGAAGGCCTGCCACATCGGGCTTTGCGCATCCTGGACATACCGCACCGGCGTCTGGTTCCTGCTCATCCACTCCGGGCCGAACCCGTGCATCTCATACGGCGCAGCCCTTAAATCCACCATGACATTGGAGCAGTGGACCACGCTGTCGGGCCTGGAGAACGGATTGCGCTCCACCTGCAGCCGCCCGATCAGATCCACCACCTGATCCGCAAAGCTCGCTGTAAGCCGCGTCAGCAGGGCCGGCAGCCGCGGGTCCTCCGTAGACGCCACTTGATCCAACAGAACGCGCCTGGCGGTCTCCAGAGCCTTTTGCGCCATCTCCTCGCGGCTCATGCTCATCCAGATCCCGCGGTCCCCATGATACCAGTAGTGCATCCCGGTGACCGCATCGAACAANAACCGCTCCTTGTGCGCCATGTAGGCCGCGAAGAACGGTGCCTGCAGATTGCCGGTGCCGCTCCGGCCNAACGTCCAGGGCACGCCATGCTGCCGGATCAACTGCGCGATCTCATCCCTGCTTCCCGGCGCCGGCCATCCCTCGGGCCAGCGTATCTGTGAGAACTCCAGCGCCACCGGCGGCCTGTCCACCAGCACGCTATACTCGCACCCGCTCGGGTGCAGGCCCTTGACAGTGCTCAAATTACCCGTGCTTCGCCACTCGTACAGCGGCTTGCCGAGCAACCGATCACCCACCTGTATCATCTCGGTCGTGCTCCGCTCCGCGCAGGGCCCCGGGTACTTGCCCGTCACCCGCACCCCAATCTGCGCCCCGCGTTTGCCCTTCCACCTCGCACTGCCCTGCAGCACCGGGTTCACTCTCAGGAACGACTCCAGGCTCCCATCATCGTCGAAGTCAATGGCGCACAGCCCGCCGGAGAACTCCCCGAGCCTCACCGCCACGTTCCCGTGCTCGAGCATGATCCGGTACACCTCCCGCTTGGTGCTCTCCATGGTCTCCTGGGTGTACTTCACCATCGGAATCTTGGTCCCCGGGCTCTGCGGCACCAGGAACAGCGGCGTGCCCAGCCAGCCCTCGATCTCTTGCGTCGTCATCATACCTCTTCGCGTTTTTCAAACCGCAACGCCTCCTCTGATATGAACCAGCCCTTCGGCCACTCGGTCAGGTAGATCCCGCCCAGCGTCCGCACCCGGCTTAGTGCCACGTAGGCCTGTCCGGGCTCCCGGGCCGCCCTGATGTCAATCCTCGCGGCATCCAGGGTCAGTCCCTGCGCCCGGTGTATGGTCATAGCGTAGGCCAATCGAAGCGGGTATTGTTGGACGGTCACCCCCAGCGACTCAAAGAACCATTTGCGCCGGCCCAGTGAAATCTTCTCACCGCGGCTCTCGACCAGGATATCCCCACCCCTGAACTCCACCACTTTACCCACCTGCCCGTTGTAGAATCCCTGCTCCGCATCATTAGCGGTGAACATGACCGCAGCACCGGGCTTCAACTGCAGCACCCGCGGCGTGCTCATGTTCTTGGTGGCGAACTCCACGGCCTGGTCAACGCCCCGCACCTCCGAATCAAACACGGCAATCGGGCCATCAATACTGCTCAAGCGGTAGTTGTTCCACTTATCCACCTGCACGTTGTGCGTCATCAGCCGGGTGATGTGCTCCGGCGGGTTCATCCTCAGCGCACTACGCAGCAACTGGTTGTCCCGCGGCTTCATCCTGCCAACGCGGAACCCGCTCAACATCTCAATGAAAGGCAGGTCATTCTGCCTGCGCACCTTCTCGAGCTTGATCGTCTTGAAGTCGGCCTCCTCCCAGGCCTTGCTCAGGAACGCCCAGTCGTAGGGATTGCTCTGGTCGGTCCTGACCGGCGGCAACTGCAGGAAGTCGCCCAGGAAGATCACCTGTAACCCACCGAAGGGCCGGCTGTCTTCTCTGATCCGCTTGACCCAGAAGTTCAGGAAGTCCAGGTGCCGGCCCGCCATCATGCTGATCTCGTCGACCACCAGGACCTCGGTGCCCCGCACGCGCTTGCGGGCGCCATGAATCGAAGGCTGCTCCTCCAGCCGNTCNGCAGCCTGCAGGAAGTCCTCGCCATCCTGCGGCCCCAACTGCATCCCGCACCACCTGTGCACGGTGGTCCCGCCCACATTCAGCGCGGCAATGCCTGTCGGGGCCGT